>OKSN01001386.1_pt1 | contig 12582 bp, 10 predicted proteins | sample 1606191 | NCBI WGS metagenome assembly OKSN01 (sample SAMEA3879535, study PRJEB24766) | human gut metagenome | biome: human-associated habitat; feature: feces | place: USA | collected 1985/1987
GCTATCTTGTCAAGCACAAGAACCGCATCCGCGGCATGTTCATCACCCACGGGCACGAGGACCACATCGGCGCCGTGCCCTACATCCTCAAAAAGGTGAATATTCCCATCTACTGCACGCGCCTGACCGCGGGCCTCATCCGCTTAAAGCTCGAAGAGCACGGCCTTCTCAAATCGACGAAGATCGTCACGGTGGAAAGCGGCATGACCGTCAAGGCCGGCAAGTTCAGCGTGGAGTTCATCCACGTGAACCACTCCATCGCGGACTCCGTCGCCTTCGCCATCCACACGCGGATGGGCACCGTCGTCCACACCGGCGACTTTAAGATCGACTCCACGCCCATCGACGGGGAGGTGATCGATCTGGCACGGTTCGGCGAGCTGGGCAAGCAGGGCGTGCTGGCTCTGCTGGCGGACTCCACCAACGTGGAGCGTCCCGGCTATACGATGAGCGAGCGGGCGGTGGGTGCCACGTTCAAGCGGCAATTCACCGGCTGCGACAAGCGGATCATCGTCACCACCTTCGCCAGCAACGTGCACCGCATCCAGCAGGTGCTGGACGCTGCCGCCGCCTGCGGGCGGAAGGTCGCCGTCACCGGGCGGAGCATGGAGAACATTATGAAGGTGTCCACGGAGCTGGGGTACATGAAGGTGCCCAAAAACACGCTGATGGACATTAACCGCATTAAGGGGCTGCCCTTGAGCCAGCAGGTCATTGTCACCACCGGCTCACAGGGCGAGGAGATGAGCGCGCTGTACCGCATGGCGTTCTCCACCCACAAGCAGGTGGACATCGGCGCAGGGGACAAGGTCATTATCTCCGCCAGCGCCATCCCCGGCAACGAGGTGACGGTGGGGCGGGTCATCAATGAGCTGTTCCGCAAGGGCGCGGACGTGGTGTACGACAAGGCGGATATGCTCCACGTGTCCGGCCACGCCTGCCAGGAGGAGCTGAAGATCATCCACGCGCTGACGAAGCCGAAGTTCTTTATCCCGCTCCACGGCGAGCAGCGTATGCTCCAGATCCACAAGCGGGTGGCGGAGAGCATGGGGATGCACCCCAACAACGTGGTGGTCGCCGACAACGGCAGCGTCATTGAGCTGACCACCAAGCACATCAAGTGCGAGATGACCGTCCCCGCCGGAGAGGTGTTCGTGGACGGCGGCGGCGTGGGCGAAGTGGGCGCGGTGGTGCTCAACGACCGGAAGCTGCTGGCCGAGGACGGCATGGTGGTGGTCGTGCTGCCCATGTCCAGCCACGACCATCAGCTGCTGTGCCCGCCGGAGATCGTGACCCGCGGATTCGTGTATGTGAAGGAGTCCGAGGGACTGTTGGAGGATATGCGCCGGGTGGCGACGGAGACGGTGGACGGGATGTCCGCCAAGAAGCGGCGGGACGAGGGCGACGTGTGCCGCGCCGTTCGCTCCGCCGTGAGCAGCTATCTGTATAAGCACACGAAGCGCAGTCCCATGATCATTCCCATGGTGACGAAGCTGTGAGATGAGGGAAAAAGACCCCCTGCCGAAAATTCGGCAGGGGGTCTTTGCACGATGAATGATGAGGAGTTTTGCCGGCGCGGGGACGGGGGAACGGATTCCCACGCCAGTGACATCGGTCACTGGTTCGCAATGACAGGAACATCGGAACTGGTGCGGAATGACAATAGTGGGGCAGGGCAAAGATCGCAGAGAGACAGGATGGGTCGAAGTGCGGGGACGGGGGCGTTGGCAGGATTTTAGATAGCCCTTGTGGGCAAAGACATTGACAATTCGACAAAATGTGCTATAATCACTCCTGTCTGGAAAAATATAAAGTTGTAGCACAGAGGTGTCTGCTCAAAAGCAGATGAAAAGGGAATCCGGTGGGAATCCGGAGCGATGCAGTCACTGTGTACGGGAGCGGTTTGCGAGCCACTGGGAAACCGGGAAGGGCAACACCGCGATGAACGAAGTCAGGAGACCTGCCTCTGTGTGGAATCTCAAACCCGCTGCCAACAGGTTGGTGTTCCTACGAACTTATGACCCAAGCGCGTCTGCGCGAGGATCTGCCAGTAGTAAGAAACACAGAGGTCGGCTGTGGAAAACCGCAGCCGCTTTTATATTCTTTCAGAACATTTTTTGAAACGAGGTAGTTCCCCATGAAGAAAGCACTTGCATTTCTCATGGCGGCAGTGATGCTCATGAGCATGCTGACCGCCTGCGGCAACAAGGACGTTGCCGACGACACCAAGGACAACAACGATGTGTCCACCGCCGAGGCTGACAAGGCCGCCGCCGACAAGGTCGCCGCGCTGATCGACGCCATCTACGTCCAGGAGCGCACCGATGAGACCGACGCCCAGTGCGAGGCCGCCAAGGCCGCTTGGGACGCTCTGACCGATGCCCAGAAGGCACTGGTGGAGGGCGAGGAGGCCAGCCCCGACTATTTCGGTCTGGACACCGGTGACGCGTCCAAGGACGATCCCCGCAACCAGGACGAGATCGGCGAGAAGGAGCTGCTGGTGGTGTCCTTCGGCACCTCCTTCAACGACAGCCGCGTAGCCGACATCAAGAGCATTGAGGACGCTTTGCAGGCAGCCAACCCCGATTGGTCCGTGCGCCGCGCCTTCACCGCTCAGATCATCATCAACCACATCCAGGCCCGTGACGGCGAGAAGATCGACAACATGGAGCAGGCTCTGGAGCGCGCTATCGCCAACGGCGTGAAGCAGCTGGTGGTGCAGCCCACCCATCTGATGCACGGTGCTGAGTACGACGAGATGTGCGCCGCCATCGACAAGGTCCGCGACAAGTTCGAGTCCGTTGAGATCGCCGAGCCCATGCTGGGTGAGGTGGGCAACGACGCTACCGTCATCAACGCCGACAAGGAAGCCGTTGCCAAGGCCGTCGTCGCCGCTGCTCTGAGCGAGAGCGGCTACGAGTCCACCGCCGCCGCCAAGGAGGCCGGTGTGGCTTACGTGCTGATGGGTCACGGTACGGCTCACGTGGCGAAGGTCACTTACAGCCAGATGGCCACCCAGATGGACAAGCTGGGCTATGAGAACGTGTTCATCGGCACCGTGGAGGGTGAGCCCGAGGATACCTCCTGCGAGGCCGTGATCGCGGCTGTCAAGGAAGCCGGTTACACCACCGTGGTGCTGCGTCCCCTGATGGTCGTGGCGGGCGACCACGCCAACAACGACATGGCCGGTGCGGACGAGGATTCCTGGAAGACCATGTTCGAGGCCGCCGGCTTCACCGTGAACTGCCAGATCTCCGGTCTGGGCCGTATCGCGGACGTGCAGGCTCTCTACGTGGCACACACCAAGGCTGCCATCGACGCTATCGCGTAACAAGGACTGACTTGGCTCCGGGGCGGTATACTATCGCCTCGGAGCCTTTTTCAGAGCAAGGAGGATACATAAGATGAAGAAGTTTCTTTCCTGTCTGCTGGCACTGCTGATGGCGGCATCGCTGCTGGCGGGCTGCGGACAGCAGAAAGCAGACGACAACAACGGCGGCGGTGCCGAGCCTGCGCTGGCGGACGGCGTGTACACCGCGGATTTCAACACCGACAGCAGCATGTTCCACGCCAACGAGACCTGCGGCGGCAAGGGCGTGCTGACCGTGAAGGACGGGCAGATGACCATTCACGTCAGTCTCGCCTCCACCAGCATCGTCAACCTGTTCCCCGGCTTGAAGGAGGACGCACAGAAGGACGGCGCCGTGCTTCTCCAGCCCACCAAGGACACCGTCACCTATCCCGACGGTCTGTCCGAGGAGGTCAACGGCTTTGACATCCCCGTGCCCGCCCTGGACACGGAGTTCGACGTGGCCCTCATCGGCAAGAAGGGCGTGTGGTACGACCACAAGGTCTCCGTCTCCAACCCCGTGCTGAAGGAGGAGGAGGGCAATGACGCTGCCGCCATCGCCTTGGCGGACGGCACCTACACCATCGAGGTGGGCTTTGCCGGAGGCTCCGGGAAGTCCCACGTGCTGACCCCCTGCACTCTGAAGGTGGAGAACGGCACTGCCACCGCCACCATCGTGTGGAGCAGCGAGAAGTACGACTATATGCTGGTGGACGGGCAGCGGTATGACGTGATCACCACCGAGGGCGGCTCTACCTTTGAGATCCCCGTCCGCGCACTGGACACGGAGCTGAAGGTCATCGGCGACACCACCGCCATGAGCACGCCCCACGAGATCGAGTACACCCTGACCTTTGATTCCGCCACGGCGGTGGAGGCGGCGCAGTGAGGAGACTGACCGCTGCGCTGCTGTCGCTGGTGCTGGTGCTGTCCCTCTGCGCCTGCGGAGGGAAGTCCGGCGGCGATGGAGCGGGGCAGGGCGCGGAGGCAGCATGGGAGGAGCTGGAATTTGACCGCACCATGCCCCTGCGCTACGCCCAGAAATTCACCGTGGAATACGCCGGGGAGAGCTACAAGCGCATCACCATCAACGGCGACCGGGTGTACCTGCTGGTGGCGGAGGGCGCGGCGGTGCCCGACGGCGTGCCCGACGGCGTGACCGTTTTGCAGCAGCCGCTGGATCAGATCTATCTGGTGGCGGCAGCCGCCATGGACTTCTTCGACAAGCTGAACGCCATCGACCGTATCACCCTGAGCGGCAAGAAGGAGGCGGACTGGTACATCACGTCCGCCAAGGACGCCATGCAGAAGGGCTCCATGCTGTACGCGGGGAAGTATTCCGAGCCGGACTATGAGCTGATCCTGTCGGAAGGGTGCGACATCGCGGTGGAGAACACCATGATCTATCACTCTCCGGCGGTGCTGGAGCAGCTGGAGCGGCTGGGGATCCCCGTGCTGGTGGAGACCTCCAGCTATGAGCCGCAGCCCCTGGGGCGGATGGAGTGGATCAAGCTGTACGGCGCGCTGCTGGACAAGGAGGACGAGGCGGAAGCCCTCTTCGATGCGAAGATGGACAGCCTGTCCGGCGTTCTTGAGCAGGAGCCGGCGGGCAAGACCGTCGCGTTCTTCTACATCACCAGCAACGGCGCGGTGAACGTCCGGAAGTCCACGGACTACGTGGCAAAATCGATCACCATGGCGGGCGGCGAGTACGTCTCCTTCGACGATTCGGCGGAGGACAACGCCCAGTCCACCGTCAATATTCAAATGGAATCCTTCTATCACGGTGCGGTGGACGCCGACGTGCTGATCTATAACAGCATCGTTGACGGCGAGCTGCACTCCATAGACGAATTGGTGGCACTGGATCCCCTGCTTGCCGACTTCAAGGCGGTGAAGAACGGGAACGTATGGTGCCTGACGAAAAACTTCTACCAGGAGTCGCTGGAGCTGAGCGACCTTATCCTGGACGTCCACGGCGCGCTGAACGATTCTCCCGACGGGGAGCTCCGTTTCCTGACGCGGCTGAAGTGAGCATTTTTTGAAAAGAACAAGGAGGAGCGGCATGAAGAACACCCGAACACTTCGCATCTGGGGAGGCTTTTGGCTGCTCCTCCTGCTTTTGTTTGTATTTATACTCTGGAACATATTCGCGGGAAGCGTCTCTCTTTCCGCGTCTGATATATGGCGGATACTGCTGGGCGGCGATGTGGGCTTTACACAGAGCCAGATCATCGTAAAGATCCGGCTGCCCCGGCTGCTGTCGGCACTGATCCTGGGCGGGGCGTTGTCGCTGTCCGGGTATCTGCTGCAAACCTTCTTCCACAACCCCATCGCCGGTCCCTTCGTGCTGGGTATCTCCTCCGGCGCGAAGCTGACGGTGTGCATGGCGTTGCTGCTGCTTCTGCGCCAAGGGCGAACCACGTCCTCGGCGGTGCTGATCGCGGCGGCGTTCGTGGGCGCGATGCTGTCCATGGGCTTCGTGCTGCTGATCTCACAGCGGGTCAAGCGCATGAGCCTGCTGGTGGTCTGCGGCGTGATGATCGGCTACATCTGCTCGGCACTGACGGATTTCCTCGTGACGTTCGCCGACGATTCCAGCATCGTGAACCTGCACAACTGGTCGCTTGGTTCCTTCTCCGGCATGAGCTGGGAGAACGTAAAGACCATGGCCGCTGTCTGCGGCGTTACGCTGCTGCTGACGTTTTTGCTGTCCAAGCCCATCCGGGCGTACCAGCTGGGGGAGGTCTATGCCCAGAACATGGGCGTGCCCCTGCGGGCGTTCCGGACGGCGTTGATACTGCTCTCCAGCGTGCTGTCCGCCTGCGTGACGGCGTTTGCAGGCCCCATCTCCTTTGTGGGCATCGCGGTGCCGCATTTGATGAAATCGCTCTTTAAGTCGGCAGAGCCGCTCTTTATGATACCCGCCTGCTTCTTAGGCGGCGGCGTGTTCTGTCTGTTCTGCGACCTGATCGCCCGCACTGCCTTTGCCCCCACGGAGGTGAGCATCAGCTCCGTGACGGCGGTGTTCGGCGCACCCATCGTCATCTACATGATGATACACAGAAAGGCGGCGTGAGTATGGCGGCGTATCTGGAAACAAAGGATCTGAGCGTTGGCTACCACGGCAAGGTGCTGATCGAGGACATCCCCCTCCACGTGCAGCGGGGCAGGATCGTCACGCTCATCGGCCCCAATGGGTCGGGGAAATCCACTATACTGAAAACCATTATCGGTCAGCTTTCCAAGGTGTCCGGCACGGTGGTGCTGGACGGGAAGCCCATGGAGGCGTGGAGCCGCAACGAGGTCGCCCGGCGCATGGCGATACTGATGACGGCGCGCATGGAGCCGGAGCTGATGACCTGCCGGGACGTGGTCAGCAGCGGACGCTATCCCTACACGGGGCGGCTGGGCATTTTGCAGCCGGAGGATCAGGCCATTGTGGAGCGATCCTTGGAGCAGGTGGGCGGCGCGGAGTTCGCGGACAGACCCTTCTCCGCCATCAGCGACGGGCAGCGGCAGCGTATCCTGCTGGCGCGGGCGTTGTGCCAGGAGCCGGAGCTGATCGTGCTGGACGAGCCCACCAGCTTTCTGGACATCCGGTACAAGCTGGAGCTGCTGACGGTGCTCAAGCGCATGGTGCGGGAGAATAAGCTGGCGGTGCTGCTGTCGCTCCACGAGCTGGATCTGGCGGAACGCATCTCCGACACGGTGGTGTGCGTGGCGGGCGACAGGATCGACCGCATCGGCACGCCGGAGGAGATATTTACCCGGGAGTATATCGCAAAGCTGTACCAGATGGAGCACGGGAAGTATGACCCCTGCTTCGACAGTCTGGAATTTGTGCCGTAAGGAGTGGCGACATGGAAAGACAGGGTGTTTTTTACGCCGTCAGCGTGGGCCCCGGCGACCCGGAGCTGATGACGCGGCAGGCGTGCCGCGTGCTGGAGGCGTGCGGCGTTATAGCGGCTCCCCGGATGAAATCCGGGCGGATGCTGGCGTTGGACATCGCCGGAGGCGCGGTGGATATGCGGGGAAAGACCATATTGCCGCTGGACTTCACCATGGCGCATGACGCGGCGGTACGGGAGGAGAGCTACCGCACGGCGGCAGGTGCCATCGAGGCGGAGCTGGCGGCGGGACGGGACGTTGCCATGGTGAATCTGGGCGACGTGTCCGTGTACGCCACGGCGTACTATATTTTAGAGCGCGTCCGCTCTGACGGGTTCGAGGTGGTCATGTGTCCCGGCGTTACCAGTTTCTGCGCCGTGGCGGCGCGGCTGGGGCGGAGTTTGACCCGCATGGAGGAGCCGCTCCACATCCTGCCGGGGAGCATGGACATGGACAGCGCGCTCACGCTGGAGGGAACGAAGGTGCTGATGAAGTCCGGGAGAGCCATCCACGAGACGGTGGACGCGCTGGAAAGGCACGGTCTTGCAGCGCGTGCCGGGATGGTGGCGGACTGCGGGCTGGAGACAGAGCAGGTCTATACCGACCTGCGGCAGCTTCCGGAGGAGATCAGCTATTTTGCCACCATTGTGGCGGATTGAGAGGACGCTATGCAGAGACGAGTGCCCCGGCTGGTGCTTGCCGGAACCAACAGCGGCTGCGGCAAGACCACCGTTACCTGCGCCGTGCTGCAATCGCTGGTGCAGCGGGGTCTGCGGGTAGGGGCGGCGAAATGCGGCCCAGATTACATCGACCCCATGTTTCACAGCCGTGTTATCGGCGCGAAAAGCTCTAATCTCGACCCGTTCTTTTTTGACCGCGACACCATGCGGTATCTGCTCGCCCACAATGGCGAGGGGTGCGATGTGACGGTCATTGAGGGGGTCATGGGGTATTATGACGGGCTGGGGCTGACATCCACCCGCGCCAGCACCTATGAGGCGGCGCGGGAGACGGAAAGCCCTGTGGTGCTGGTGGTGAACGCACGGGGGGCGGCGTTGTCCGTTGTGGCGGCGGTGCAGGGCTTTCTGGACTTCGCGCCGGACAACAATGTGCAGGGCGTCATTCTGAACGGGTGCAGTGCCATGAGCTACGGCGCGCTGGCGCGGGAGCTGGAAAGCCGGCTGGGCGTCCGCGCCTGCGGCTATCTGCCACGGCTGCCGGAGTGCGCGCTGGAGAGCCGCCATCTGGGGCTGGTGACAGCGGACGAGGTGGAGGATCTGCGGGAGAAGCTGCGGCAGCTGGCGGAGGCGGCGGAAAAGACGCTGGAGCTGGACGCGCTGCTGGAGATCGCCCGCGGCGCGCCGGTGCTGGACTTCACGCCGCCGGTATTGCCGGAAAAGGGCGCGCCGGTGCGGATCGGCGTGGCGCGGGACAGGGCGTTCTGCTTTTACTACGAGGACAGTCTCGACCTGCTGCGGCAGCTGGGCGCGGAGCTGGTGCCCTTCAGCCCCCTGACGGACGAACGGCTTCCCGACGGCATACAGGGGCTGTACTTAGGCGGCGGCTATCCGGAGCTTTACGCGGCGCGGCTGGAGGAAAACCGCACTCTGCGGCAGGAGATACGCGGCGCGGTGAACGGGGGGATGCCCTGTATCGCCGAGTGCGGCGGCTTCATGTATCTGACGGAGTCCATCGGCGAGCACGATATGGTGGGGTGTATTCCCGGCAGGTGCTTCGACACGGGGCGGCTGACGCGGTTCGGCTACATCACCGCCACGGCGCGGGAGGACAATCTCCTCTGCCGCGCCGGGGAGCAGGTGCCTATGCACGAGTTCCACCACTGGGACACGCCCCTGCCCGGCGACGGTTTTCTGGCGGAGAAGCCCTCCGGGAAGAAATGGGAGTGTGTACACGCCGCCGGTACGCTGTACGCGGGGTTCCCCCACTTCCATTTTTACGCCAGACCCTCTATGGCGGCGCGGTTTTTGGCCGCGTGCAGAAAGGAGACGCTATGATAGAGCAAATGAAGCCCATGGACATTGAGAAGCGCAGCTTCGCCATCATCACGGAGCTGCTGGGGGAGAGGCAGTTGGACCCGGAGAATGAGTTGGTCATCAAGCGGGTCATCCACACCACGGCGGATTTTGACTACGTGGACAATCTGGTTTTTTCCGACCACGCGGTGCAAAAGGGTATCGACGCGCTGCGGGGCGGCTGCGACATTGTGACGGATACACAGATGGCGAAATCCGGGATCAACAAGACCATCCTCGCCGCGCTGGGCGGGGAGGTACACTGCTTCATGTCGGACGCGGACGTGGCGGCGGAGGCGAAGGAGCGGGGCGTGACCCGCGCCTTCGTGTCCATGGAGCGGGCGGCAGCCCTGCCCAAGCCCTGTATTTTCGCCATCGGCAACGCGCCCACGGCACTGCTGTCGCTGGAGAGCCTGATGGGGGAGGGGAAGCTCCGTCCGGCACTTATCATCGGCGTGCCGGTGGGGTTCGTGAATGTGGTGGAGAGCAAGGAGCACATTATCGCCTGTGACCGCGCGCCCTACATCGTGGCGCGGGGTCGGAAGGGCGGCAGCAACGTGGCCGCCGCCATCTGCAACGCCATGCTCTATCAGATCAGGCGGTAAAGTATGAAGGAATTTATCATGCGGGACGGGAAAAAACTACGTCTCGGCTACACCACCGGCTCCTGCGCCGCGGCGGCGGCCAAGGCCGCCGCGTGGATGCTGCTCAGTGGGCGCAGGAAGGAGACGATCCGGCTGCTGACGCCCAAGGGCATGGAGCTGACGCTGGCGGTGGAGGACATTCATCTGTCGCCAAGCAGCGTGCGCTGCGCCATACGGAAGGACAGCGGCGACGACCCGGACATTACCCGCGACACGCTTATCTATGCCGAGGTGCGGAAAACAGAGGACGCGGGCGTTGTTATCGACGGCGGACAGGGCGTTGGTAGGGTGACGAAGCCGGGGCTTGACCAGCCGGTAGGCGCGGCGGCCATCAACTCCGTGCCCCGGCGGATGATACGGGAGAACGTGGAGGAGGTCTGCGGGCTTCTGGGGTACACCGGCGGGCTGCTGGTGGTGATCTCCGTCCCGGAGGGGGAGACGCTGGCAAAAAAGACGTTCAATCCCCGGCTGGGCATTGAGGGCGGTATCTCCATCTTAGGCACCACGGGGATCGTGGAGCCTATGAGCGAGCAGGCGCTGGTGGACACCATCCATGTAGAGCTGCGGCAGCGGCGGGAGAGCGGCGCGGAGTACGTGCTGCTGGCCCCCGGCAACTACGGCGCGGACTACATCAGGGACGCTATGGGCATTGACCCCGCCACGGCGGTGATGACCTCCAACTTCATCGGCGACGCGCTGGAGATGTGCCGGGAGCTGGGCTTTCGCGGCGCGCTGCTCATCGGTCATATCGGCAAGCTGGTGAAGCTGGCGGGCGGAATGTGGAACACCCACTCCCGCTACGGCGACTGCCGCATGGACATTATGACCGCCTGCGCCGCAGCGGAGGGTATCGATCCCGCCGCGGCGGGGGTGCTGCTGGAGTGCGCCACCTGTGACGACGCTCTGCGGATATTGAAGGAGCAGGGACTGTATGACGCGGTGCTGCGCCGCCTAGCGGGACGCATTGACGCGATGATGGCATACAAGGGCGGAGAGATGGAGACGGGGGCGATCCTGTTCTCCAAGGAATATGGCTATCTCTGTGAAACGAAGGGCGCGGCGGAGCTGCTGCGCCGGATAAGGGAGGATTGACAAATGGTACATTTTGTGGGAGCGGGCAGCGGTGCCGCTGACCTGATCACCGTCCGGGGCGCGAGGCTGCTGGGCGAGGCGGACGTGGTCATCTACGCAGGGTCGCTGGTGAATCCTGCCGTGCTGGATTATACCAAAAAGGGCTGCGAGATCCACGACAGCGCGAGGCTGACGCTGGAGGAGGTCATCGCCCTCATTGAAAAAGCCGAGAGCGAGGGAAAGACCACGGTGCGGCTGCACACGGGGGATTCCAGCATCTACGGCGCGGTGCGGGAGCAGTTTGACGAGCTGGAGAAGCGAGGAATCGAATACGACGTCTGCCCCGGTGTCAGTGCCTTCTGCGGTGCGGCGGCGGCTCTGCGGGCGGAGTACACCCTGCCGGATGTGAGCCAGACCGTTATCATCACCCGCGCCGCCGGACGCACGCCGGTGCCGGAGCGGGAGTCCATCCGTTCGCTGGCCGCCCATCAGGCCACCATGGTGCTGTTCCTCAGCACGTCGCTGACGGAGCATTTGCAGTCGGAGCTGCTGGCGGGGGGCTATACCGCCGAGACACCGGCGGCGGTGGTGTATAAGGCCACGTGGCCGGAGGAGAAGATCTTCCGCTGCACCGTGGGGACGCTCCACGAGACGGTGACGGGCAACGGCTTGACCAAAACCTCGCTGATCGTGGTGGGCAACTGCCTGGGCGACAACTATCTCCGCTCGCTGCTGTATCACCCCAGCTTCACCACGGAGTTCCGCAAGGGGGCACAATGAGACTGGCAGTATTCGCCTTCAGCCGGGGCGGCTGCGCCACGGCGCGGCGGGACGGCAGCTCTCCCGGAGGGGGAGTTCGCCTGCTACACCATGGAGCGGTTTCAGGAGCCGGGGTTCCTGCCGCTGGACAAGGCGGTGTACGGTGCGTGCTTTTCCTCCATGGACGCGCTGGTGTTCGTGGGAGCCTGCGGCATCGCCGTGCGGGAGATCGCGCCCTATGTCAAAAGTAAAAAGACCGACCCGGCGGTGCTCTGCATCGACGAGCGCGGGCAGTTCGTGATACCGCTGCTCTCCGGGCATATCGGCGGCGCAAATGCGCTGGCGGTGCGTCTGGCGGAAGGGCTGGACGCCGTGGCGGTGGTGACTACCGCCACGGACGTTCACGGGCGGTTCGCCGTGGACGCGTGGGCGGCGCGGCAGGGCTGCGCCCTCTCCGACATGGGGCTTGCCAAGGCGGTGGCGGCGGAGATATTGGAGCGGGACGTGCCCCTTTGCAGCCAGTTCCCCATTGTCGGCGCGCTGCCGGAGGGCACCTGCGCCGGGGAAAGCGGCGCGCTGGGCATCTTCATCGGCTGGCGCGTAAGGTCGCCCTTTACCCGCACACTGCGGCTTATCCCCCGTGTGCTGCACGTGGGGATCGGCTGCCGCCGGGGCACCTCCGCCGAGGCGGTGGAGGCGGCGGTGGCGGCGGTGTTCGCGGAAAACGGGCTGGACACGGCGGCCATTCGCGGCGTCTACTCCATCGACCTGAAGCGGGACGAGGCGGGGCTGCTGGCCGCCTGTGAGCATCACCACTGGCCGGTGCATTTTTACA
>OKSN01001393.1_pt1 | contig 12538 bp, 7 predicted proteins | sample 1606191 | NCBI WGS metagenome assembly OKSN01 (sample SAMEA3879535, study PRJEB24766) | human gut metagenome | biome: human-associated habitat; feature: feces | place: USA | collected 1985/1987
GATGCGGACGTCTGCGCCGACCGATGCGGACGTCTGCGCCGACCGATGCGGATGTCTGCGTCGACCGATGCGGATGTCTGCGTCGACCGATGCAGATGGCAGAAATTACATTAATATAAAACAATAGACCATGAGCTTAACAGGCATTGCACGATATGCATTCGCACCCCGACAGCATAAGCTGGAACAACATTTCACCGAACCAGAGACACTGCAGCACCGTGTGTTGCAGCACCTTCTGCACACGGCTGCCAACACCGAGTATGGCAGAAATCATCTTTTCGCTACGACAAAGGGGTACGACGACTTCGTGCGCAACGTGCCGGTGAACACGTACGAGGAACTGAAGGCTGACATCGACCGTATGCGCCACGGCGAGGCTGACGTGCTGTGGCCCGGAAAGGTGAAGTGGTACGCCAAGTCGTCGGGCACTACGAACGACAAGAGCAAGTTCATACCCGTATCGGCTGAAGGACTGAAGAATATCCACTACAAGGGTGGCACCGACGTGGTGGCACTCTACTTGCAGAACAACCCGAAGAGCCGCATGTTCGACGGCAAGGGACTGATCTTAGGCGGTTCGCACGCACCCAACTACAACGTGGCAGGCTCGCTCGTGGGCGACCTCAGTGCCATTCTCATCGAGAACATCAACCCACTCGTGAACCTCGTGCGTGTGCCTAAAAAGCAGACCGCGCTGCTCAGCGACTTCGAGGTGAAGCGTGACCGCATCGCCCGCGAGTGTCTGAACAAGAACGTGACGAACATATCGGGCGTGCCCTCGTGGATGCTCAGCGTGCTGGTGCGCGTGCTCGAGCTGTCGGGCAAGGAGCGCCTCGACGAGGTGTGGCCCAACCTGGAGGTGTTCTTCCATGGTGGCATAGCGTTCACACCCTACCGCTCACAGTACGAGCACATCATAAAGAGCGACCGTATGCACTACATGGAGACGTACAACGCCTCGGAGGGCTTCTTCGGCATACAGAACGACCCTGCGGACAAGTCGATGCTACTGATGCTCGACTACGACGTGTTCTACGAGTTTCTGCCGATGGACGAGTTCGACTCGGAGCACCCGAACATCGTGCCGCTTGAGGGCGTGGAGATAGGCAAGAACTACGCCATGCTCATCAGCACGTCGTGCGGACTGTGGCGCTACATGATTGGCGACACGGTGAAGTTCACATCGGTGCGCCCATACAAGTTCGTCATCACGGGCAGAACGAAGTACTTCATCAACGCCTTCGGCGAGGAACTCATACAGGACAACGCCGAGAAGGGTCTCGCCTATGCCTGCCAGCAGACCGGTGCCGAGGTGAAGGAGTACACGGCTGCTCCGGTGTTCATGGATGCCAACGCTAAATGTCGCCACCAGTGGCTCATCGAGTTCGCCAAGGAGCCGGAGAACATCAACGAGTTCGCCGACATACTCGACCACCAACTGCAGGCTATCAACTCCGACTACGAGGCGAAGCGCTTCCACGACATCACGCTGCAGCCGTTAGAGATTGTCGTAGCACGCAAAGGACAGTTCGACGACTGGCTGCGCTCGAAGGGCAAGCTCGGCGGACAGCACAAGATACCACGCCTCTCTAACAACCGCAAGACCATTGAGGAGATAATGGGGGTGTGATGGTGCCTCAAAGGGGGTGCACTTGTCTCAAGTGCACCAACCGATTTAAAAGAGTTTAGCTATAAAATAAAAGCCAAATGCTGAAACTAAGAAACATATTATATATAATAGGTGTAATCGTGCTGCTCTCGTCGTGCGCCCGCATGGGTCGCCCCGACGGTGGCTGGTACGACGAGACACCGCCGCACGTGATAGCCTCAACGCCTGCCGACCGCAGCACTGACGTGTCGGCGAAGAAGGTGAACATCTACTTCGACGAGTTCATAAAGTTAGAGAACGCGTCGGAGAAGGTGGTCGTGTCGCCTCCGCAGCTCGAGCAGGCTGAGATAAAAGCCACAGGCAAGAAGATAAGCGTACTGCTTAAAGACTCGTTGAAACCCAACACCACGTACACCATCGACTTCTCCGATGCCATCAAGGACAACAACGAGGGCAACCCTATGGGCAACTACACCTACAGTTTCTCAACGGGCAACCATATCGACACGCTCGAAGTGGCTGGCACGGTGCTCGCGGCACAGAACCTGGAGCCAGTGAAGGGCATACTCGTGGGCTTGTACGCCGAGTTCGCCGACTCGTGTTTCCTGAAGCAGCCCATGCTGCGCGTGGCGCGTGCCGACTCACGCGGACACTTCGTCATAAAGGGTGTGGCACCGGGCGCATACCGCATCTACGCCCTCAACGACCAGGACGGCGACTACCGCTTCTCGCAGAAGAGCGAGCAGATAGCCTTCTCGCACGACACCATACGCCCATCGTTCTGCGACGCCATGCGCCAGGACACGCTGTGGCTCGACTCGCTGCATATCAAGGACATAAAGCGCACGGGATACACACGTTTCACACCCGACGACCTCGTGCTCAGAGCCTTCGAACACGTGCAGACCGACCGCTTCTTCCTGAAAGCGGAGCGTCAGCAACCCAACAGCTTCTCGCTGTTCTTCAGCTACGGATCGGACCGACTGCCCGAGCTGACACCGCTCAACTTCAGTTCTACCGACCAACTGCTCATCGAACCGTCGGCACGACGCGACACCGTCACCTACTGGCTGCGCGACACCACGCTCGTGAACCAGGACACGCTGAACGTGGCGATGACCGACCTGATGACCGACACGCTCGGCAACCTCGTGCCACAGACCGACACGCTGCAGATACTCTCCAAGCAACCCTACGAGAAACGCCTGAAGGAAGCACAGAAGAGCTACGAGGAGTGGAAGAAGAAGGAGGAGAAGAAGCGCAAGCGTGGCGAGCCTTACGACTCGATAATGCCACCGAAGGAACTCAACTTCAAGCTGCAACTCGACTCGAAACTCGACCCCGACCGCAACATACGCTTCGAGTTCGACACGCCACTCGCCTCTGCCGACACATCGAAAATACACCTCTACGCCAAGCACGACACGCTGTGGTACGAGGCACCGCTGCGCTTCGAACCTATAAAGACGAAGATGTGGGGCGACAGCATAGCCACCGAGGAGTCGAAACGCATATATACGCTGCGTGCCGAGTGGCGCCCCGACATAGAGTACAGCTTGGAAATCGACTCGCTCGCCTTCACCGATATCTACGGCGTGGCATCAGCCAAACTGAAGAAAGGTTTCAAGGTGGGTTCGCTCGACGACTACAGTAGCGTGGTGCTGAACATTCAGCAGCTCGCAGGCAAGAACATCTGCGTCGAACTGCTCAGTCGCGAAGACAAGGCGGTGAAGAGCGTGCAGACCACCAACGGCTATGCCACGTTCTACTACATCAAGCCCGGCATCTACTACGCCCGTCTCTTCGTCGACACCAACAACAACGGCGTGTGGGACACGGGCGACTACAACACCGGCCTGCAACCCGAAGAGGTGTTCTACTACCCGTACAACATAGAATGTAAGGCGAAGTGGGACATGAACCTGAACTGGGACATCACGGCAAAGCCTCTCGACCAGCAGAAGCCCAACGAGATAAAGAAACAAAAGGGCGAACAGCAACGCAAGATACAGCAGCGCAACATCGAGAGAGCACGCAAACTGGGCGTGGCGTACCCGTTCTGACGAGGGGGTGTTCAAAAGTCAATTAAATAAATTACACTAAAATAAACAATAATATGAAAACCAAACACTTCCTCCTCGTCGTAGCCCTGCTATTGGCAGGTCTGCAGACCACAACGGCACAGTGCAAGTACCGCAACACGGCAGTCAACCCAGGCGAGTTCCTCTCATACAACCTCTACTTCAACTGGCAGTTTGTATGGGTGAAGGCAGGCACAGCGTCGATGTCGGTGGTGAAGAGCAACTACAAGGGACAACCAGCCTTGCGCATGGCACTCATCACACGCACATCGGAGACACTCGACAAGATGTTCGTCATGCGCGACACCCTACTCTGCTACAACACGCTCGACCTCGAACCGCTCTACTACCGCAAGGGAGCACGCGAGGGCAAGCGCTACACCGTAGACGAGGCATTCTACTCGTACCATAACAACCATCAGCACGTAAAGCTGCACCGACAGAAGAACAGCGGCGAACATGTGTGGAAGGAGTTCAACCGCACAGCCTGTGCCTACGACATGATGAGCATCTTCCTGCGCGCACGCTCGTTCAAGCCCGAACACTGGAAGAAAGGCAACCGCATCAACATACCTATCACCGACGGTGCGAAGATCATCAACGCCACACTCGAATACAAAGGCAAAACAACCGTCAAGGGCGACAACGGAGTGAAGTATCGCTGTCTGCAACTCTCGTACATAGAGAAGGACGAAAATAAGAATAAAGAAAAAGAGATTGTGCGCTTCTACGTCACCGACGACGCTCACCACATACCCGTTCGACTCGATATGTTCCTAAAACTCGGCGTGGCAAAGGCGTTCCTGTCGGGCACAAAGGGCGTTAAATAATGACATATCGTAGGAGGCTAACCGTAGGAGGCTACGGCATTCCTGCCGTAGCCAATACCAACTGAACCATATTTCAACTATAACTATTTCCAATGGCTACGGCAGGAATGCCGTAGCCTCCTACATTTGCACAGCATATCATAACTCTCAACTTTCAATTCTCAACTTTCAACTTAAAAAGATGCATAAACTCATTATACTATTCGTCACACTCGCAACCATCACCTCCTGCGACCTGAAACGCGAGAACTTCAACTCCTCGAAGAAGCACTTCACCAACGAAGTGCTCCTCGGCTACACGCCCGTGAAAGACCAGGGACACAGCTCGCTCTGCTGGGCATATGCCATGCTCGCCACCATCGAGACCGAACATATACAGATGGGCGACTCGGTGAACCTCTCGGTCGACTACATTGCACGCTATCAGCTCGGCGAACAGGCACGTTTCCACTTCCTTTCGAAAGGCTACGACCGCATGACGCTGCGCGGAACGGCACCGCTGCTGCTGCGCCTCATCGACGAATATGGCATCATGCCCTACGACTCGTACAACGCACACAACATCAACTACCAGTCGATGATGAAACGACTCGTGATGCTATCCAACTCCTCACGCAACATGAGCGAGCTGAAAAACCGCGCCGAACGACTCTTCGACGACCGCATCGGAGCACTGCCCAAGAAGGTGTACATGCTCGGAGCCGAATACACACCGCTCGAGTTCGCACATAGCGTATGTATGCGAGGCGAGTACTTAGCCATGACAAGCTTCACACACCACAGCTTCGGCGAGGCGTTCGTGCTCGAAGTGCCCGACAACTACAGCAACGAACTCTACTACAACGTGCCCATCGACGTGATGATGAAGCGCATAGAACGCTCGCTGCGCACCGGACACCCCGTCTGCTGGGAAGGCGACACAAGCGAAACGGGCTTCGACTTCAAGTGCGGTGTGGCGGAACTCACCAAGCAGCGACCCTACACGCAGAAGGAGCGACAGATAGAGTTCGAGAACCACCACACCACCGACGACCACTGCATGGTGCTCATCGGCATAGCCCACGACGAGAACGGCAAACGCTACTACATAGCAAAGAACTCATGGGGCACAGGCAACGCCTACAACGGACTCATGTATCTGTCTGAAGAGTACGTAATGATGAAGACAATAGCTATCGTGGTGAAGAACATAAACATGTAAGCAGGCATATCATACCTGCTTACATACACACATACATACACACCTACATACCTACATACATACCTACATTATGTAAATTGTTTGCGCAAACATTTACAAACACTAAAATCTACCAAGCAATTTAACGTTTATTACACATTCAAACTACCACTGTATCAGACTATTATCTATATTTGCAAAGTGTAAAGTTTAAATATTTTTTATAACTACTATAATTATTAACCTAACCCTTAAAGACTATGCAGAAAAGATCATTTCTTACAGTCGTAATGTTCCTGATAGGAATGTTTATGACGGGGGCGTATGCACAGACGCATACAGTTTCTGGTCTCGTTAAAGACAAAGAGATGGGCGAACCCCTTGTTGGAGTAAGCGTGTCTGTAAAAGGCACGAAGAATGCAACCATGACTGACCTGAACGGCAACTACACCATTCAAACCAGCCCGAACGACGTGCTCGAATTCAAGTATGTCGGCATGAAAAATGCAGAGGAGACAGTAGGCAACCGCAAGGTTATCAACATCACTCTCGTAGCTAACGCAGAAAGCCTCGGCGAAGTCGTAGTGACAGCCATGGGTATCAAGCGTCAGTCGGAGACCCTTACCTACTCGGCACAGACCGTAGGCGGAAAGGATGTCAACGACATCAAGTCGATCAACATGATCAACTCGCTGCAGGGCAAGAGCGCAGGTCTTCAGATTACGCCTAACTCTACCGGTGCAGGCGGTTCTTCAAAGATTCTGTTCCGCGGCAACAAGTCAATCTCTGGTAGCAACCAGCCGCTCATCGTCATCGACGGTGTGCCGACAATGACCAATACTTCTACCTCTCAGGTAGCGAGCGACTACGGTGGCGAGCGCGACGCAGGTGACGTTATGTCTACCATCAACCCTGACGATATCGCTTCTATCACCCTTCTGAAGGGCGCTGCCGCTTCAGCTCTCTACGGTGCGGTGGCTGCCAACGGCGCCATCATGATCACCACAAAGCAGGGCATGGCAGGCAAGGTGAACGTGAACGTATCGAGCAACACCACAATGGAGGTTCCGATGATTCTGCCTGAGTTCCAGAACACATACGGCGCAGGCGCTGACGGCACATTCTCTTGGGGCGACAAGCTCAGCAAGGCTTGCAAGAACTACGCAGAGTCGTTCTTCCGCACAGGCTTCACAACCAACAACACCGTATCGCTCTCTGGCGGTAGCGAGAACTTCAAGGGCTACTTCTCTTACGGCAACGTGTTCTCTCACGGCATGACTCCTGAGAACACATACCGCAGCCACAACCTCAACACTAAGGTAGACTTCAAGGTGCTCAACAACGTATACGTCGACTTCTCGGCTAAGTACAGCAACCAGTACTCTAAGAACCAGGCTGCTGCCGGCTACCTCTGGAACCCGCTTACAGGCGTATACCTCGCTCCGCGCGGCATCGACTGGGACCACTACAAGGACAACTACGAGGTTTACGACCCCGCACGCGGCTGCAACGTACAGAACTGGACCAACACCGAGCTGCAGCAGTTCGGCAACCCGTACTGGATGCTCAACCGTCAGACTCCTATCTCTAAGCGCAACCGCTATGAGTTCGGTGGCTCTATCAAGTGGGACATCACTCCCGACCTCAACATCCAGGGACGTATGCGCTACGAGCGCGGCGAAGAGCAGTTCATCCACAACGCATACGCTTCGTCTGTAGGCAACCTCTACAAGATGGGACGCATGAAGAACAACCGCTACTTCAGCGACCAGCTCTACGGCGACGTGCTCATCAACTACAACCACACTTGGAACGACTGGGGCCTCACAGCTACAGCAGGCTCAAGCTTCACCAAGACCAAGACCGCACACGTAGACCTCTGGGGCGAGGGCGAACAGTACAAGTCGCCGGGCGACGGCAACATCTACTATCCGAACATCTTCACTCCGAACAACTTCTACGGCAACATGTCTAAGCTGGGCAGCGGCGACGCTATGGAGACAGAAAAGCGCCTCAACGCCGTGTTCGCAACAGCTCAGGTAGCCTTCAAGGAGGCTGTGTTCCTCGACCTCTCTGCACGTAACGACTGGTCGTCAGCTCTCGCATTCACCGACGGCTGCTCGTTCTTCTACCCGTCAGTAGGCGCCAGCGTACTGCTCAACAAGCTCGTGCCTATGGGCGAGCAGGTGAACCTCTTCAAGTTCCGCGGCAGCTACTCTATCGTAGGTAACGACGTGCCTATCTACATGTCTAACCCACGCTACACTCTCGGCGAGTCGGGCTCTATCTCAGCTCCCGACAAGGCTGCGTTCCGCACATTGAAGCCAGAGAAGACCCACTCTATCGAGGTTGGTTTCGACGGTACATTCTTCAACAACCGTCTCGACTTCTCTCTTACATACTATAAGACAAACACCAAGAACCAGTTCTTCTCTGTTTCGGCTCCTTACGAGAGCGGTCTGCGCAACCGTTACGTCAACGCCGGCAACGTACAGAACCAGGGTATCGAGGCATCTATCGGCTGGCACCAGCAGTTCAACCCCGACTTCTCTTGGTCTACCAACTTCAACATCTCTTACAACGAGAACAAGATCAAGGAGCTCGTAGAGGGCTTGGAGAACGGTCTTACCATCGCTTCTTGGCAGGGCGCTAAGGTAGTGCTCAACGAGGGCGGCTCTTACGGCGACCTCTACGTACGCCAGATCAAGCGCGACGAGGCAGGCAAGCCGGTCAAGAACGACAAGGGCGAACCAATCCTCATGGGCGACAACGTTGACGAAATGAAGTATGCAGGCAACATGAACGCAAAGGTGAACTTCGGTTGGACAAACACATTCCACTACAAGGACTTCACATTCTCATTCCTCATCGACGGTAAGTTCGGCGGCAGAGTGCTCTCTGCAACTGAGGCTACTCTCGACGGTTGGGGCGTTTCAAAGCGTTCTGGCATCGCACGCAACGCAGGCAAGGTTGTGGTTGACGGCGTAGAGTTCGACCCGCAGGCTTGGTACACAACAACAGGCTCTTCTAACTTCAACAACTCTTACGCTACAGAGTTCTACGTATACAAGGGCACGAACGTACGTCTGCGCGAGATGAGCCTCGGCTACACCTTCCGCAACCTCTTCGGCAACGGCAAGAACCTCACTGCTGCGCTCATCGCACGCAACCTCTTCTTCTTCTACAAGGACGCTCCTTGCGACCCGGACGTATCAATGGGTACTGGCAACGGCGTGCAGGGTGTCGACATCTTCAACCTCCCGTCGGCTACAAGCTTGGGTCTGAACCTGAAGTTGAACTTCTAATTTTTGAGCGAGTAAAAACAAGTTTTACAACCGTTTAAAATCTAAGGAAATATGAAAAAGAGAAATATATTCGCGGTGTCATCAATGCTGGCACTGGCTGTGATGAGCAACGGAATGTTAAGCTCATGCACAGACGACTTCGACGATCTGAATACAAACAAGACGCAGGTAGACCCGGGCGATCTGCCGTTCAAAGCACAGTGTGCCGAGGCAATGAACTATTGCTACCCGCCTCACCAGAACATGTTCCAGTTCTGGACAAACCTTACCATCGACCTCTACGGTGGCTACTTCCAGACACCTCACGGCAACTTCACCAACTGCGATATGGGTGAGAACCGCGGACACAGTGGCGGTATGTACGAGAACTACTATCTGCATATCTTCAACAACACACGCCGCAACATCGCCAACCTCGACAAGCAGGAGAATGCCGGACTGGCTGGCACAATGCGCATCGTGCAGGCTGTAGGCACTATGCAGGCTACAGACGCATACGGACCGCTCGCCTACTCGTCTATCATCAACGCCGAGAGCGAGTCTACCTACCGCTTCGACAGCCAGCAGAAACTCTATGAGCAGATGCTCGACGACCTCGACAAGGCTATCGCCGGACTGCAGAAGATGGACGACACAGAGAAGGCTTCGCTCGCTACATACGACACATGGGGCGGTGGCGATCCGGCTATCTGGGTGCAGATTGCCAACACCATGAAGCTGCGTATCGCTCTGCGCCTCTCTAAGCGCGAGAGCGAGATGGCTGCCGACGGCTACGACCTCAAGGCTATCGCTGCTGCCAACACCCTCGCCGTTTCGGGCAAGGACATCGTCGTTAAGGACCAGAGCAACGAGCTGAAGCGTATGTTCGACTGGCAGGACTGCGGCATGAACGCTAACCTCGTAACGCTGATGGTGGGCATGAACGACCCACGTCTGCCTCTGTACATGACAAAGAATGCTGACGAGATTAAGAACGAGAAGGGCGAAGTGACACCTAAGAACTCTGTTTACTGCGGCATCCGCTACGCAAGCGGCATGCCTCAGAAGGGTTCTGACGGCTCGTACGGCTACAAGATGTCGCAGTGGGTTGGCGCTTACAACACTCCGCTGCCTATCTTCAAGGCTGCCGAGGCTTACTTCCTGCTTGCCGAGGCTAAACTGCGCTGGAACATCGGCTCTAAAAGCGTCAAGGCTCTTTACGAGAAGGGCATCCGCCTCTCTATCAAGAACGAGCTTGCTTATAAGGGATCGTTCGCTGGCATCGAGAACATCAGCGACGCCGACATCGACGCTTACATCAACGGCACAACCGGTCAGGCAGACTACGTTGATCCGGGCAACTCGGCTAACAACTGCAAGGCTGTCAACACGCTCGGCGTGAAGTGGGACGACGCTGCAAGCAAGGAAGACCAGCTCGCACGCATCCAGACTCAGAAGTACATTGCTCTCTTCCCGCTCTCTAACGAAGGTTGGGCTGAGCAGCGCCGCACCGGCTATCCGAAGTTCTTCGTAGCTTTGGTAAACAAGAGCAACGGTGCTGTCGACACTCAGGAAGGCGTTCGCCGTGTCATCTACAGCAGCAATGCTTACGACACCAACGCTGAAGGCGTAAAGGGTGGCATCGAGCTTCTCGACAAGGAGAACACCAGCAAGAAGGGTATCTCTGGCGATAAGGGCGGCACACACCTCTGGTGGGACAACGCTAACAAGGGCAACTTCTAAGCGTCAGCTATAGAATAATAAAAAAACGGACTCTGCCAAACACATTTGGCGGAGTCCGTTTTTTTTCATAGTAGCGGAGGTATCCTGCCTCCGCCACAGTGGGCTGGTTTCATTATTTTTTAGTATCTTTGCAGAAGATAAAAAGATAGTGCAGAACTATAAAAAGCTGCACATAACTATAAAAACAAGCAATATGAAGAAAATCGTGATTCTCGACTTCGACGGCACCATCGCCGACACGAAGCCCGTTATACTCAACACCTTCCACCGCACTTTCGACGCTATGCACCTGCCGCAGCACAGCGACGAGGAGATAGCCGCAACGATAGGTCTGCCGCTCGTGGAGGCGTTCCCCGTGCTCGAGCCGATGGACAAGGAGAAAGCGGCGGAGTGTACAGCCAAGTACCGTGAGATATTCGAGGACGTGAACCGCGAGATTGGCGTGCCGATGTTCCCGCACGTGGCTGACACGGTGCGACTGCTGCACGCAAAGGGATGCATAGTGACCATCGCTACAAGCCGCGGATATAAGTCGGCTGTCGACTTCGTGCGTTCGTTCAAGCTCGACGACGTCATAACGCTCGTCGTGGCTGCCGAGGACGTGCGCCACGCAAAGCCCGACGCCGAGCCGGTGCTGAAGACGCTGAAGCACTACAATCTGAAGCCTGAGGACGCCGTCGTCGTAGGCGACACCCACTTCGACATCCTCATGGGTCGCAACGCCCACTGCATGACCATCGGCGTTACGTACGGCAACGGTTCGCAAGAGAGTCTCATGGAAGCTGGCGCCGACGCCATTGTCGACGATTTCGCGGAGATTGCAGAGATGGTGTTATGTTGAGATGGTGAGATGGTGAGATTTGTTGCCAGCATTTTAACCATGCTTTTACAACTTTTTGCCAGCAAACATCCCATCTCTCTCAATTATATTTGCTAAATTTGCATATTAATAGGTGCATACCGCTTCTATACAACAACGAATAATCAAAAAAACAAAACCGAAAATATAATGGAACAAGCACTTTGGATTTACAATACGCTGTCGCGTCGCAAGGAAGTGTTCAAGCCGCTGCACGCCCCTAACGTGGGCATGTACGTCTGCGGACCTACCGTCTATGGCGACCCACACCTGGGCCATGCGCGCCCGGCTATCACGTTCGACATTCTCTTCCGCTACCTCAAGCACCTCGGCTATAAGGTGCGCTACGTACGCAACATCACCGACGTGGGTCACTTGGAGCACGACGCCGACGAAGGCGACGACAAGATAGAGAAAAAAGCTCGCCTGGAGCAGCTCGAACCGATGGAGATAGCGCAGTATTACACCAACCGCTACCACGCAGCTATGGAAGCGCTGAACGTGCTGCCGCCAAGCATTGAGCCGCACGCTACAGGTCACATCATCGAGCAGGAACAGCTCGTGCAGCAGATTCTCGACAACGGATTCGCATACGAGAGCAACGGCTCTGTCTACTTCGACGTGAAGAAGTACAACGAGAAGCACCACTACGGCATTCTCTCTGGTCGCAACCTCGACGACGTGAAGGACGCTTCGCGCGCTCTTGACGGTGTTGGCGAGAAGCGCAACCAGGCAGACTTCGCACTCTGGAAGAAGGCGTCGCCTGAGCACATCATGCGCTGGCCGAGCCCCTGGAGCGACGGTTTCCCGGGATGGCATTGCGAGTGTACGGCGATGGGCCGCAAGTATCTCGGCGCCCACTTCGACATACACGGTGGCGGAATGGACCTTGTGTTCCCACACCACGAGTGCGAGATTGCGCAGGCTGTGGCTTCGCAGGGCGACCAGA
>OKSN01001395.1_pt1 | contig 12530 bp, 10 predicted proteins | sample 1606191 | NCBI WGS metagenome assembly OKSN01 (sample SAMEA3879535, study PRJEB24766) | human gut metagenome | biome: human-associated habitat; feature: feces | place: USA | collected 1985/1987
CACCATCCAAGCGCCTGCTCCCGAAAAGGGCAGTAAGGCTTCTGCCAAGACAGAGGCTGCCGATAAGCCGAAAAAGGAGCCGAAGAAAAGAACACCGAGAAAGTCTGTCGCCGCAGGTAAAAAGACGGAGCAGGCTTCGGGCGCTGTGGCAGCTTCAAGTACGGAGGCTTCCGTACAAGCTGACGATTTCGTCGGTCAGCCTTGTCCGCTTTGCGGAAAAGGTACCGTTATCAGGGGGAAAACGGCTTACGGTTGTTCCGAATGGAAATCCGGATGCACATTCCGTAAGCCGTTTGAATAAGGGTAATCACATTAAATAATTCTCTCCGCCATGTATTTCCAGAGGGGAGCAGCCATCAGCGCCTGGCGGATGCTTCCTTGCTGCAGCAATTCCTTGACCTCCTGCAAGGAAAGCAGGTGTACGGTCAGGTTTTCCGTATCTTCCAACTGTTGCTCGGAGATTTTCTCCACGTCCGTAGCCAGGAAACAGTAGGTAATGTTGGTGTGGGTACTTGGATTGGGAGAGATTTGCATGAACTCTTTCCATACTCCGTTTCCATAGCCGGTTTCTTCCAAAAGTTCCCGTTGTGCGGAAACCATCGGAGAGCCGTCCTCTTCTTCGCATACCCCTGCACAGAGCTCATAGGACGTTTCTTGTATGCCATGCCGGTATTGGCGGATAAAGACAAATTGTCCATCACGGGTGATGGCAATGGTATTCACCCAGTTGGGATATTCCAATATATAATAGGAGGGGATGTGGTTGCCGTTGGGCAGCACTACATGGTCCTTACGCACAGTGAGCCACGGGGCCCGATGAAGGTATTCGCTGGATAAGACGGTCCAGGTGTCTTTTGATTTTTCCATAATGGTAAAATTGACTATATTTTAAACAGCATCCCTCCGATATTATCTGTCGTGGCTCCCGTCACCGAGGCGAGGCATCCGGGTGTGTCCGCCATATAGAGGGCACCCAGGAAAGCAAAGATTAGGGCTTCCTTGTACTCTATGATTTGCCGGCTGGGAATCACGATTTCACACGGACACAAGGCGTCGATACGTTCTATGAGGAACTTGTTGAATGCACCTCCGCCGGTAATCAGCAGCTTTCCGTTACCATCGGGCAAGGGGTGGGCGGTGATGATGCGTGATATTTGCCAGGCGGCATGCTCGTAAAAGGTACGTAGCATATTCTCCATACTCAAGCCATAACGCTCGAGCATGGGATATACCAGCGTTTCCACCCACTCCCGTCCCAATGACTTCGGTCCGGACTGATGGTAGAAATCCATTCCGTTCAGTTCGTCCAGCAGTTCTTGGCAGATGTTGCCTTGCCGTGCTATCTCGCCGTCACGGTCAAATTCCAATCCTATTTGCCGGCAGTAATGGTTGATGACGTAATTCACCGGACTGATGTCAAAAGCGATGCGCCGCCCGTCCTGCTCGAATGAGATGTTGGAGAAACCGCCGATATTCAAACAGAAGTCGTAGTCGGCAAAAAGCAACCGGTCGCCAATAGGTACGAGTGGAGCGCCCTGCCCACCCAGCATGATGTCCAGCCGCCGGAAATCCGAAACGGTAGGTATACGGGTTTCAGCGGCAATGGCGGCTCCGTCACCTATTTGGTACATGATTCTCTTTTGAGGCTCATGGAAGATGGTATGCCCGTGGGAGGCGATAATATCGGGGTGGACTCCAAATTCTTGCATGAACTCGTTGACACGTTCACCGAGAAACTTTCCATAGGAGCTGTGGAAAGTGATGAACTCCAAAGCACTCATTGTCTGTGCACCGGTACCCAATATCTGCTTCATGGCGTCGGGGTAGCTATAGCCTTTTGCACAGTCTATGTGGAAAGACCATTTTCCGGCTTGCTGCCGGAAAGTGCAACAACATACGTCCAGCCCGTCAAGGGAAGTGCCGGACATCAGGCCGATGGCTTGAATTTGGAAGTCTTTCATCCTGATTTTCTTGTTTTATTTATAATTGAGGTAGAATTCGACAACAGCTTCTATTCCTTTACGGAAGATGTCCAACGGTATATTCTCATTAGGTGAGTGGATGGCGTTGGATTCGAGCCCGAAGCCCATCAGAACGGTTTTGATGCCCAGTACTTGCTCGAAAGTGGAGATGATAGGGATACTTCCACCCCGACGCACTGCCAGCGGTTTCTTTCCAAAAGCTTTTTCAAAACCTTTTTCGGCGGCTTGGTAGGCGGGTAGGGTGATGGGACATACATATCCTTGGCCTCCATGCATCGGAGTGACTTTTACCTGTACTGAATCCGGCGCTATGTCCAGAATGTAGTCGGCAAAGAGCCGGGATATCTTGTGGTGGTCCTGGTGGGGAACCAACCGGCAGGATACCTTGGCGTATGCCTTGGATGGGAGCACGGTCTTGGACCCTTCACCCGTATATCCGCCCCAGATGCCGCATACGTCGAAAGACGGACGGCAACTGTTACGTTCCAGCGTACTGTAACCTTTCTCTCCGAAAAGTGCTTTTACATGAATAGCCTTTTTGTATTTCTCTTCGTCGAAAGGAATGCGGGCTATCATGTCGCGCTCGGCTTGGGGAACTTCTTCCACATCGTCATAGAAGCCCGGTACGGTGATACGTCCCTCTGCGTCCGTCACTTGGCTGATTATCTGGCAAAGCACATTGATGGGGTTGGCAACAGCACCGCCGAAGTGACCGCTGTGCAGGTCGCGGTTGGGGCCGGTCACTTCTATTTCCCAATAGGCCAGTCCGCGCAGTCCGGTGGTCAGTGAAGGCAGGTCTGCACCAAGCATGCTGGTGTCCGAAACCAGAATGACGTCTGCTTTCAGCAACTCTTTGTGCTCCTGGCAGAAGCTTTCTAAGCTGGGCGAACCGATTTCTTCTTCTCCTTCGAAGATGAATTTTACGTTGGTTTGCAGCAGTCCGTTGCGTACGAGGTACTCAAACGCTTTCACTTGTATGAAAGATTGCCCTTTGTCATCATCAGCACCGCGTGCCCAGATATGTCCGTCGCGTATTTCCGGTTCAAAGGGTTCACTCTTCCAAAGTTCCAGAGGTTCGGCCGGCATCACGTCGTAGTGGGCATATACCAATACGGTCTTGGCGTCCGGGTCTACGATTTTCTGTCCAAAAACAATCGGGTTACCTTTGGAGGGCATTACGAGGGCTTCATCCGCTCCGGCTTCGAGCAGCAACTGTGCCCAGCGTTCGGCGCAGGCAAGCATATCGTCGTGATGCTCGGGTTTGGCACTGATGCTTGGAATGCGGATGAGGCTGAACAAGTCTTCCAGCATTTTAGGCTCGTTCTCGGTGATGTATTTCTTTATTTCCATGGGTGAATATTATAGTTGTGTTGTTCTGTCAATCAGGTAATAATCCAGCAATGTCATTGCTGCCATTGCTTCCACGATGGGTACTGCGCGTGGCAATACGCACGGGTCATGGCGTCCTCGGGCTTTCAGGGTGGTGTCTACACCGTCAATGTTCACGGTGTGTTGCTCCATCAGTACGGTTGCCACGGGTTTGAAGGCTACACGGAAATAGATGTCTTGCCCGTTACTGATTCCACCTTGTATGCCGCCCGAATGGTTGGTGCGGGTTTCGATACGTCCGTTGTTATTGTAGAACACATCATTCTGTTCCGAGCCTTTCTGCTTTAATCCCTTGAAGCCGTCTCCATACTCGAATGCTTTTGCTGCATTGATGCTGAGCATGGCTGCTCCGAGTGCTGCATGGAGCTTGCCGAATACGGGTTGTCCCAGTCCGATGGGGCATCCTTTGACGACACAAGTCACCACTCCTCCGATGGTATCTCCTTCTCCCTTTATCTTGAAGATGAGTTCTTCCATTTCCTTCGCCTTCGCCGGGTCGGGGCAGCGGACCGGATTGGTCTCTATCAGGTCGAGGTCGTATGCGGTATAATTTTCTTCAAGGCGGATAGGACCTACTTGTGAAGTGTACGCCGTGATGTGTATACCCAGCTGCTTCAGCGCCAATTTGGCCAGTGCACCCGCTACTACACGCGAGATTGTTTCACGGGCTGATGAACGTCCGCCTCCGCGGTGGTCGCGGATGCCATATTTCACTTTATAAGTATAGTCGGCATGTGACGGTCGGTAGACTTCTTTCAGATTATTGTAATCGTCAGAATGCTGGTTTTGGTTCCATACAATGAATCCTATGGGGCAGCCCGTGGATTTTTCTTCGAAGATGCCGGAGAGGAACTCCACTTTATCACCTTCTTTCCGGGCGGTAGTGATACGTGACTGTCCGGGGCGGCGTCGGTCGAGCTCTGCCTGGACGAAATCCATATCAATGACTATTCCTGCAGGGAATCCGTCTATAACTCCTCCCACGCCCTTACCGTGCGATTCCCCAAAACTGGTAAGACGGAGAATATTTCCAAATGAGTTGAACATATCAAATGCTTTAAAGGTTTATATATGAGGTTAATGTGCCAATACGCTTTATAGGAAATGCTTTTGACTTTATAAAGATAACAACTTTTTTTGGGATTCGTTTGAATAGAATGTATTTTTTTGCAAACAATAGGTTCCTTGTGGTGGCTATTTTGCAGTGTAGAGAGGCAAAAGAAGCGGTTCGGTACTAATCATATTAAAGATGAGCTGTGTTAAGTTGTTGAATATCATTTGTATATCGGTCCTAATGCAGTTCAATGTATTGGTACCTTCAGTGTCAATACTTGAAAACTCTACATTGATATAAGATCAACTTATGATTGATAAGAAGCGAACAATTGTTTTTTGTGGAATCCTTCTACTTGGATTAATAAGGGATATCTTAAAAATGGAACATCCTTTTTTTAGAAAAGACCTTGCTCAGTATTTCTAAAAAGTGTTCCTTTGCATTTTCTCTTTAAAATGGAGACAATTATCTCTTGGGAGATTTTTTTATTAACTAAATATGTTTTTTTAAGTATGAAAAAGAATTTGTTTTTTTTATTTGCGTTGATTTGCTCTATGAGTTTGTTCACTGCTTGTAGTGATGACGACGATGATAAGATTAAAGACCCGGTTATTGGTACTTGGAAAGTTCCGGCTGTTGAATTGGATGAAAATAATTCGGTGATCGGAGGTAGTGTTTTTATGACATGGGAGGCACCTGAGGACACATATCTATCATTTTTGCCGGTAAGTGCTATTCCGTCGTTAGCTATACGGATGGGGTCTGTGATATTGCCGCAGGTATTGCAGGATGTTACTTTGAGTGCTGACGGTAATATAGTGGCCACTTATTCTTCTGCAGGGATAGATCTTTTAGGTGAGAAGCCAATAACTCCGGTATGGGAGACTTCACCGGCAGATTATGCAACCTTTAAATTGCAGGGGAATGGTAAAATGTTGCTTTTCCTGAATCTGGAAAAAATAATAGCCGATGCTAATACTAAAGCTGATATAACTACTGTTATATCTCAATTGTTGGAACTTGTGAAGAATGGAATCCCTGTGAATTATGCGTTGTCTAATAATAATGAAGAAGTGAAAATCTTTATTGATAAAGAACTTATGACTACTATTGCTGCTATGGGACCGGCAATTGCAGAATTGATTCCTGATGATCCGGATGCATTAGGTAGTTTTGGTCCTATGATAAAAGCTATATTGGGAGACCTTCCGACTGCAATGTCAAAAACTACAAAGTTTGAATTGGGTTTGAATTTGAAAAAGTAATCTAATTTAGACAGGAAGATAACAACTTAAGATAGGGAATCCCACTATTAAGCAATGTCTTAATAGTGGGATTTATTTTATTCCTTCTATTCCTTCTATTATAGAATAAAATACATTACCTTTGTCTGCATCTAAATTGAATAAATATGACAAAAACGGAAAGACAACAGATTATTGATTTGGTTAAATCCGAGGTCGTTCCTGCTATAGGTTGCACAGAACCTATAGCTGTGGCATTGTGTGTGGCAAAAGCTGCGGAAGTATTGGGCAGACATCCGGAAAAGATAACGGTTCTTTTAAGTGCCAATATCTTGAAGAACGCGATGGGCGTAGGAATTCCCGGTACAGGAATGATTGGGCTGCCTATTGCAGTAGCGCTTGGTGCCTTAATCGGTAAATCGGAATATCAACTGGAGGTATTGAAGGATTGTAATCCCGATGCCGTGGAAGAAGGAAGACGTTTTATAGATGAAAAGCGCATCCATATAGCACTGAAAGATGGCATTAAAGAGAAGCTTTATGTTGAAGTTTGTTGTGAGGTCGGGGATGAAAAGTCCACTGCTATCATTGCAGGTGGACACACTTCCTTTGTATACATGGCACGCAATGGGGAAGTGCTGTTGAACAAGCAGGCTGTTGCAAGCACAGAAAAGGAGGAAGGTGCGCTGGATTTAAGCTTGCGGAAAGTCTATGATTTTGCTTTGACGGCTCCGTTGGACGAAATTCGTTTTATCCTCGAAACGGCCCGTCTGAATAAGGCTGCCGCAGAAAGCTCTTTTGAGGGTGATTACGGACATGGCTTGGGAAAAATCCTTCGTGGTACTTACGAGCATAAGGTTATGGGGGACAGTGTTTTTTCCCATATTCTTTCTTATACTTCCGGTGCTTGCGATGCCCGTATGGCAGGAGCCATGATTCCGGTCATGAGTAATTCAGGAAGCGGTAATCAAGGTATATCCGCTACGTTGCCGGTTTTGATTTATGCCGAAGAAAACGGGAAATCAGAAGAAGAATTGATTCGTGCCTTGATGTTGAGCCATTTGACAGTAATCTATATCAAGCAGAGTTTGGGACGGTTATCCGCCTTATGCGGTTGTGTGGTTGCTGCCACTGGTTCCAGTTGCGGTATAACTTGGCTAATGGGGGGTACTTATGAGCAGGTGGCATATGCTGTACAGAACATGATTGCCAATCTTACCGGAATGATTTGTGATGGTGCCAAACCTAGTTGTGCATTGAAAGTGACTACCGGAGTTTCAACCGCAGTACTTTCAGCCATCATGGCCATGGAAAACCGTTGTGTAACTTCCGTAGAAGGTATTATTGATGAGGATGTGGATCAGAGTATCCGTAATCTGACAAAAATCGGTTCTAAAGGAATGAATGAAACGGATAAATTGGTATTGGAGATAATGACAAGTAAATAATTAAAAAAATGAAGAATTAAAAATGAAAGAATTATCATGCAGCATACTTATATTGCGTAGTTTGATTCTTTCATTTTTAATTCTTCATTTTTAATTCTTCTAGTGGCAGCATCCGCCTCCACATTCATGGTCGCCGCATCCGTCGCCACAGTCACCACAACCGCAGCTGCCGCAACCGCCACCCATCATACGGGCGACTTCGGCAAGTTCTTCGTTTGTAGCCAGGCGGCTTTCCACTACTTCTCCAGTGAAGTTCAAGTCACAACCTGCGAGCGGATGGTTCATATCCATTACGACGATATCTTCCTTCACTTCTACCACACTTCCGTTGATGCGTTGACCTTCAGAAGTCATCAAGGGGATAACGGCACCTTCTACTACACGATCGCTGTCGAATTCTCCTTCTATCATGAAGATTTCTTTGGGGAGGTCAATAACATGGTCGTCGTCATATTCACCATAAGCTTCTGATGCCGGAATGGTAAAGTCGAATTTATCGCCTATCTGCAAGTCTTTTATCTGGGCTTCAAAGGGTTCGAGTGTCATTCCCAGACCTGAGATAAACTGAAAAGGATGCTCTACGGGTGCTTCTTCTTCGAAATCTTTTTCTCCGTTTTCGATTGAGTACAGCTTATATGCTACGGTGATGTACTTGTTTTCTACTGTTTCCATTAATTTTCTATCTTTATTTAATTAGTAAATACTTTTTTTGAGTATTTGAAGAGACAAAGATACGAATTATTTGTTTCGGGATGTAGAGAGCCTTTGGTAATTTTCAGATTATTAAATGGTTTCAATGATTGGTAATACATTTACATTGGCTGTCTGAATGGTGCTATTTAGAACTGTTAAGTGATAAAATAGGATTTTAGGGCGACATTTTCTTACGATTATTCATATTTATCTTATTTTTTTCTTCAATTTGTTTGGAGATTATAAAAAAGCCCTTACCTTTGCAGCACGTTTGAAACAAAAAAGAAGAATTAAGTTATGAATTTACATACATCTATTAACCTGGCAGTCCTGCATATTATTCGCGTCGTGGTGGTGGCATCAAGAGCGTGAGAAAGGTTATGTATGTATTAGTACGTTAGAAGATAATTTATTAAGCCTTTCTCACTATAGTGGGAGAGGCTTTTTCATTAAAAGGAGATTTGAAAATGAAGCATCAGTTACGCAGCTCGTTCAGCACACAAGGTCGCCGCATGGCGGGGGCCCGTGCATTGTGGACGGCGAATGGTATGAAGAAGGAACAGATGGGTAAGCCCATTATCGCTATAGTCAATTCATTTACACAATTCGTCCCCGGGCATGTACATCTGCACGAAATAGGCCAGTTTGTAAAGGAAGAGATTGAAAAACTGGGGTGTTTTGCTGCGGAGTTCAATACGATTGCCATTGACGACGGTATCGCTATGGGACACGACGGTATGCTTTATTCCCTGCCTTCAAGAGATATCATTGCCGATAGTGTGGAGTATATGGTAAATGCCCATAAGGCAGATGCTATGGTTTGCATCAGTAACTGTGACAAGATTACTCCGGGGATGCTGATGGCGGCTATGAGGCTGAATATACCGACTGTGTTTGTTTCAGGCGGTCCGATGGAAGCCGGGGAATGGAACGGACAGCATTTGGATTTGATTGATGCCATGATTAAATCTGCTGATGAAAGTGTGGGCGATAAAGAGGTGGCACAGATTGAGCAACATGCCTGCCCCACTTGCGGATGCTGCTCAGGCATGTTTACCGCTAATTCCATGAATTGCTTGAATGAAGCGATTGGATTGGCACTGCCCGGTAACGGCACGATTGTAGCCACTCACGAAAATCGCAAGAAACTATTTGAGGATGCAGCCAGGTTGATTGTAGAGAATGCCTTTAGATATTATGAAGAAGGGGATGAGAGTGTACTCCCGCGCAGTATTGCTACCCGCGAGGCATTTTTGAATGCCATGGCGCTGGATATTGCGATGGGCGGTTCCACTAATACGGTACTTCATTTGTTGGCTGTGGCTCACGAAGCCGGAGCGGATTTTAAGATGGACGACATTGACATGCTCTCCCGCAAGACCCCCTGCTTATGCAAGGTGGCTCCCAATACCCAAAAGTATCATGTACAAGACGTTAACCGTGCCGGTGGCATCATTGCCATCATGGATGAGCTTGCCAAGGGCGGATTGGTCGATACGAATGTCCGCCGTGTGGATGGAATGACGTTGGCAGAGGCAATCGACCGGTATAGTATTACCAGCTCTAATGTATGTAAAGAGGCAATCAAGAAATACTCCAGTGCGGCAGCCGGAAAGTTCAATCTGGTACTTGGTTCACAAAATGCGTCTTATAAGGAACTCGATACGGACCGTGCGACCGGTTGTATCCGTGATTTGGAACATGCATACAGCAAGGATGGCGGTCTGGCGGTTTTGAAGGGAAATATAGCTCAGGACGGTTGCGTTGTCAAGACTGCCGGTGTAGACGAGAGTATCTGGAAATTTACCGGTCCGGCCAAAGTTTACGATTCGCAAGAAGCTGCTTGTGAAGGTATTTTAGGTGGAAAAGTGGTCAGTGGCGATGTGGTCGTCATTACGAATGAGGGACCCAAGGGTGGTCCGTGGAGACGTCGTCGTCATCACTCACGAAGGGCCGAAAGGTGGACCGGGTATGCAAGAGATGCTTTATCCTACTTCTTATATCAAATCCCGCCATCTGGGTAAGGAGTGTGCATTGATTACCGACGGGCGTTTTAGTGGCGGTACTTCCGGACTAAGTATCGGACATGTTTCTCCCGAAGCGGCTGCCGGTGGTAATATCGGCAAGATTAAGGATGGGGACATTATCGAAATTGATATACCGAACCGTTCTATCAATGTGAAGTTGACGGATGAAGAGCTTGCAGCACGCCCTATGACTCCGGTAACCCGCAACCGTGAAGTCTCCAAAGCATTGAAAGCATATGCTAGTATGGTGAGTTCCGCTGACAAAGGGGCTGTGAGAATGAAACAAATTTTTCAAGCTACTATTGAGCTTTTAAATATAATGAATAGATAAAGTATGGCTGATAATAATAAAAAGAGTAACTTTTCCTCCCTCTCCCAAGGAGAGGGTCGGGGTGAGGCTCTAATAACAGGCGCAGAAGCATTGATGCGCTCTCTGGAGCATCAGGGAGTAAAGACTATTTTCGGTTATCCGGGAGGGAGCATCATGCCGGTATTCGATGCCTTATACGACCACCGGAAGGAATTGAACCACATCTTGGTTCGCCATGAACAAGGAGCAACCCATGCGGCACAAGGCTTTGCACGTGTATCAGGCGAGGTTGGCGTTTGTCTGGTTACCAGTGGACCGGGTGCTACCAATACTATCACGGGCATTGCAGATGCCATGATTGACAGTACGCCTATCGTTGTCATTGCCGGCCAGGTAGGGACGAACTTCTTGGGTACGGATGCATTTCAAGAAGTGGACTTGGTAGGCATTACTCAGCCTATCACGAAATGGAGTTACCAGATTCGTCGTGCAGAAGATGTGGCCTGGGCAGTGGCACGTGCTTTCTATGTGGCAAAGAGCGGACGTCCGGGACCGGTCGTGCTGGATTTTGCTAAAAACGCCCAAGTGGAGAAAACAGAATATGCGCCTACTAAGGTGGACTATGTCCGTAGCTATCTTCCCGTTCCCGAAATGGAGCCGGAGGCCATACGGCAGGCTGCTGAATTAATAAATGGTGCGGAACGGCCTTTGGTGCTGGTAGGACAAGGCGTGGAGCTGGGAGAAGCCCAGCAAGAGCTTCGTGCTTTCATTGAGAAAGCCGGAATGCCTGCCGGATGCACTTTATTGGGACTTTCTGCCTTGCCTACGGACCATCCGTTGAACAAAGGAATGCTTGGTATGCACGGTAACCTGGGGCCCAATATCAATACCAATAAATGTGATGTCCTTATCGCCGTAGGCATGCGCTTTGATGACCGTGTGACGGGTAAATTGGAAACATATGCCAAGCAGGCGAAGATTATCCACTTTGATATTGACCCTGCCGAAATAGATAAGAATGTAAAGACCGATGTTGCTGTCTTGGGAGATTGCAAAGAGACACTGGCTGCCGTTACCCAATTGCTGGAACCCGCCAACCATCAGGAATGGATTGACAGTTTCCGGCAATACGAGGAAGTGGAAGAGGAAAAGGTAATCCGTCCGGAATTACATCCGGCAGGAAAAGCGCTAAGCATGGGTGAAGTGGTGCGTGCTGTGAGTGAGTCTACCCATAACGAGGCGATATTGGTGACTGATGTCGGCCAGAATCAGATGATGTCCGCCCGTTATTTCAAATACAGTAAGGAACGTAGCATTGTTACTTCCGGTGGCCTGGGTACTATGGGCTTCGGCCTTCCGGCAGCTATCGGTGCCACTTTTGGACGTCCGGACCGCACGGTATGCGTATTCATGGGAGACGGCGGCTTGCAGATGAACCTGCAGGAACTGGGTACCATCATGGAACAAAAGGCTCCGGTGAAGATGATTCTGTTGAACAATAACTTCCTGGGCAATGTTCGTCAATGGCAGGCGATGTTCTTCAATCGTCGTTATTCGTTTACTCCGATGATGAATCCGGATTATATGAAGATTGCTTCGGCATATGATATTCCTGCACGCAGGGTAATGACCCGCGAGGAGCTGGCAAAAGCGATTGACGAGATGATAGCGACTGACGGACCATTCCTGCTCGAAGCTTGTGTGGAGGAAGAAGGAAATGTAATGCCGATGACACCTCCGGGCGGTTCGGTCAATCAGATGTTGTTGGAATGCTGAAGTCATGCGAAATTAAAGAATTTACTCTATCTATGGATAAAAAACTATATACAATCATTGTTCATTCGGAAAACTTTGCCGGTTTGCTGAATCAGGTGACGGCTGTGTTTACCCGCCGGCAGATAAACATCGAGAGTTTGAATGTATCGGCCTCCTCCATCAAGGGGGTACATAAATATACCATTACCGCTTGGACGGATAAGGATACCATTGAAAAGGTGACCAAGCAGATTACCAAGAAAATAGATGTGCTGCAAGCCCATTATTTCACGGATGATGAAATCTATCAGCACGAGATTGCCCTTTATAAAATAACGACCCCTACGCTGGAAGAAAAACCGGAGGTGTCCAAAGTAATCCGTAAGTACAATGCCCGTATTGTGGAGGTGAATGCTGTATTTGCCATTGTTGAGAAGAATGGCATGAGTGAGGAAATAACCAATCTTTATGAGGAGTTGCGCCAGTTGGATTGCGTACTTCAGTTCGTCCGTTCGGGTCGCGTAGCCATTACGACCAGCTGCTTTGAGCGTGTCAATGAATATCTGGCGGACCGTGAAGCAAAATATCGTCAAAGTAAACACCAGGAATCATGATGAGCGAGAACAAT
>OKSN01001396.1_pt1 | contig 12527 bp, 9 predicted proteins | sample 1606191 | NCBI WGS metagenome assembly OKSN01 (sample SAMEA3879535, study PRJEB24766) | human gut metagenome | biome: human-associated habitat; feature: feces | place: USA | collected 1985/1987
AGATGAAGTCCTCAAAAAAGCTAAAAATAGAACCGAATGGGATAAAAAGCTTGCCTCATATAAAGTTGCTAAAGATAATTTCCTTGCATTAAAGGTTTTCGAAAACAATTAAACCTTCAAACGACAGAAACCCCGTACTGACAAATTCCGTCAGTACGGGGTTTAATGTTAATATGGTGTTTTTGCGAGCCACAAGATATTACTTTTTACTCACAAACCACTCGATACACACGATAAAGGGTACCGAGCAGAATCTTATCAAAATCTTATCAACGAGCTCTTTGAAAACCTCGAAGCCCTTGATATTACTGGGGTTTCAGACTTTTTCAATTTACTCCCACTCGCTCCCTGTAAATCAATCTTAAACACATTTGTTTATGAAATTTATCAGGGAGTATTTATATTACTTGAATTATCGGTAAAGCATACGCTATCCGATTTTTTGTTGCCATTTCGTTGCCACGAGTGGCGAAAATTTAACTCCAAGAAGTATAGATAAGCTGTCTCTTATTAAATGCCTCTTTACCGCCCTCCATTATGTCAACAATTTGCTTGTGTGTAGAATCCAGATCTATGTTTCCTTGGGCTACATCAATTTTTGTTCCTTGAAACTCGACGACCAACACCCTTTCGGAATCGCCAAGCACAGGAATATTTGCATTATGCGTGGCAAATATAAACTGCATATAAGGTTTTTTCTGTGTAATAGCGGTAATGACTTCGTCATAGATCACCTTATTATCAAGATCATCTTCCGGTTGATCAATGAAGATAATATCATTATCATCTTGTGTCAATATAAACAGTATAAGAGCCGATGCTCGTTGTCCAATAGAGTGTTGTCGCAACAGTTTACTGTGGTAATAAATGTCAACTTTGTTTTCGACTTGTCTGCTCAACAATTCTTCATATTGACTACGAAGTTTATCTTCCAATTTTACATATTCGCCGGAAGTAACAATGCTTTTCAGCTTGTTACCATCACAAATAATCCAATCTTCTATAATCGCCGCATAATCAGTAAAGGCATCGCTAATTGCTTGATATTTAGCGTCTGATATTCCCGTTCCCTTAAAATCATTTTTCAGTTGAGACTTGAAGCCCTCACGATCACCTTTGAATGTGATTTCAATTCTTAGTTCGGTTTGATTTTGATTAATACGGTCGGTTTCAGCCTTATAATCGTTATAGATCGTCAACAGAGCATCATTACGCTCTCTTATTGCCTTAGTAAATGACGCTTCTATTTTTGATTTGGAGGATGCTTCTTCGCTTAATTGCTTTAGTTTTTCTTTGGTTTTTTGCAACTCAGCAGTCATCCTGACAAAACTATCAACATCCAAAGTCTCGTCTTTGATCTCTCTTTTAATTTCAGCGAATTCATCTGCCAAACTATTAGTTCGCTCTTTCAGATGGGATATGATGTCTTTCATACAACTGCATTGTTTTTCAATTTCTGCAATGCAAGAACCAATTTGTGTAAGTTGAGCGTCTATTAGCGACAATACCACAAAAACATCATCAAGTATGTCTTTATTAAAGTCACTACAGTATCCGTCCAAAGCGTTTGATGCGACAGCGTTCTTTGAAAAAGCATTACGAATATCACGCAAAATAGCATCTATTCTATTTTTTACCGCATCAAGTTTTGTGGTGTCTGTAGCGTACCCACTTTGTTTTTTTAGTTTTTCCGCCACACCTTTTTCTTCAAAAATCGAGAGTTTATGCTCAAGTTCGGTTTGCAGTGTTGTAACTTCGGTCATTTGCTGTGGAATTTTGCTCACATCCAGCAACTGCTCTACTGTTCTAACCAATTCATTTACACAGCTATCCAAATTAGAGGGTTTACCAATTCTGCCACTAATCAATTTTTCCAACAGACCATTTTCGTGATCTGCACTGCTGGATAGATCTTTTTGACCAAAATATTGAACTCCATCGAACAAACTGATCGGATTTATATTTAAGTCATTACCATTCTCGTCAAGAACATTTATCCGTTCTCCAAATATTCGACTGACAAAATATCGCTTGCCGTGTTTGTCTATTACACTTAATGTTGCTTTTCCGCCAGAACCAAAGACATTTTTAACGAGAGATTCTTTATATTCTTTGTCCATTTGAGCTGGGAGATCCAAAACATATCGGACAACTTCTAAAACAGAGGATTTTCCACTGCCCCTTATGCCAATAAGTGTGTTCAGCTCACGAGAAAACATTATTGTTTGTCCATCGAACTTTCCACCTTGAAATGATATTGACTCTATAAAACCGTGCTTGTTATCGGGGATGTTTTCACTAACTCTGTCTCTATAATCTTGTAATGCAAATTTAATTGCAGAATATGAATATTCACCAACTTTCAAATATGTACATTTATCTCCCTTGCCTATATCTGTAATGGTTTTAGGATCAGATCCCTCAACCAAGGCAGGTAAATAACCACAACACCGCTCAAATTTAGCGAGATTATCACGTGTTCTGGATTTTTGCAAGCCAAGAACGCGTTTTCTAAAAGACGCAAAACCAGCCAAAGATTCAAGCAATCCGCCCTTACATTCACTGAATAAACCGCTATTTTGATCAACGTGAGCAAATATGATAAAATAATCTCGTCCGTAGGCGTCTAACTTCTCAAAAACATTTTTTAAGTAATACACACTTTTCGTATTACGGTTTTCAGGATTACGTACGGTAGCAAATGCGGCTGTCAAAAATGTTTGAATATGATTGTTTCCACCCTCAAGCCATTCATCCGGATTAAACGCAATGAGTGTGTGAATACCGTTTGCCCCTTCTTTGATAGTTAACTCCACTCCCGGTAGAATGAATATATCTTGCTTTTTTGCAGCCTTACGAATAGCCTTATATTCATCGATATCAAATTTATTATGATTTGTAATTACACCGACACTTATATTGGCTTCTTTTAGTGCAGAAACATAATCGTTTACAAAAGAATTCTGTTCGCCAGTATATGTGAACTCCTTATCCTTATTTGTATGTAGGTGAAAATCAGAGCGGACATACTGCAATCCATTTTCAAACATCGAACCACCTCGTTCCTTTTGCTTAATTTATTCAAATATTTTCCTCACTGCGATATTAAGTAACGCTTCCAGTTCGCAAACATTCGCATTAGCATTATTTTTGAAAGCATTATGTATATTTTTAGAATACTCAGCTATTTTTTTGTGTAGTTGATTATCCGAATCAAATTTTGGAATGGCTAAGTATTTCAACACATCAACTCCTCTATTAGTTGATATAGCATACCCATCAATAATGTTAACAATATCTGTAGCATTAATTATACCGCAAACATAATGTGCCTCATCAATATTGTTTAAGCCAAGCATAAGAACTTTCGAATCAACAACTATCGTTTTGTCTTCACTAAATAAGTTCTTGTCAGCATCTGGAATAGATTCAAGATATGAACCGACTACAACGGCAGACATACTACCAGTTTGTTCTTTCCACAAAACTTTATACGGAGCATAAGTATATTCTCCTACATTGTCTAATCGATAATACGGTTGTGTATTAGCGTTGAAGAATTTCCCATTTTGAATGCGACTCGCTAATAGTTCATCGTGATAGAAGTTTAACCAATCATTAGTTTTAGGAGCTGTTTTTACCAACTCTTTTACGGGGATACCGTACTTATGTTTTGCAGTGTGTGGCACCAAAATATATTCGTTAGATTTAACCTGCCATTTAGCAATGTTTCTTCCGCCAAGCATTGGAAATATGTAAGTTTCTTCAACTTTATCTTTATGAACGCCCTTTTTAAGAAAATCTTTGCGTCGTTGTCTTTCTATACAGTTTTCAATAAGCATAAGACCATCACGACATTTGATAGGTTTCTTTAAAAGATATACACCTTTAGCACCAGCAGGTTCTATACCCTTTCTTCCACTGTAGTATCGTGGTTTTGAAGAATCAAGAACTTTATTGGCAAATTCCATATCGGGTAACGTCAACCAAGAAGACTGTTTATCATTACCATCAACGGGCTGCGCTGAAAGGATTTCAAAACGCAATTTCTTTGTCACTTCATTCCATTTTGCGTGAGAATCAATCGGTGTCTTTTTTCCTATTTGCTCCCACACTTTATAGGCATTCATTGGATATACCATTTCGACACCTTTAATAATTTTGATTGCAATAGTAGGAATGGTAAATAACTTTACATTTGAAAAATCATCAACCGCATCAATCCTGAAAGGAACATTTTGTCCAAATCGAGTAATTGAGAGTTTCCTAAAACCTTCGCCACCTTTAGTTGATTTTAGGAAAGAGGCTGGCAATAAAAACACCATATTTCCATTGTTCTTCAAGTACTTATCAACAGCAACATATGTTACAGCCATTCCAAAATCATCGTGGGTTGTCTTCTTATCATATGCGTTTTTCTCAAATATACCATAACTTTTCCAAATTTCCAGTGTTCCTTCACGATAACTTTTGCTCATTGATTTCCAAGCAATCCAAGGAGGATTGCCTACAACAAAATCAAATTTATTTCCAATAAGAATTGGCGCAAAGCTGTTACGCAGAATAATAGGCCAGAAAGAGTCATTGCCCGCCCTATGTAAAGTATATAGTCTATCAAAAAGTTCTTCTACAACATTTTTGTATTGAGTATCGACAAATCGATTTTCGACAGTGTTCCAGAAAATTTCAAAATCACATTTATCATCAATGTTCTTGCTTAAAATTTTTAGAAATTCACTTGCCAAACTATAATCTTCAAATTTGGGTATTTGAAATTTTCCTACAGATGTATCAATTGATAAAGTCAATTCGCTTTCTTCGGTGTAAACTACTGGCGAAAGTATCGAGTCCGCAATATAAATTGGAACGTTAATGGGATCGGCAAAATCTTCAAATACTGCATCATCGCAAGAAGAAAACACTGCGAGAATGTAGTTTGCTTTTGCAGAAACAACAGAAATAGGATTTATATCAAAGCCAATAACATTATGCGTTATTTTATCAATATCATTTCTTGATAATTTTCCATCGGCATTTGATACTATACGCTTTATAGCGTGTGTTAAAAATGTTCCCGATCCTGCGGTTGGATCAATTAATGTTTTTTCAATATCACCCTTATATCCTACCAAATCAAGAGCGTGTTCAACAATCCAATCCGGCGAAAAATATTCTCCCATCAAATGACGCATTTCAGCCGGAATCAACTCCATATAAACTTCTTGTAAAATATCTTGAATTTCTTCTGGCTTAAGTATGTAAGTACTTAAATCAAATTGATTGACTACATCAAGTATATTGTTAACTACTGTAGTGTCAAATTTACTTTCTGAACAAGTATAGGTAAACCATTCCATAAAGTGCGATTCAAAGAAATTATTTACAAGTGATTCATATTTATTAAGTTCGCCATCAAAAAGTTTATCAATCTGAGGTTTTGTTAAGCTCTCAGCCTTAAATGTAGGACTTACAAGCTGAGCGAGGAATGAATATATTAGCAACTTCAAAAACATATTAAAAAACGTTTGAAGTGCAAACAGATACACTTTACTATCAATAGTTACATCCTCACTGTATCCGTATGTTTCTTTTATAACAGATGAAACCTCTGTGAAAGAAGTAGCTTCATCGTCTTCTCCATACATCGTTCCAAAAACACGATCCCACTCTTTGTATAATGTACGAACACGAGTACTACCATTTAAATCATTAAGATTAAACTGCAACTCATCATAAATCGTCTTAATACTTTTGCGAACAAATGGACTTTTAGGATTAATGATGGAGATAAGATTTTTTTTGTTTAATGCGATTTTATCTTGCTGCTTTAAAAGCAAAGCTAAACGTTTTAATCCAGATGCGAAATCTTTAACTTCGTAATTAAAAGAAACCGACAGACTTATATCAATATCAATTTTCAGTTTATCAGTGTTTATCTTTTGAAAAGTAGGAGAAGGTACGAAACGGGCAAAAATAAATGTATTGCCATCAAAACCTACACCTATACTGTTCAACAACTTAAACTTCATTGCATCTATATTTTCACTACCAGAGATTCCAGCATTACTAATAATGTAATCATACAAGCCGTGGTCTTTGTCACTCCTGCCATATAAAGCTTCATTTACTCCGTTGACATTTTGAAAATACTTGTATTTTTTTAATTCAAATGAAATGTTTTGGAATGTTGCGTCAGTTCTCCCGCCAGCTAAAAGATTATCTTCACTTCTATATTGACTTGCCATCATAGGATTTACTTTTTCCAATAAGGGTTTCACAATATCAGAATGAAAGTGGATTTTTATATCATCTTCTGTGTTAAAATGATTGAGTTTGAACGATTGCTCAAGTTTATTAAGTTCCATAACAGCACCTCCATTTTGATAAATTATATCATAAAATCGCTCATTGGTCAATATACAAAATGTAAAAATATATAGCATTTTTGCTAAGGTTTTTATTGATGGTCAATTGACCAAAACAATAACGGCAGAGATTCCTCCCTGCCGCCGCTTTGTTTATACCGTATAAATTATTTCTGCATTTACTATTTCTGTTGCTTGATTACGAATGTTATTCATTTTCTGCACCCAAAGCATTTGATTTTCAGATTTTAGTTTTTCGGTTATGTTTTCTTTTTCGGCTAAGTCTTTTACCTGCCGGAGAAAAAGTTGTTGCGCCTGCTGTTCAATATCTGCAAGATATGAATTGAGCTTACCGCTTGTCAGCAAATTGTAGTAACGTACCTTATGGTGTTGCTTCAAATATCGTTTATGCCTCATTCCCCAAACGCCGATATTCGCTTCCTTTTCTTCTTCCGCCGGTAATAAATCGGGCAACATATAGTCGCCCACCTGCGTATAAGTACCGCCTGTTTGTTCAAAAATTGTGTTTGCCATTTTGTTTTACCTCCAAAAATTTATTTATCTTGAGCGTGGATTTTCACGCTTGCGACCTTTGATATTTCTTGCCTGTTCAAGCAACTCATTAATTTGCTTATGCCCGAACACCTTACGCAAAAGCTTGTAATCCTTGACCTCTGAACGTAAATTTTCGTTTTCGCTTTTCAGCTTGCTGTTTATTTTCGATAACATTTCGTTCTCACGATAGAGATTGCCGTTTGTGATATTTAGCCTATGGTAATTGTCCCAACCTTCAAAACAACGAGCCAATGCAGTCTTGACTAACGCTTTTAATTTTTGAATAAGCGGCTCTGCAATTTTGGTTTTATATGCTTTTGCAGACATAAAACCTTGCGGCTCGGACAGTTGATATTCGGGTGCGGTATCGAGCATTTCTTCCACATTTTTTAAGTTTTCCAAACCATCATCATAATTTAACACTCGCTCGGATAACACATTGAATTCAGTCTGTTTTTCTTCGATTTTAGCACCCAATTGTTCAAGTTCTGCTGTTCTTTCTTGCTTTTTATAATCAAGAACAGACAAATGTTTTTCGTGCGAGCCTTTATGTTCCCACTCAATTCCGTGCCGTTCCATTACGAAAGCTAAAGCGGACTTTTCTACGCTTACCCATTGATTCCACTCGGTATCTCCACGAGTTCCGCCCTTGAAACCTTGTGTGGCTAACGCTTGTTTGAGACTTACTCTCGTATCAAGTCCACGCTTACTTCCGGTTGTGAACGGAACAAAATCAATATGCAAATGGGGCGTTGCCTCGTCCATATGCAGATGAGCAGAGAACACTTTTAGGTTGGGATTTCGCTCTTGAAATCCACGGTAATACTCATCTAAAACCTGCCGTGCAAGCTGTCCGTTTTCGCTTTCGGCGCTCATATTTTCCTTATCGCCAATCTGTAAAATAAGTTCGTGGAACGGCTTTTCCTGCTTTGAATTTCTGATTTTCTCATAGTAGTTTTCTATTCTGCGGTCGGCTCTTGTCTGTTTTTCGTTGTATCTTTTTAGCGCTTCATCAAACAATTCGTGATAGATTTTCTTTATCGGCTCGTTACAGTAATCAATATTCAAATGCGTTCTGCTACCATCAACATTTTCCGCCTTGAACTTGCGGCTGTTATGATTGACCGAGCCTTTACCTACCATTGCACTTATCGTTCTTTGCATTATATACACCTCCAATCTCATAAACTTGCTCGTCCTCGGTTCTGTTACTCTTGTCAAGAGTAACGCAAAAGCACTTTTGACAGGCAAGCCCATCAAAAATGCAACCTGCAAGCAGGTTTTGCGCTCTCCGAGGGGCAAAGAGCCGCCTTTGAAAAGGCACTCTCTGCACACTCCGCTAAACTATATTGCGTGACAAACCGTGACGATGGTGACAATGTTTTATGCCTATGCACGCTACGAAAATGTTTGTCACGGTCGTCACACATTGACACGCCTATTTCATAAGAGATAGTTTTCGCCCGTTATGCGTTCGACTTGCTTTGTAGTGAATGCCATAATCTTTAAGCAGTCGGTTTGCATTTATACTTAACCTCAATGAAAGAACATTTGGTTTAACATCTTCTCCGAGAATGTCACATAGTTCGGAAGCAGTACCTTCCCACACTTTACTTTCCGACAAAAGAGTTGATGCAATTTTTTCAAGCAACGGATCAGGCGGCTCAATCCAAAGTTCCGTTTCTGCCTTTTCAAAATTCCATACCAATGTTTCCGGGTCTTTCACAAGCTGTATTCTTTGGTCGGGTTGATCTCTGCCGGTAATGTCGAGCGTAGCATTATTTGAAGTTCGTTTTTCTTTGCTTAGCACAAACGCACCGTCTGCTGCACCGAGCAATCCGTTTGTGCCGGATATAGTATCGAACTTATCGCCGGCTTGTTGCTTTCGGGTATGGTGAACAATCAACATTGCAATATTGCAACTGTCGGCTAATGCTTTCAGCTTCGCAACCACATCATAGTCGCTTGCATAACTGTAATCGGCTCCGCCGGCTTCACGAACACGCTTTAATGTGTCGATAATGATCAAGCCTGTATCTGAATGTTCTTCCATAAAGCCTTTAATTTGTTCGTCCAAGCCTTCGTTCAATGTTTTGCATTGCGTGGCAAAATACAGATTATCTGTTTCCTCAGCTCCAAACATTTGAAACAATCGCTTTTGCAAGCGGGGATAGTCATCTTCAAGTGCAAAGTAAAGCACGGTTGATTTTCGCACTTTGTAACCCCATAACGGTGTGCCTGTGCTTATGTGATAAGCAAGCTGTGCCATCATAAAACTTTTACCCACCTTTGGAGAGCCTGCAAAAATATAAGTACCCCTTTGCAGCAAACCGTCTATCAACGGTGTTTGAACATTAAAAACCGTATCATACAACTCGCTCATCGAAACTGTTTTGAGATACGACGGACTCATTTGCTTTGAAAATTCTTTTTGCATTTCCTCAAGATAATCATCTAAGCTCTTGCCATCCTCATTAAAATCGGTTATACTATCATTACATACATTTGGTGACTGCTCCGTATCTGCGCCAACAGATACAATCGGAGTGGTCATTTTTTTATTTTCCATTGTTACCATCTCCTTTCAATCCGTCCATTGTGGTAGCGATAAGGTCAATAGTATCAAGAAGTTCCGGCTCAATGCTCCCACCGACATCAATTCGTTGCAATTCATTAAGGATGAATTCCATTTGAGTTTTAAGAGCCTTGTAAACTCTCGGACTCGGTTGAACTACCACCTCACGCTCCATACATTTGCGATAGCAATATTCCTGCTTGGGCAATCCCGAAAGAGCAATTGCTCTGTTCAGCTCTTTTTGTTCTTCGGGAGACACTCTGAAAGCTACGGTAATACTGCGAAAACGATTATACTTATCAACATTTTTGGCTGACATAATATCACACTCCTTTATTCATAAAATCAAGTTTTATTGCCATTTCTTTTTGCTTTGACGGGAACAGATGCGCATAGCGATAAGTAATTTCTATACTCTCGTGTCCCACTCGGTCTGCAATGGCGACTGCCGAAAATCCCATATCAATTAAAAGGCTGATATGACTGTGCCTTAAATCGTGAATACGAATACGCTTTACACCTGCGGCTTTTGAACCTCTGTCCATTTCGTGATGAAGATAGCTTTTCGTTATGTTAAAAATGCGGTCTTTCCTTTTCAGCCCGTACTGCATATTGAAAAACTCCTGCATTTCAGTACAAAGAAAATCCGGCATTTGCACCGTTCGGTTACTTTTCTTTGTTTTCGGTGAAGTAATCATATCTTCACCTTTTATTCGCTGATATGTTTTGCTGATTTTTACCGTTCCTTTTTCAAAATCAAAATCAGCAGGGGTAAGAGCAAGCAATTCTCCCTCACGGATACCTGTCCAATAAAGCATTTGAAAAGCATAATAAGAAATCGGTTTATCCATCATTACTTCGGAGAACTTTTGATATTCTTCCTTTGTCCAAAACAGCATTTCCTTGCGTTCTTCACTACCCATATTTCCGGCTTTTGCGGCGGGATTGCTACGCAAATCATAAAATCTTACCGCATAATTAAATATGGCAGAAAGTTGATTGTGCAGCGTTTTCAGATAGGATGATGAATAGGGCTTATTCTCCTCGTTACGATATGCAAGCATTTCATTTTGCCACGCTCGTACATCTTTGGTTGTAATCTCATTGATTTTGTAATTTTCAAAATACGGCAGAATTTTCTGCTGAATAATATTTTCTTTTGTTTGCCAAGTGCTTTCCTTTAATCGTGGCTTTTGCTCTTGGCAGTAGATTTCAAGAAAGGCGGAAAAGGGCATATCCAAATCTCCCGAATTTTGTTGTCGGAAAGTATGCTCCCACTCCTGCGCCTCTCGTTTGGTATCAAATCCTCGCTTACACTTTGGCTTGCGTTCGCCTTTCCAGTTTGTGTATTGAGTCATCACATACCAAGTTCCGTTATCTTTGTTTTTGTAAGCCGGCATTATACCTCTCTCCTTTCTGCTCCGTAAACTCTTTCATTAAAATACTGTCGGCTGATGCGTCCTGCAACTGTGATATATCCTTTTGCACTCAACTCATCATTGAGCTGTTTTATAACCTTATATGCATAAGATTTCGATACATCCAATTCTTCTGCAACCTCATCGGCTCTGATAAAAGACTTTTCTGTCATAAAAATACCTCCTTTATAATTGTTTTGGTTGTTTAGTGTCGGATACTTTCTGGCCGCCATCCGATTTGCCCGGGCGGACACACCATTACTGTGATGTGCGACAGTTATTCACTTGTTAGACTAAAACATATTTGTTTAAGTCTGTATTTGCTATTATACTAAGCAAATACAGTTATGTCAAGAGGTTTTTGAGAAGATATTAAACTTTTTTGTTTTATCTATCTTGACAATCACTAAGCATATCTGTTATAATCAATTCAACTTTACATAAAGGAGCAATGATTATGGCTATTGGTGAAAGAATCCGTTTCTTTAGAAATTTAAGAGGTATGACCCAAAAGTGGTTGGGTCAGGCTGTGGGCTTTCCGCAAAAAACTGCCGACATTCGTATGGCGCAGTATGAGTCAGGCTCAAGAACGCCCAAAGAGGACTTGGTAAAGACACTTGCAGGAGTGCTTGAGGTTTCGCCTTTGGCGCTCAGAATTCCGGATATTGATAGTGAGCTTGGCTTTATACACACTCTTTTTGCCGTTGAGGATTTGTACGGCGTAAGAGTAGAGAAGAATGAAAATGAAGTACATATCGTCTTTGACGGTAATAAGCCGAGTGTTGACCGTTCTGTTTTCCAAATGCTTGCCGCTTGGGCAGAACAAGCTGAAAAATACAGAAGTGGCGAGATTTCTAAAGAACAATACGATGAGTGGCGATATACTTACCCCGAACAAGACACCACACAGCATTGGGCAAAGGTTCCGTCACAGGAACTCAGCGATGCTCTCGTAGAAGCCTTTAAGGATAAGCTCAAGGACTAATCAAGGAGGATTATAAATGGAAAAATTCTTCGGTTGGTTATTTACTTGTGAGCATATATTCACTTTGGCAACCGTACTTTTATCCGGTTTGATTTCGTGGTGGATTTCGGCAGCCTATTTCAAGAAAGGCAATCGTAACGCATTAAGATTAAATGTCTTGTTTCCGATGCGACGAATAATCTCCGAACAGCGTTCTTGGAAAAATTACAAAATTCTTGAAGATACTTCAAAAGCACACGATGCAAAATACCTTACCAAAAAGGAGCGAACTGCATTAACAGCTTTTCTGTCGGCTTATAAAAATGTATGTTCATATAACTATTCATCCGTTTGTGCCGAAAGTCTATTTTCATATTTCTGTTATAAGCTTGAGCAAAACGGCATTAACACAAAACCTGTTCCTATTGAAATTGATGATGAAATCGTTGATTATGAGGTGCCGTCAGATTTGCTTTATTTACGAGACGACCTTTCCAAAATTATTGAAGATCGACCTTTTGAATATGATAAAGAAGGTCGTACAACTAATATAATAAAGGATTTGTTTGTAGAGTATTGCAAACGGTTTTACAGCAATGATAAAATTGAATACTTTGATGATTATTCATTAGATGAAGTCCTCAAAAAAG
>OKSN01001413.1_pt1 | contig 12412 bp, 9 predicted proteins | sample 1606191 | NCBI WGS metagenome assembly OKSN01 (sample SAMEA3879535, study PRJEB24766) | human gut metagenome | biome: human-associated habitat; feature: feces | place: USA | collected 1985/1987
CATTGGGGAGTAGACCCGTTATCCATAGGGAGAGCTACTTATCAGAATCTAAAAAACAAACGTATCGTCAGCGGAGGCAGTACCCTCACAATGCAGACGATCCGCCTGGCCCGCAATGAGTCACGAACTTTCGGAGAGAAAGTGATTGAAATGATTCTTGCCACCCGGTTGGAGTTTCGTGCTTCAAAAGAAGAAATCCTGTCGATGTATGTATCACACGCACCTTTCGGAGGAAATGTAGTAGGATTGGATGCAGCATCCTGGCGTTATTTCGGTCACTCCGCCGAGGATTTATCATGGGCAGAATCCGCCATGCTCGCCGTCCTGCCCAATGCCCCCGCCATCATTCATTTGTCGAAAGGACGAAAAACACTACTTGCCAAACGAAACCGTCTCCTGAAACAACTTCTTGATAAAGAGATTATCGACTCATCGACCTATGAACTGGCTGTCAGCGAACCGCTGCCTGACGAACCTCATCCCTTACCTCAGATAGCGCCGCATCTGGTCAGCCGATTCTATCAGGAAAGAAGCGGCCGGTATTCCCGCACGACTATCAACAAAGGAATGCAGACTCATATAGAGGATTTGGCCGAACGCTGGAGCAATGAATTCAATCGGAGTGACATTCGTAACCTGGCTATTCTTGTGATTGACATTCCTTCCAATCAAGTAGTGGCTTACTGCGGGAATGTACATTTCGACCGGAAACAAGGAGGAAATCAGGTAGATGTGATCCAGGCTCCCAGAAGCACTGGCAGTATATTGAAACCTTTCTTATATTATGCCATGTTGCAGGAAGGAAGTATGTTGCCCGATATGCTATTGCCGGATGTGCCTGTCAACATCAACGGGTATACTCCACAGAACTTCAGTATGCAATATGAAGGAGCCGTACCCGCTTCAGAAGCATTGGCACGCTCATTGAATATCCCGGCAGTAACCATGCTGCAAAGATACGGAGTACCCAAGTTCCACAACTTCCTGCAACAAATAGGATTCAAAACGATCAGTCGCCCATCCTCCCATTATGGGTTATCATTGATTTTAGGAGGAGCGGAAGCTACGTTATGGGACGTGACGAACGCCTATGCGCAAATGGGGCGAAGCCTTGTCACCGGACATTCGGATTCAGAAACTCCCATTTCCTCCAAAGAAGCGGAAGCGAGAATGATAGTAGAAGAAGATACTAAAAACAGGGCCGTACAGCATAAAAGTATCTGGGATAAAGGTGCCGTGTGGCAGACATTCAACGCTTTGAAAGAAGTCAACCGCCCCGAAGAAATTGACTGGAAAGCTATCCCTTCCATGCAGCCGGTTGCATGGAAAACCGGAACAAGCTATGGTTTCCGTGACGCCTGGGCAGTGGGTGTAACTCCACGTTATGCAGTCGGCGTATGGGTAGGAAATGCAACCGGAGAGGGAAAGCCCGGATTAGTCGGCGCACAAACAGCAGGTCCCGTGTTATTCGACATATTCAATTATCTCCCTTCATCGTCATGGTTCGAACGCCCGACAGGAGTTTTCATTGATGCAGAAGTATGCCACCAGTCCGGGCACCTGAAAGGAAGATTTTGTGAAGATATAGATACATTGCTAGTTCTGCCCGCCGGACTGCGGACAGAAGCTTGCCCTTATCATCACCTTGTCACACTATCCGCCGATGAAAGCCGGCGTATTTATGAAAACTGTGCAAATACAGAGCCTACTATTCAGAAATCCTGGTTTGTCCTGCCACCCGTATGGGAATGGTATTACAAACAACATCACCCGGAATACAAGTCGCTTCCGCCTTTCAAACCCGGCTGTGGGGAAGACACCTTCCAAGCAATGCAATTTATTTATCCTCCGATGAACGCCCGTATCAAACTGCCCCGACAAATGGATGGCAGTAAAGGTTTTATAACGGTGGAACTGGCTCATAGCAATCCTGACGCAACGATCTTCTGGCACCTCGACGAAACTTATCAGACGCAAACGCAGGACTTCCACAAGATTTCCCTGCAACCTGCTCCCGGTAAACATTCACTGACAGCAGTAGACGATGAGGGCAATACAGTTTCTACTACTTTCTTCGTCGAATAAACAGCTTATTTATTATCTTTGCGGCATGAAACAGCCATTAAAAGAAAACGGAGGACTACCGGCGTCTATCCTCTGGACACTTGCTATTGTGGCGGGTATTTCGGTAGCCAATATCTATTACGTCCAACCTCTGCTAAATATGATACGCCATGAACTTGGCATATCAGAGTTCCGAACTAACCTGATTGCCATGGTCACGCAGATAGGTTATGCGGCCGGACTATTGTTTATCACTCCCTTGGGTGATTTATACCAACGCAAGAAGATTATCCTTGCCAACTTCCTCGTCCTTATATTCTCACTATTGACGATTGCCCTGGCGCATAATATCCATGTGATACTTGTTGCCTCATTCCTTACGGGGGCCTGTTCTATGATTCCACAGATATTCATTCCCATGGCCGCCCAGTTTTCACGTCCGGAGCATAAAGGCAGAAATGTAGGAATCGTCTTATCGGGATTACTGACCGGCATCCTGGCTTCACGCGTCGTCAGCGGATTCGTCGGTGAACTGTGCGGTTGTCGTACTGAAAGTTCTTCCCAACATTCAGACCAACTTCCGGGGAAAGTACAGCGACCTGATGAAATCCCTGCTGGCTTTGGTGAAAGAGTTTCCGCAACTACGCATCTACTCTATCCGGGCCGCCCTGAACTTCGGTTCGCTCCTCGCCATGTGGTCCTGCCTCGCTTTCAAAATGGGACAAGCTCCATTCTTCGCCAATAGCGACGTGATTGGTATGCTGGGACTTTGCGGAGTAGCCGGAGCATTAACAGCTTCAACTTCATCGGCTGCGGGTTGATTCTTTTGTCCTGGTTATTGTTCTTCGTCGGAGAAAACACTTACGCCGGAATCATCGCCGGCATTATCATGATTGATATAGGGATGCAATGCATCCAACTCAGTAACCAGACGAGTATCTTCGAACTGAATCCCCGCGCTTCGAACCGTATCAATACAATTTTCATGACTACCTACTTCATCGGTGGCTCCATGGGAACATTCCTTGCCGGAAGTTTCTGGCAACTGTATGGCTGGCACGGCGTTATCGGTATCGGAGTCCTTTTAACCGGTATTTCTCTATTAATTACGATTTTCTTTAAGAAGTGAGTCAACAAAATGGATGATAAAACCGTTTAATACAAAAAATCAGTAAACTATGAAGTACGGAGTTAACAGACAAATCTTACTAATCATAGCCGGCACCGTCTGGATTATTGCGGGCGGAAACATCCTGCGGATAGGAATCGTCACCTGGATGAACAACTCACACGACTGGATGTTTAAGATAGGGGAAGCCACTATCGTTTTCCTGTTATTCTTCGTACTGATTTTTAAAAGACTCTACTACAAGCATACCCGCCGGATTGAACAGAAGAAAGAAACCCGCAACTGTCCTTTCTCTTTCTTCGATGTAAAAAGCTGGATAATCATGATATTCATGATTTCTCTCGGAATTACGATCCGAAGCTTCCATTTGCTACCCGAAAGTTTTATCTCTGTCTTCTACACCGGATTATCCATTGCGCTGATTCTTACAGGAATACTTTTCATCCGCTATTGGTGGCTGAAACGTAAAACCATGCTCAACTAAAGGTTAGCTCTTTCTATGTTCCAAGAAAATATAAACTTATAATAATTTTTATTACCCGCTCCCATAATGCAAAAGATTTCTACCTTTTTGTTGTATCTTTGCAGCCAAAAATAAATATCAGCTAAACAACAAAAAAGGATTAGAGAATTTAGCATGAAAAAAGCTCCTTCCCCACTCGTATCACTGATACCGATTATTGTACTTGTTCTATTATTATTCGCTACTATCCATACTTTCGGCAGCGACGCACTGAGTGGCGGCAGCCAAGTGTCACTGCTTACTACCACCGCAGTCTGTATCCTTATCGGCATGGCATTCTACAAAATTCCATGGAAAGACTACGAGCTGGCTATTACAAACAACGTAGCCGGAGTGACAACTGCTATCATTATCCTGCTGATTATTGGTGCGCTCAGCGGTATCTGGATGATTAGCGGTGTAGTGCCTACGCTGATTTATTATGGAATGCAGATTATCCACCCAAGTTTCTTCCTTGCATCCACCTGCATTATCTGCGTACTGATTTCAGTCATGACCGGAAGTTCGTGGACTACAATTGCCACTATCGGTATCGCATTAATGGGGATCGGTAAGGCGCAGGGATTTGAAGAAGGTTGGATTGCTGGAGCGATTATCTCCGGTGCCTATTTTGGCGACAAGGTATCTCCATTGTCGGAAACTACCATATTGGCAGCCTCCGTCACAGACACTCCCCTCTTCCGCCATATCCGCTACATGATGATAACCACGATTCCTTCTCTTGTCATTACCCTGATTATTTTCACCGTAGCGGGATTCTCACATGATGCCAACAATACGCAACATATCACGGAGGTGGCCGCCGCACTGAATGAGAAGTTCCATATCACACCATGGCTTCTGATTGTTCCGGTCGCCACGGGAATATTGATTGCACGTAAGGTACCTTCTATCATTACGCTGTTCCTGTCAACATTGCTGGCAGGCATCTTTGCCCTGATATTTCAACCGGATTTATTACAGGAGATTTCGGGAATGGCTACCTCCGGCTTCGATTCGCTGTTCAAAGGACTGATGATGACCTTCTACGGAAGTACAAGTCTGCATACAGATAATGCCGTTTTGACAGATTTAATCGCTACACGTGGCATGTCCGGCATGATGAATACGATTTGGCTGATCTTATGTGCCATGTGCTTTGGCGGGGCGATGACAGCCAGCGGTATGTTGGGAAGTATCACTTCTATCTTTGTCCGTTTTATGAAGAAAACAGTCAGCGTGGTGGGAGCTACGGTTTGTTCCGGGTTGTTCCTCAATCTGGCAACTGCCGACCAATACATCAGTATCATTCTGACCGGAAATATGTTCCGCGACATTTATGCTAAAAAAGGTTACGAAAGTTGTTTGCTGAGCCGGACGACCGAGGATTCAGTAACCGTTACATCCGTGCTGATCCCCTGGAATACCTGCGGGATGACGCAGGCTACAATACTAAGCGTCCCCACATTGGTATATCTTCCCTATTGTTTTTTCAACATTATCAGCCCTTTAATGAGTATTGCCGTCGCAGCGATCGGATATAAAATTGCGCGACGCTCGTGAACAATCTGGCACAGACTTTGTTTTTGCAATAAACGGACAACGTATTAAACCTAAACAAAAAAAAGTTATGAAAAAGTTTATTGCATTATTAGCATTAGTATTAGTAAGTGCAAGCACGATGATGTATGCACAGGAAAGTAACGCAGCAGCACGCCGCGCAGAAAGAAAAGCTCAAAGAGATGCGGAAAGAGCTAAACTCCGTGCCGAAGAACAGGTGCAGGACATGGCAGCTTATCAACAAGCCGTACAGGCTTTGAAGAATAAACAGTTCGTTCTGGAAGCCAATCAGGTAATATTCCGCAATGGCATGAGCGCTTTTGTTACTTCAAACACTAACTTCGTTCTGATGAACGGCAACAGAGCCACAGTACAGACTGCTTTCAACACTCCTTATCCCGGCCCTAACGGAATCGGTGGTGTCACAGTAGACGGTAATTCTTCGGACATGAAGATGAATGTCGACAAGAAAGGTAATGTGAACTGCTCATTCAGCGTTCAAGGTATCGGTATCTCCGCTCAAGTATTTATCACCATGAGCAACGGAGACAACAACGCTTCAGTTACAATCAGCCCTAACTTCAGCAACAATAACCTGACACTGAACGGAAATATCATTCCGCTCGACCAGTCCAACATCTTCAAAGGACGTTCCTGGTAATCGGGATACAAGAATCTTGGAACAACTCCGCTACAAATCGCGCAAAATGCGTACATTTGTAGCGGAGTTTTTTTAATTCATTAATTTCCTATGAGAGAATATATCATCGCAGACAATCAGGACATCAGTAAAGCGGGGATGATGTTTCTGCTAAGCAAGCAGAAAGATGTTGCCACCCTCTTAGAAGCTGACAACAAGGCAGAACTGATTCAGCAGCTCCGGTTGTATCCGCAAGCGGTGGTAGTGCTGGATTATACGCTATTCGATTTTGCCGGGGCGGATGAGCTGATTGTCTTGCAGGAAAGATTCAAAGAGGTCGACTGGATTCTGTTCTCGGATGAGTTAAGTATTAATTTTCTCCGCCAGGTATTGTTCAGCAGTATGGCTTTCGGGGTAGTGATGAAAGATAATTCAAAAGAGGAAATCATGACTGCTATCCAATGTGCCGGCCGTAAACAACGGTATATCTGCAATCATGTCAGCAACCTGCTGCTTTCAGGCGCTGCTTCTCCTGTAGCCGGCACAATGACAGAAGACCATTTGCTGACGCAAACGGAAAAGAATATCCTGAAAGAAATTGCACTGGGGAAAACAACGAAAGAGATTGCAGCGGAAAAAAATCTAAGCTTCCATACTATTAACAGCCACCGCAAAAATATCTTCCGGAAACTGGGAGTGAATAATGTGCACGAAGCGACTAAATATGCGATGCGGGCAGGGATTGTGGATTTGGCGGAATATTATATCTAAAAATAATCTACTTCACGGCGTCAATCCCTGCAAGAAGCTCTTCATCCGATTTCCCCACTCCCCACGCAAACCTGCGCAGCCTCATCATAAACAACTCCGAACTGTCCGGGGGCAATACCCTGCAACTTTTCAGAAGACAAGATACGGAACTGCCTCTCTCCTTCCTGCACAAGTTTCCCTTTCGTAAATTCGGGAGTATGGCGAATCTTGAAAGTGATGTCTATCTCCTTTCCTGCTGACTGCCACGGATTATCCGTAATAAAATGGAAATCGTTGATGCGAAGTTCATTGCCGTATTGTGTTTTCACACCGTAACCACGGGACACATAGATAATATTCTCCTGAATATCTTTCTTTATCACAAACCAAGGACCACCACTTAATCCTAGCCCCTTGCGCTGACCGATCGTATGAAACCAATACCCCCGATGCGTACCCAGTTTCTTACCAGTCTCCAGTTCGATAATCATCCCTTCCTTTTCTCCCAAAAAGCGGCGGACAAAATCATTGTAGTTTATCTTTCCGAGAAAGCAAATGCCCTGACTGTCTTTTCTCCGGGCACTCGGTAAGTCTGCATTCAACGCTATCTCACGCACTTCATGCTTCATCAGTCCGCCAATGGGAAACATCAGCTTGGAAACTTGCAGATAATCTATTTGTGCAAGGAAGTCCGTCTGGTCCTTTACAGGATCTTTCGCTGTCCCGAGCCACGTCTTACCGTTACGTTGCAAGGTAGTGGCGTAATGTCCGGTAGCCGTATAATCAAAGTCTTTTCCGATACGCTGTTCAAAGCAGCCAAACTTAATAAGTTTGTTGCACATCACATCCGGATTGGGTGTCAGCCCCTTCTTAATCTTATCAATGGCATAGGCCGCCACATTGTCCCAATACTCGCGATGTAAATCCACCACCTCCAAAGACAGACCGTATTTACGGGCAGTAGCGGTAGACAATTCAATATCTTCCTCTGCCGAACAATCCATATATTCCGCCCCGTCCATGCCGATCTTAATATAAAAAAGAGTCGGCTTGTATCCTTGCTCACAAAGGAGATGTACGACCACCGAACTGTCGACACCTCCCGATAATAATGCAGCTATATCCATCCAAAAATCCTATTAATACCTATTGATAACTTTGATATGGCAAAGATAAGGCCATATCCGCTAACAACCAATCACACATTGAAGGCATTTTTATACCATAAATGTGGTAGATAAGCAAAGTATTTCCTACATTTGCACAGTGAAAAGCTTTTTATAATGACAAAATTAAGAAAGATAATCCTTATACCTGCCCTGGTTATCGTATCTATCAGCGGCTTTTTCTCCTGCGGTGTCGACCGCTGGCCGGAGTATGCCCACATGACTGCATTGGACACATGGATGTACGATATCATGCAACAGAACTATCTGTGGTATCAAGACCTACCTTCCTACGATGATGCGAATCTGTTTCTGGAACCTGCCCAGTTCTTGTCAAAAGTAAAGTCGAAGAACGACAGTTATTCGTTCGTCGATTCTGTCATGGAGACTCCGCTGCCAAGCTATGGATTCGACTATTCATTGGTTCGCAACCCGGACATTGACACTGCTTACAACGCACTGATTACTTATGTCATTCCCGGTTCTCCGGCCGCGGCCGTACTGAAACGGGGCGACTGGATTGTGAAAGTAGACACCTCCTATATCAGCAAGAAATATGAAAGCCAACTACTGCAAGGTACGGAACCCTTGGAAGTTACTTTAGGAAAATATCAATTAGTTCCGCCCACAGAGCCACCGGTAGAAGGTGAAGAAGAAGAAATTTACCGGGTTGTTCCGGTAGGTGATCCGGTAAAGATTGGTGCAGCCGTACCATTGGTAGACAATCCGGTTCACTGTAAGAAAACACTGACACTGACCGATGGAAGTGAAGTCGGCTATCTGATGTACAACAGTTTTACGGCAGGCACCAAAGAGAGTCCGGAAAAATACAACGCCGAATTACGCGAATGGTCGGATGAGCTTGCTCAGAAGAATATTCACGAGGTAATACTCGACCTGCGATACAACAAAGGAGGAAGCATTGATTGCGTACAGTTGTTGAGTACGATGCTTGTGTCTTCTTATTATCTTGACCAGACAATGGGATTTCTGGAATATAATGACAAGAACACGGATAAAGATGTGACCCTGACATTTGACTCCAAACTTTTAAATACCTCCGGCGGCAAGAACCTGGACTTAACAACCCTTATCGTCCTGATTGGCGGAGAAACAGCAGGAGCACCGGAAATGCTAATGCACTGCCTGAACGGAAAGATTCAAAAATTAATAGCTATCGGCAGTTCAACAAAAGGACAAAATGTAGCCACGGAACAATTCATCAACGAAGAATTCCAATGGTCCGTCAATCCGGTTGTAGCTACTATCTATGACTCCGAGCATGATACTTACCCCGGATTCAAACCGACATACTCAGTCAATGCTTCAACAGATTACTTAACTTTCCTGCCTTTCGGTGATGAAAAGGAAACTTTGTTGAGTGTTGCCCTCGGAGTATTGAACGGAACTTATCCGCCTAAAGAAGAGGAAGAAGAAACTCCAAGCACACGAATCAAGATAGAGAAAAGTGTGAATAGTCCTTCGAGCCGGTTGTTCATAGGAGGAAGCGGATTAAGAATCAAATAATAGCCAGACTACAATTTCGGCATTCTTTTGTCAAGAGCAGATTTATGCATCATTAACAGAGAAAGCGGCATTACTCCGCTTTTTCAAAACGCACGCTCTAAATCTACTTAACAGAGCGTCTGTTTCCGGTAAACAGAGCGTCTGTTCCAACCTGACAGAGCGTGTAATTTGTCGTAGTCCGTCAGCTAAAGTGCTTTCATCCCCGAGCTTACGCCCGTTATGAGCCGGGGTCAAGTTCTCACACATCCGGCATACAATAAAAAAAGGAGAAAGCCAATGCTTTCTCCTTTTATCGTAGTTTAACCTCAATCTATTTTATGATTATGTATCCAAAGATACGACATCCAAAAGCTAAAGTCAAGCATTAGCCCTTTTATTTCTTGAAAAACTTATCAAAGAACAGAATCTGATAGTCAATGGAGTTATTCCAATACTTCCCGTTATGTCCGCCGGGACGAGTGATAAAGTCATGGTTAATCTTCCGGGCCAACAGACGGTTATGCAAATCCTTGTTCACATTCAGAAAGAAATCCGCTTCACCACAGTCGATAATGATAGCCAAATCCCCGTTTTCTATCTTGTCAATCTGATTGATAACCGTATGTTCATCCCATACCTTTTTATTGTATGCAAATTCGCCCAACTGTTTCGACATATCCCAGTTCAACGGGAACGGACGGATATCTACCCCGCCACTGGTACTTCCACCGGCACCAAACGTATCTTTATGACGGATAGCGTTCCACATAGCCCCATGTCCTCCCATGCTCAATCCTGTTATGGCACGTCCTTTCCTGTCAGCAATCGTTTTATAATGTCCGTCAATATACTTCACCAGTTCCGATGAAACAAAAGTTTCGTAACGGTAAGACGGATCTTTCGGACTGTCCCAGTACCAGCTATTCTTTCCGTCCGGACAAACAAAGATGATTCCTTTTTCATCCGCAATCTGCGGAAGATCCGGTTTCACCCCGATCCATGTTTTAGCATTTCCACCATAACCGTGCAACAGATAAATGACGGGACAAGCCACCGCTTTCTTGCCCAACGCAGCGTCCGGCGTAACGACCACCACCTGTACATCCTTATTCATGGAAGGGCTATTAACTAATAAAGTATCTACTTTGGCAGCAAAAGAGGGGGCCACCAATATCAATAATAAAGCAGCTAACAGAAGATTTCTCTTTTTCATTATACGTATATAGTTAGATTAAATTATTCTTCCTCCTTTTCCTCTGAAGAAGGGAACTTGGCAACAGGCACCTCAAAAGTCCGTTGGCACTGTCCGCAGGTATATTCCCAATGATTATCTCCCGGAGGGGCTGCCGCCAACATGGAAAGTATTGCCGCACCGACAGCACGCAGCCTCTGTCCTTTTTTTAACCTGAACTTAATATCCGACGACCCGCAATAAGGGCAAAGCGTCAATTCTTCCGGCCAACTCTGGTTATCTCTCAACACCTGAACGGCTTTCTCATAATCATCATCCGCCACCAGAATGTCCACTCCCGCTATGCTGCTCACACAACTCTTATATAAGGTAGAGAAGTTTTCATTGTGCAGAATAGATTCAATCCCTTCGTTCTCCAACGCTCCCTGAAGGATATGTGCCTTCATCGCGTCATTGCAAGTAATCAGTTTTACAGTCTTCATAAGGAATCCGTTTTTATATTTCCCACAAATATAGAACATATTCTTTTTTTATTCACTGAATATATCATTCTTTAATACTTTTTTCGTACTTTCGCAGCACTAAACTGCAACCGCATGAAAAGATTGTTGACACTTCTACTGTTTTTCAATACTATGCTCCTTCTGTTGCAAGCACAACCTATGCATCAGATAAAGGGAACGGTGATTGACAAGAATAGTCGTCAGCCATTGGAATTTATCAATGTGATGATTATCGGGCTGAATAAGGGCAGTGTCACCAATGTTGAAGGGCGTTTCACCATTGAACAAGTGCCGCCGGGCATTTACCGCCTGCAAGCATCGGCAATCGGATACAAGAGCGTTACGACCTCCGAATACATCTTATCTACCAAAAACCTGAACATCCCGATAGAAATGGAGGAGAACCTGACCGAACTCGAAGGAGTGACAATCACCGCCTCCCCTTTCCGGCGCGATGTGGAAAGTCCCGTCAGCCTGCGCATTATCGGAATACAGGAAATAGAAAAGAGTCCGGGAGCCAACCGGGATATTTCACGCATCGTGCAATCTTACCCCGGAGTCGCCTTTTCACCAATAGGATACCGCAACGACCTGATTGTGCGAGGCGGGGCGCCTTCCGAAAACCGCTTCTATCTTGACGGAGTCGAAATCCCCAACATCAACCACTTCAGTACGCAAGGCGCATCCGGCGGTCCGGTAGGAATCCTCAACGCCGACCTGATACGGGAAGTAAATTTCTATACCGGCGCTTTCCCAGCGGATAAGGGAAATGCACTTAGTTCCGTACTCGACTTCAAGTTGCGCGACGGAGATATGGAACGCAATTCATTGAAGGCTACACTGGGAGCTTCCGAAGTTTCTTTGGCTTCCAACGGACATATAGGCAAGAAGACTTCCTACTTGGTTTCCGTGCGCCAGTCTTATCTGCAATTCCTGTTTGATATGCTCGATTTGCCTTTCCTGCCAACCTTTACCGATGCACAATTCAAACTGAAAACCCGGTTTAACGAGCAGAATGAACTGACGGTATTAGGACTGGGCGGAATTGATAATATGCGGCTGAATACGAAAGCTGACAGTGAAGACAATGAATATATCCTGAGTTATCTGCCTAAGATAAAACAGGAGACATTTACTGTGGGGGCAGTCTATCGTCATTATGCAGGTGCACACGTGCAATCGGCAGTAGTCAGCCATAGCTATCTGAACAACCGTAATACGAAATATCGCCGGAACGATGAAAGCCATCCGGATAACTTAATGCTCCGCCTCCGTTCCACCGAACAGGAAACGAAACTCCGTCTCGAGAACAGCACTACTTTCCGTAATTGGAAAATCAATCTCGGCGTCAATCTGGATTACAGCCAATATACCAACACTACCTTTCAACGGGTGTACAC
>OKSN01001425.1_pt1 | contig 12309 bp, 10 predicted proteins | sample 1606191 | NCBI WGS metagenome assembly OKSN01 (sample SAMEA3879535, study PRJEB24766) | human gut metagenome | biome: human-associated habitat; feature: feces | place: USA | collected 1985/1987
GAGGCGCCTTGCGGGCTTTGCTCGTCCAGAATTTTGCGGGCGACCTCCTCGGGGCTGCCCAGCTCCGCAATGGCGCGGGCTTCGTTCTCCGGCCCGGCGGCGTCCAGATAATCTTCGTAATAACTCAAAGCGTCCTTGCGCTCGGACTCCGGCAAGGGAGCCAGAAGCTGCTCCAGCGCAGCAAGAAATGCAGTACGGGTCATAGATCATTCCACCTCTCTGAAAAATGTGTCAATGGAAGAACGGTAGCGGCTCCACTCCTGCGCGTAGGCGGCAAGCTGCGCCCGCCCTGCGGCGGTGATCTGATAATAGCGGCGGTTGCGGCCATTGAAGGGCGCATCGTAGACCGTGAGCAGCTGGTCCTTCTGTAACCGGCGCAGCACCGGGTACAGGGTGGATTCGCTTAGTTCCAGCGTGTGGGTGACCTGTTGGGTGATCTTGTAGCCGTAGGTACCTTCCGGCTCCTGCGCCACCACGGACAGCACAATGGCGTCCAGCAGCGCGGCACTGATGGGAAAACTCATGCAGGAACAGCCTCCTTTCGGTAGGGTGTGTTTCTATAATATTATATATCATATAATATTGCATAAGTCAATAGACGAACGCAAAAAAACACCGCTGCGGGTTTTCCACAGCGGTGCAGGGATGTATATAAAGCTTAATTTTCAGATGAGATGTCCTGTCCGAAGTACTTTTCGCTCAGGGTCTTTAAGGTGCCGTCGGCGCGCAGTTCCTCAATAGCAGTATTCAGCGCGTCCAGATAGGCGGTGTCCTCGCTCTTGAGCACCGGGATGGCCACATGGGAAGCTTCGGCGGTCTGTGCCACCAGCTTGAAGTCTGCGTCCGGGTGGACGTTCAGGTAATCGTAGAAGGAAACGTCCGCGTTCAGGGTGGCGTCAATGCGGCCTGCAGTCAGCAGCTGGATGGTCTCTTCCAGCGTGTCGATGCCCTGCACGGTAGCACCGTAGCTTTCAGCCAGCTCCATGTAGGTGGAAGCCAGACTGTTGGCGGTGGTCTTGCCCTTCAGGTCCTCAAAGCTGGTAATGTCGGTATTGTCCTTGCGCACAGCCAGAGCAGTGTGGATGTAGCCGTAGGGGGTGGTGAAAGCGTAGGTCTTAGCACGCTCCTCGGTCACCTCCACGCCGTTGCACACCATGTCGTAGCGGCCTGCGTCCAGACCGGCAAACAGGCTGTCCCAGTCGCTTTCCACATACTCCGGCTCCACGCCCAGCTTTTCGGCAATGGCGCGGGATACCTCCACGTCGTAGCCCACCAGCGTGTCGGAGGAATCGTGGTAGCTCCACGGCTGCCATGCGCCCTCCAGCGCTACCACCAACTTGCCGCTCTTTTGGATGCTGTCCAGCTTATTCAGCGGTGCGGAGCTGGCGGTGCTGGCGGCGGTGTCCTTGGAGGAGCAGCCGGTCAGACTGAGCACCCCGGCTGCGGCCATAACGCCCATCAGAGAAATAAAGGTTCTGCGTTTCATAAGTGAAAATTCCTTTCTGTCGTGAAAAAATGCAAAAAGAGAAGTGGTTTTATTCCGTATGGGCGATCCTGCGTAGGAAGGCCCGGGTGCGCTCCTCCTTGGGGGATGCAAAGAACTGCTGAGAGGGGGCCTGCTCCACCACCACGCCGTTTTCCATGAATACGGTCTTGGAGGAAACGTTGCGGGCAAAGCCCATCTCGTGGGTGACCACCAGCATGGTCATGCCCTCCTCGGCCAGCTTCCGCATGACCGAGAGCACCTCGCCGGTCAGCTCCGGGTCAAGGGCACTGGTGGGTTCGTCAAAGTAAATGATCTCCGGGTCGGTGGCGAGGGCGCGGGCAATGGCAACGCGCTGCTGCTGTCCGCCGGAGAGCTGGCGGGGATAGTAGTCAGCCCGGTCGGCCAGACCGACCTTTTCCAGCATCCGTCTGCCGATCTCATCCGCCTGCTCTTTGGGCATCCTGCGGGCAACGATCAGGCCCTCGGTCACATTCTGCAGGGCGGTCTTGTTCCGGAACAGGTTGTAGTTCTGGAACACAAAGGCCGTTTTTTTGCGCAGGCGGGCAATGTCGGCCCGGGAGATCCTGCCAAGATCGAAGGATTCGCCGTCGAACACCAGAGTGCCGCTGTCAGCGGTCTCCAGAAAGTTCAGGCAGCGCAGCAGGGTGGTCTTGCCGGAGCCGGAAGGGCCCAGAATGGCAACAACATCTCCTTTTTCCACACTCAGGTCCACGCCGTTCAGGACGTGCAGCGCGCTGCGCACCCGGCGGGCATTGCCGCGCGGGAAAGGCCCGATGTGGAAACGGGGCTTGTCATCGTAGGTGTAAAATGTTTTGTGGATGTCTTTGATCTCTAACATGGCCATACCGTCCACCCCTTTCTCACTGGAAACCGTGCGCGTTCAGCTGCCGCTCCACCAGCGCCTGCAGCTTGGTGATGATGGTGCAGAACAGCAGGTAGACCACAGCCACCTCGCAGTAGATGGGCAGGAAAATGTAGGTGCGGGCTGCCACACGCTGGCCTGCCATGAACAACTCTGCCACCGTGATGTTGGAGGCCAGAGAGGTGTCCTTGATCATGCTGATGAGGGAGTTGGACAGGGAGGGCACAGCGGTGCGCAGGGCCTGCGGCAGAACGATGCGGCGCATGATCTGCCACCAGGTCATGCCCACGCAGGAACCGGCCTCCAGCTGGCCCTGGGGCACGCTTTCCAGCGCGCCGCGCATGGTCTCGGCGCAGTAGGCACCCTCGTTGAAAGCAAAGGCGATGACGGCTGCCGGAAAAGCATCCAGCATGATGCCCAGGCTGGGCAGGCCGTAGAAGATGATGAACAGCTGCACCAGCAGCGGTGTGCCCCGGATGACCCAGATGTAGAACCGGGCAATCTGGCGCAGCACCGGAACATTGGCGTACTGCACCAGCGCAACAGCCACTGCAATGACCATGGCAAGGCTGAAGGAGATCAGGGTCAGGGGAATGGTCATGGTCAGGCCTGCCGTCAGGATGCGGGGCAGGGCCTCCCACAGCACGCTGACCGTGCGGTTGGTAAGAAGTGCTTCAAACATGTTTTTCTTCCTTATTGACAAAAAAACGGTGGAATATCTTTGGGATACACCTTAAACTATGGCTCAGGTCAAGAGCATATCCTACAATTCCTACCAAAATACTATAGCATGAAATGGAGACAAGTGCAATCCATTGGCGAAAATCCTTCACTCTGGCCAAAAACAAAAGAAAACACGGATTAACTTTGTGCAGACTGGCAAGGAGTTGACGCGGTACGATGTTTCGTGTAAAATGGAATCAGACAGGCCCCGTGCAGGAAGCGCGGGGAACAGGCCGGGCACACAAGCAGCCCGGCGCATACGGAGGACAAAACACAATGAAGCATAAAATTGGTATTCTGGGTGCAGGCACCTGGGGCATGGCTCTGGCACGGATGCTGACGGTGAGCGGCAATGATGTGACCGTGTGGTCGGCGCTGGAACAGGAGATCGACAACCTTTCCACCACCCGGGTCCACCCCAATCTGCCCGGCATGACCATTCCGGCAGAGATGAAGTTCACCAAGAGCGTGGAAGAGGTGTGCACGGACAAGGAGATCCTGCTGTTCGCGGTGCCGTCGGTGTTCGTGCGCTCCACCGCAGCCAAGGCCCGGCCCTTTGTGCCGGACGGTCAGATCATTGTGGACGTTGCCAAGGGCATTGAAAAGGATACCCTGTTCACCATGACGGAGATCCTGGCCGATGAGCTGGGCAAAGAGGGCGGCCCCAAGGGGGTGCGTCTGGTGGCCCTGAGCGGCCCCACCCACGCCGAGGAGGTGGCGATCGACCTGCCCACCACTATCGTTTCGGCCAGCAAGGATATGGAAGCGGCCAGATTCGTGCAGACGGTGTTCACCAACAACGTCATGCGTGTGTACACCAATGAGGACATCAAGGGTGTGGAGCTCAGCGGTGCCATGAAGAATGTCATTGCGTTGGGCGTGGGCATCTCCACCGGCCTGGGCTATGGCGACAACGCCCGCGCCGCCCTCATCACCCGCGGCATTGCCGAGCTTGCCCGGCTGGGTGTGGCCATGGGCTGCAATGTCCACACCTTTGCCGGTCTGGCCGGCATCGGTGACCTGATCGTGACCGCCACCAGTATGCACAGCCGCAACAACCGGGCCGGCATCCTCATCGGCAAGGGTGAGACCCCGGAGCAGGCCGTGAAGGAGGTGGGCATGGTGGTTGAGGGCATGAACGCCCTGCCTGCCGCGCTGGAACTTGCCGCCAAGTATCAGGTGGAAATGCCTATCGTTCAGACCGTGAACGCTGTTGTGAACAAGGGCATGAGCGCAGCCGAGGCGGTACGCTCCCTGATGGACCGTGACCCCAAGAACGAACTGCCCCAGGACTACGAAAAGTAATATGGGATAAGAAAAATCCCCGCTGTCTTGCGACGGCGGGGATTTTTCTTATCCGGGGGTTACTGCTGGGCCTCAATGGCCTTGACGATCTTGTCGGCGATGTACTTGTGGCCGGAGACGGTGGGGTGGCCATCCAGCTCAGTCTGAGCAAAGGGGATGGAAACGTAGGTGGCACCGTAAACATCGGCCAGCTGCTTTTCGTAGTTGTTCAGCTTGCTGAAGTAGTTGCTCCAGCTGGGCAGCAGGGGCACGGGGTTGGTGGCACCGATGATCAGGATCTGGGCATCAGGGTTCAGTTCCTTGACGGTCGCCACGATCTGGCGCAGGTTGCTGCTGCTCTCGGGATAAGCGTTCTCGCAGATCTTGTTCATGCCGGAGAAGAACAGGTTCCAGACGGCATCTTTCTCGCTGCGGGTCAGGCTGAGCTTTTTCAGGCTCTCGTTCAGTGCGTCCTCGGTTTCCTTGCTGTTGCCGCGCAGGTTGCCGCTGAGCACGATGGAAGCCAGGTCCTCACTTTTCCAGTTAGTGGCCTCACCAAAAGAGACCACGGTGGGCACAAAAGCATCATTGGAGCCCAGCTGGATGGAGATAACATCGGCACTTTTGATGTAATCTACAAACTCGGGGTAATTGTACTGGCAGCCGGAGAGGGTGTTCATCTCGGCCATGGTGCCGGTCTTGACCAGCTCCAGCATATCCTTGCTCATCACGCCGGGCAGGCCCAGATTGATGGCATGATCCCGGTCGAGGTTCAGGCTTTTGCCCACTTGACCCACATAGCAGGTCTCGGGGTAACCCTTGAAGTTGAAGGAAACGTCCACGCCCATCAAGTTATGTGCATATTGAACGGTAGTCAGGCCGATACCGGCGCAGATGCTGTCGCCCAGGGCAACATAGGTGATGGAGTTGGGCTCCTTCTCTTCTTCGGTGCTGCTGGAGGTGAAGAAACAGTTCTCCTCCTCTGCGGCGGCCTGTTCAGTGGTCAGAGCGGGGTCTGCGCTCTCTTCCGGGGCGGCTGCAAAGGCCGGAACGCTCAGGACAGAGAACAGCATGGCGGCCGAGAGGGCCAGGCCAATCAGTTTCTTTTTCATGGTGTCGTCACGAATCCTTTCCAATGTGTATTATTCTGCTTAATAATCGCGGGGAGTGATCTCTTCTTCCAGCTTGCGATAATCAAATTTAGCGGCCAGTGTCAGGGGCATTTCGGGGATGATCTTGTACCCCACGGGCTGGACATATTCGGGCAGCTCCTCAATGCAGAGCTGGCGCAGCTCCTTGATGATCTGCTTGCGCTTGGCGGCGGGAACCGCAGGGTCGAGCACCAGATAGACAAAAGGCAGGCGGCCCTGCACATGATCCTTGTCGGCGCAGCCCACCACAGAGCACTGATGCACGGCGGGATGCTGGCTGACCACATTTTCGATCATGGAGGGGAACACCTTGAAGCCATCGTGGCGGATGATGAGCCGCTTGATCCGGCTGTCCAGATAGACAAAGCCGTCCTCGTCCAGATAGCCGATGTCACCGGTATGCACCCAGACCCGGCCATCTGCATGGGTGCGCAGGATGGCGGCGGTCTCGGCAGGCTTGTTGTAGTAACCCTTCATAACGCCGGGGCCGGAGATGCACAGCTCGCCCCGCTGGCCGATGGGCAGCTCCGTGTCGGTGCCCGGCTCAAAAACGGACACCAGCGTGTTGACCAGCGGCAGGCCCACGCTGCCGGGCTTGTTGTTCCGACCAGCAGCAGCGGTGGCAGCAGAGGAGGCCTCGGTCATGCCGTAGCCCTTGGCGATGGGGAATTCCACGTTGTGAGCGGCCAGGAAGTCGTTGACCGTCTGCTCGGCACCCCGGGCGATGGCATCGCCGCCTGCGGCATAGTTGCGGATGAAGGAGAGATCCTTGTTCTGCAGCTTGGGGTCAACAGCCAGCTGCTGGTAGTGGGAGGGCACGCCGAACATGTGTTCGGGCTTGTACTTCCAGATCAGGCTGCCCAGCTTATTGGAGTCGAGGTTGGGGATGATGACCACCTTGATGCCCAGCGTCAGCGGCAGATGTACGCCGCAGGCAAAGCCGTAGGCAATGAAGGGGGGCATGATGTTCAGCAGGGACTGGCCCTTGGAGAACAGCGTGTCGCAGGCGGAGAACTGCATGGCAATGCCGTTGAAGTTGTTATCGGTCAGCATCACGCCCTTGGGGGAGCCAGTGGTGCCGCCGGTGTGCACCACCACGCAGGCGTGCTCCGGGTCATAGGGTTCTGCGGCAATGCTCTCGTCCTTCCCGGCAGCAAGGAACTGCTTCCAGTGGACGACGTTGGAGTGGTACTTGTTCTTGTCGAGATTCTTGATTTTGTAACCCAGCGCCAGAGGCAGCGGCAGGGAATCGGCCGGGGAGAGCACCACCACATGCTCCACATGGGTGCGCTTGGCAGCCTGATGGCAGCGCTCATACACCACATTCAGGCAGATCAGCAGGTGGGAATCCACCTCTTCAATGTACTCACGGATGCCCTCCACACTGTAACGGGGATCCACCAGGTTCAGAGTCGCGCCGATCATGTCGGCGGCATAGAACGCAAAGATGATCTCCGGGGTCATCACGCTGACCACCGTGGCGATATCGCCCTTTTTCAGGCCCGCGGCCCGCAGGGCTGCTGCCGTCTTTTTGACGTTGACGATAAAATCAGCGTAGGTGAACTTGCGGCCATAGTATTCCAGTGCGGTCTCGCCCAGCCGGTTTTTGTTCTGCCGGCAGACGAGCTCAAACGCCGTGCAGGCGGGCATGGTCTGGTCAATGTACTTCTGATCGTAGAATTTCAGCCAGGGACGTGCCTGGGAAGCGTAGATCGGGGTGTTGGATGTTGTCATAAATTGTCCTTTGTCCTTTGAGCAGTCACTGCACCCGCAGTCGGGGCAGCCGGATTCAATGGGGTCTTAAATTTCGTCCGTTTGTTAAAAACAACACAATACGTACAAGAGCTATTGTAGTAGAGCAGGGTGGAAATGTCAAGAAACAAAGGGCGAACTTTGCCAAAAAACGCAAGAGAAAGTTTACATTTCAGCCAGCCAGTCTTTGGCCTCCTGCTCGCTGCAGAGCACCCAGTGGCTGGAGCGCAGCTCCCGCCACTGGGGAGCCTCCTGCGTGTAATCGTGCATGGCGGGGTCGTAGACCAGCAGCTTTTTCTTCCGCTCCAGCCTGGGGTTGGGCATGGGGATGGCGGAGAGCAGGCTGCGGGTGTAGGGGTGGATGGCATGGGTCACCAGCTCTTCCGCATCGGCCAGCTCCACGATATCGCCCTTGTGGATGACGGCGATGCGGTCCGAAATGTACCGCATGACCGAGAGGTCGTGGGCGATGAACAGGTAGGTGATGCCGCGCTCCTTCTGCAGATGGCGCAGCAGGTTGAGCACCTGGGCGCGGATGGACATATCCAGAGCGGAGATGGGCTCGTCGGCAATGATGAACTCAGGCTCCACGATCAGGGCGCGGGCAATGCCGATGCGCTGGCGCTGGCCGCCGGAGAACTCATGCGGGAAACGGGAAGCGAATTCAGGCAGCAGGCCCACATCCAGCAGTGCCTGCCGGACCTTCTCCTCCCGCTGGGCGGCGGTCAGGTCGGGCCGGACATTCTGCAGGCCCTCGCCCACGATGTAGCTGACCTTGGCACGCTCGTTCAGGGAGGACTGCGGGTCCTGGAAGATCATCTGGATCTCCTTGATGACCTGCTGGTCCAGCTGGCGGGAGATCTTGCCGTTGATCTTCTGACCCTTGTACAGGACCTCGCCGCCCGAGGTGGGCAGGATGCGCATGATGGCGCGGCCGATGGTGGTCTTGCCGGAGCCGGATTCGCCCACCAGACCAAAGGTCTCACCCTTGTAAATTTCAAAGTTGGCACGGTTCACGGCCTTGAAGGCCTTGCGGCCGGAGCCGTAGGTCACCTCGAGGTCCTTGACCTCAAGCAGGACCTGCCGGGGCGAAGCCTCTCCATCTTGCTGATGCAAGACCGTTTTTTCGTTCGAACACTCCACTGGGGTGTTCGCTGCTTCGCAAATGTGAACGTCACGATTTTCAGGCATCCTGCATCCCCTCCTCTTTCAACAGTTTGACGGCGGCAGGCGGTTCCACCTTGGGGGCCCGGGGGTCCAGCAGCCAGGTCTTGGCCTTGTGGGTCGCGCTGACGTCGAAGTAGGGGGGACGCTTGACAAAGTCGATCTTCAGCGCCTGGGGGTTGCGGGGGGCAAAGGCATCGCCGTGGATCTCGGTGAACAGATTCGGGGGTGTACCCTGAATGTTGAACAGATCCTCGCCCTTGATGCCCATCTGGGGCATACTGGACAGCAGTGCCCAGGTGTAGGGGTGGCGGGGGTCGTAGTAGATCTCATCGGAGGTGCCGATCTCCACGATGTCGCCTGCGTACATGACGGCCACCCGGTCGGCGATGTTGGCCACCACGCCCAGATCGTGGGTGATGAGGACGATGGTCAGGTTGTACTTGACCTGCATCTCCTTGAGCAGCTGCAGGATCTGGGCCTGAATGGTCACATCCAGTGCGGTGGTGGGCTCGTCACAGATCAGGATCTGCGGGTTGCAGGCCACCGCAATGGCAATGACGACGCGCTGGCGCATACCGCCCGAAAACTCGTGGGGATACTGCGCAAAGCGCACCTCGGGGTCGGCAATGCCCACGTCCCGCAGGTATTCAAGGGTCTTTTCCCGGGCGGCCTTGCCCTTGAGATGCTGGTGCAGCTCCACGGCTTCCATGATCTGGTCGCCGATGGTCTTCAGGGGGTTCAGGCTGGTCATGGGGTCCTGCATGATCATGGCGATCTCATGGCCCCGGACCTTCAGCCAGTCCTTCTCCTTTTTCAGGTCGGAAAGGCGGATGGGCTTGCCGTCATCGGCACCGTAATAATCAATGGTGCCCGAGGTGATGGAGCCGTTGGCATCCAGCAGGCCCATGAAGCTCTTGGTGAACACGCTCTTGCCGGAGCCGGATTCGCCTACGATGGCAAGGACTTCGCCGTGGTAGATGTCCAGGTCGATGCCGCGGATGGCATGCAGCACCTTGCCGCGCAGGTTGAATTTGATGTTGAGGTCCTTTACAGAAAGGATGAGCTGATTTTTTTCCATCTTCTGTCCCTCCTTACTGCAGGTGGTTTTTCGGGTCAGCAGCGTCCGAGAAGGCGTTGCCGATGAGGTAGAACGCAATGGTGACAAAGCTCAGGATGATGGTGGGGTAGAGCAGCTGGTACCGCAGGCCCGCCTGCATCATCACCTTGCGGCCGTCGTTGATCAGGTTGCCCAGAGAGGGCGTTTCCACAGAAAGACCCAGGCCGATATAGGTGATGAACACCTCACTGCCGATGGCAGCGGGGATGGTCAGGGCCATCCGCAGCATGATGACCGACACGAGGTAGGGCAGCAGGTTGCGCAGCACGATGCGGGCGGTGGGGGTGCCGATGCAGCGGGAAGCCACGTTGTAATCACGGTCGCGGATGATCAGGATCTGGTTGCGGATAAAGCGCGCCATGGCGATCCAGCCCGTGATGGACATGCCCAGGATCAGGGTCTGGATGCTGGGGGATGCGACATAGGAGATCAGAATCAGGATGATGGTGGAGGGGACGTTATCGCAGATGTTGTACAGCTCGGTGAAGAAGAAATCGAGCTGGCGGACATAGCCCCAGAGCACGCCCACCGTGATGCCCACCACGGCCTCGATGAGGGCCACGAAGAAGGCGATGGTCAGACTGGTGCGTGCACCGGCCCAGATGCGGGCCCACAGGTCCTGGCCGATGGCGTTGGAACCCCAGATGAAGCCATCCTCACCGGGGGCAATGTTGCGGTACTGGACGCCGGTGAGGGGGTCCACGGCGCAGAAGTTGGGGTCTGCCTGCCCGGGCAGATAGGGCTGGAGGAATGCGAAGGCCACCACGGCGATGAGGGCGGCGAGGAGGATGACCGCGATGCGGTTCTTGAAGAATGCACGGAAGGTGCTGCCCCAGTAGCTGTAATTGGAGTAGGAGGTGGCCTCGGCACGCTCCTCGCTGAACCCGGCGGGGGTGAACAGCTCGTCCTCGGGCAGGTCGGCCCAAGCGGCGGGGCCGTCCTTCTGCAGCTTGTTCAGGTCGTTTTCCAGAACAGCTGCCTTGTGATCTTTCATGTGGAACAGCATTATCGGCCACCTTCTTTCTTGCCAAAGTTGATGCGGGGATCGATGAGCACCATGAGCAGATCGCCCAGAATCAGGCCGATGATGCCCACGCAGGCGTACAGCAGCACGATGCCCTGCACCATGGTGTTGTCGTGGCGCTGGACGCAGGTGACCAGCAGGCCGCCCATGCCGGGGATGGAATACAGGCTCTCGATGTAGATGGAGCCGACCACAGTGTTCAGGAAGGCAGAGGGAATATACTGCACCAGCGGCACCATGGCGTTGCGGAAGATGTGGCGCAGGGCGATGTTGCTCTCGCTCACGCCCTTGGCCAGCGCCAGCCGGACGTAATCCTTGTTGCTCTCGTCCACCATGTAGCGGCGCAGCCACATGGCGTAGAATGCCACGTTGCCCAGGCTCATGGAGCAGACCGGCAGCACCCAGTACCGCCAGTCGGAGGCATCAAACAGCAGGCCCACGCCCAGGGCGGTGGTGCCGTACATCTGGATATAAAGGTAATACACGGCGGCAGGCACAGCCTGAATGAGCACGATGATGGCGGTGCCGATCTTATCCGGCCAGCGGTTCTTGAACCGGCCCATCAGCAGGCCCATGGGAATGCCGATGACCAGGCTCAGCAGCATGGCAAACACGCCCATCTGGATGGAGATGGGCAGCTTCTTGGCAAGGATGCTGGTGACGGAGGCGTTGACCTTATAGATGTGGCTCACGCCGAGGTCGCCGTGGAGGGCATTCCACCAGAAGCGGCCGATCTGCACCGGCAGCGGGTCCAGCAGGCCCATGGACTGCAGGCCCGCCTGGATCTGGGCCTCGGTCATTTTTTCGTAGTTTGCAAAGTAGCCTTCCACCGGCATCAGCCGCAGCAGGCAGAACACGAGCGTTACAATGACGAACAGCGTCAGGATGGAACGCCCGATGCGTTTTGCCAGATATTTCAGCATATCTGTGCGCACCCCTCTTTCGTTTGTGGTTCCTCCGCGGACAGTGGTCCTGAACAGCGGATAGGAATAGAATACATCAAAATTGCACTTTTGGAAAGTGATTTGCCCGGATTTTGAAAAATGTTTTTGTAAAAGCAGGGTAAAGTGAACGTTTTTTCTTACAAAAACAACCCTCTCCGCCGGGTTGACGGAGAGGGATAAAAGTTTTTATAAACCTCTGCGTTTCAAAATCTCATCCAGAATGGCATCGGCCACATCGGCCTTGCTCATCAGGGGCAGCTCCCGGGTACCGTCGGGGGTGATGAAAGTGACCACGTTGGTGTCCACCCCAAAACCGGCCCCGGCGACCTTCAGGTTGTTGGCCACCACCATGTCCAGATTCTTCCGGGTCAGCTTGGCCGTGGAGTTTTCCACCATATCCCGGGTCTCCATGGAAAAACCGCAGAGGAACTGGTGGGTCTTTTTCGGGCCGATGGTACCCAGAATGTCGGCGGTGCGCTCCACAGGGATGGAGAGGTCGCCGTCCTTTTTCTTGATCTTGTCGCTTGCCACCGTCACGGGGCGGTAGTCGGCCACGGCGGCAGCCATCACCAGCACGTCCATCTCCTCAAAGCGGCTGGTCACGGCATCGTACATATCCTGCGCCGTGGTAATGGGAACATCGGTGGTGAAGCGGACCGGCGGCAGGTCGGTGTGGCCGTGGATGAGGGTGACCTCTGCTCCCCGCATGGCGGCGGCCCGGGCGATGGCATAGCCCATCTTGCCGGTAGAGTGGTTGGTCAGGTAGCGCACGGGGTCC
>OKSN01001430.1_pt1 | contig 12252 bp, 9 predicted proteins | sample 1606191 | NCBI WGS metagenome assembly OKSN01 (sample SAMEA3879535, study PRJEB24766) | human gut metagenome | biome: human-associated habitat; feature: feces | place: USA | collected 1985/1987
TGGGCAGACCGGCGCGCATCTCAAACAGGGTCTTGGGCAGGTTCAACGTACTGTCGTACTGCGATTTGTTCTTAGCCAATGGTTTACACTCTCCTCTATTTTTGCGTTGGGTGCCTTACTCGCTGAACTTTACGCCCTGAAAAGCGTCGTAGTCCGGCTCGTCCGGCTTCATATCAGCAGGAGGCGGGTCCAGCTTGAGCTGGCTTTCGTCCTTTGCCCAGAAATCCTCGCTGCTGTCAGCCGCCTTGTCGTCATCGGCAGGGGCGGCAGGTTCGGTGGTTTCGGTCATTTCGGCAGGTTGCTCGGCCGGGGCTGCTGCGGCATCGGCTGCGGGGGCAGTCTCGGGCTGTGCGGCGGGCTGCTCTGCGGCAGCTTCCTGCACAGGCTCGGCATCCTGTACGGGGGCGTCCTTTTCGGCTTCCTTAGCGTCCTTCTGGAACTCCGGCAGACGGCTCAAAGACTCCACATGGCTGCGGTACAAATTGAGCACATCCGCCTTGAAGCGGGTGACCTCCAGACGGACGCGGTCGTACTCCCGCTCTTCAGCCAGACGCTTCTCGTTGGCCTCGTTCTCGATCTCGTCTGCGCGGTCGCTTGCCTTTTGCAGCAGCTCGTTGGCGTCGCGGATGATATCATCGCCCCGCAGATTTGCGCGGTGAATGATCTCCTCAGCCTTCTGGTTTGCTTCACGGATCACGTTTTCGCCCATGCGCTGGGCGTTGATCAGCGCGCTCTTGAGCATATCGCCGTCGGCCTCAAAGCTTTGCAGCTCATCCTTGAGCTTCTGGTTCTCTGCGGTCAGATCAGCGATCTGCTTGCGCAGCTGCTCTGCCTGCGCATCGTTCTGCTGCAGCTGCTCCTCGACCTTGTCCAGAAAACGATCCACGTCCTCTGTACGGTAGCCGCGGAGGTTTTTTTCAAATTGTACAGAGCGGACATCCTGCGGGGTCAGCATAGTCATTTCCTCCCATAGCTTTTAATATTGAAAGAACTCAATGATCGAACGATCTTTTTTACTTTTCCCGGGCAATGCAGTCAGCCGGAAGCGGCCCTTGCCGCGCACGGTGAACACATCCTGCTCGTATACGGGAGCATGGGGCTTTTCTACCGGCAGATGGTTGATCTCTACCCTGCCCGCCTCGATCAGCTCCGCAGCGGTGCCGCGGCTGACGTGCAGCATGGCAGAGAGTACCGCGTCCAGCCGCAGGGAGGACACAGTGGCGGTGAGCAGCTGCCGCTCCGGTGCCGGGAAAGCCGGGATCTCTTCCGGCTCCAGCAGGCGGGTGGACACCTCTGTGCGTCCCGCCTGACACAGCTCCCGGCAGATAAGCTTTGCCGCCGGTTCCAGCGCGAACACATAAGCTGTGCCCGGCGCATCGGCAGGCAGCAGGATATCGCCCAGCGCCTCGCGCTTGAGAGCAAGCCCCATCAGGCTGCCCAGATAATCCTTGTGCGCGGGGAGCGCCGCACCGGGCAGTGCCCGGCATTGCAGCTGTACGCAGCGCACCGGACACTCGCCGTAGCTGTACTCCGGCTCCAGACAGAGCACCCTGCGCTCGGCCTCGGGCCAGCCGCCGTCAAAACGCCAGCCGTCCCGCACACCGGCACGCCCCAGTGCCGCCCGGGCAAGATCCTGTTCCCGGTCGCTGAGGAATGCAGAGTACCGGGCTATGCCGCGGGAAAAAGCCGCATCGGCAAGATCCTCGATATGCCGCATAAGGTAGCGTTCCTCATCGTTGCGGGCGGGCACAAAGCCCCGTACCGCACCGGCTGCTGGATCAATAGAATGCGCCATTGTTCTCCAGCTCGTCCAGCAAGTCGCCCATGATATCCACGTTGTACGGGGTAATGATAAAGGTACTGTTGGCTACGCGCTTGATCTGGCCGTTGTTGGCGTAGGCCACGCCGGACAAAAAGTCTACCAGACGGCGGGAGACCTCCTTGTTGGTGGACTCCAGGTTCAGCACCACGGTACGCTTGTTGTTCAGATGGTCGGCAATGGTGCTGGCATCCTCGAACCGCTCGGGCTTGACCAGAACCACCTTGAGCTGAGTGGTGGCATGGATGTTGACCACCTTGTTCTTCTTGCTGGTGCCCTCGGCAGGCTCCTCGGTCTCTTCGTCCATCCCGATGCCAACGCCGCTGTTGTTGTTCACCATCTGGGGGCCGTCATCGATGTACTGGTCCTCGTACTCGTCCCCTTCGCCCATCAGGCCCTTCTTAATGCTATCCAGCAAAGACATAATTATCTGCTCCTTTCATTCGGGCAGCGCCCGGCTGCCTGGCGTTCTTTGCAAAAAGAATGCAAATAGCTTTTACTATTATCTGATTTTTTGCAGCAGATGTCAATAACTACAAAAGTTTTCCGTCATATAAATTTTGTCCGGAGACGATTATTTCGTCATAAAGCCTTACCTGACTGACAGAACCGTCCGTTCCCTTGGGCAAAACAAGGATGTAATCGTCTTCCGAGATCAGCGGATGGTCGGCATCCACCGGGTCGATCTTACAGAAACGGGCGATGTTGCCGTACTTGACGTACACGCCGGGAATATAGTTTTCGCCCTGCGTCTCGGCCTCGGTGCCGTCCTCCTTGAGGTAGTGCACCGCTGCGGCGGGAACCCGCAGGCCGGTGCTCTCGCCGGTGCTGATGCGTGCGCGGGCGTGGTTGAGGCACAGCACATCGCCGTTGATGGAGTTGCATTGCAGCACAAAGCGGGCAACATCCTTTTCTGCATCAATGGTCACCTCGGAAACGGTGGCGCGCAAGGCAGCATCGCTCTGGCCGGGGAAGCTGATCTCCACCGCCGTGCGCAGGGGCTTACCGTCCGCGCCCAGCAGCTTTTCGGCCTGCTTTGCGGAGCACACCCCGGCGTACTGCCAGCTGAACCCGGCCACCAGCTTGCCTACGCAGCCATCCAGCGGCATCTCGGGGTCAGAGTCCAGATAGGCTTTAAGCTGCTCCGGGCTCTGCGCCAGAATGTCCGCAGCACCGGCATTCAGCCGTCCGCTGCTGGCAGCTCGGACAAAGTAGCCGGTAGTGGGGGCGGCGATCTGGGTGGGGTTGCCCAGCTGTGCCTGCACGGTCTGTGCCTGCTGGGCAAGCAGCGCAATCTGATCCGCAAAGCCGGCGGTATCGCCGGTGGTGATCCACAGCTTGTTCTGCGCCAGCAAATAGGCATCGGTGCTTTCGTCCACATCGCTGTATTGGGCGGTATCCAGTGCGTCCAGCAGGTCATACAGCGCACCGGAGCGCTCCTTGAGCAAGCCGTCCAGCTGGGTGGCTGCGGTGTTCTGGGAGCGCTGCAAAAGGTCGATCTGGCTGGTGAGCTGGGTCAGCTGCTGGCGCAGGGTGGCCTGTGCTGCATCACTGTAGATCTCAGCCACCGCTGTGCCTGCCGAAACACGTTCGCCGTCTGCCACCAGATACCCCAGCGTGCCGCCGCCCGCAACGTAGCTTTCCTCAAACAGGAGCACCCCCTCGGCATCCACGGTGTCCTCCACCGTAGCCAGCAGGGCGGTCTCGTAGGTATTGGGCGGAAACAGCACCTGCATTGCCTGATAGCCCACATACAATGCCGCCAGCAGCAGAAACACGATGACGACAGCGGCCAGCGTTTTCAGTGCGCCGGAGATGCCCTCGCGGTTTTCTTCCTGCATATCGCTCATCCTTTCGCTAAAAATTCATTTGTGAGACATGCGGCCTGTTCCCGGACATCCGGGGCCGAGGCATCCAGCCAGCAGATGCCCTCCATGTGGCGGAACCAGGTCAGCTGGCGCTTGGCATAGTTGCGGGAAGCCTGTTTCAGCTTCTCCACACAAGGGGCAAGCGCGCTCTCCCCCGCAAAGTAGGGGAAGAATTCTTTGTATCCGATGGCCTGGGCCGCCGTCTTATAGGTATCCCGGTGTTCCCACACACGTTTTGCCTCGTTCAGCAGATCCTGCTCCATCATCTGATCCACCCGCAGGTCGATGCGGCGGTAGAGCTGGGCGCGCTCCGGGAAATCCAGCCCAAGGATCAGAGAACGGTAGGGCTTTTCGGGCGGAAGCGAGTCTGCTTTCTGCTCACTGAGCTTTTTGCCGGTGGCGCGGTAATGTTCCAGCGCCCGCAGCACCCGGATATGGTTGTTCGGATGGATGGCCGCAGCCGCTTCGGGGTCCACCGCCTGCAGCTCCGCATACATGGCTTCCGGACCCTTTTCATTCAGTTCCGCGGCCAGCTGTTCCCGCAAACCGTCCGGCGTTTTCTCAGCAGCAAAGCGGACACCATACAAAAAGCTCTGGACATAGAGCCCGGTGCCGCCCACGAGGATGGGCAGATGCTCTCTGCTGGAGATCTCACGTTCCAGCGCCCCGGCCAGCGCGGTGAAATCAGCCACGCTGAACAGTTCATCGGGCTGCAGGATATCTACCCCATGGTGCGGAATGCCGCGAGTCTCCTCGGGGGTCACCTTGGCGGTGCCCACATCAAGACCTTTGTAAATCTGCATCGAATCGGCGCTGATGATCTCCCCGCCGAACTGCTCGGCCAGCGCAACGCCCAGCGCGGTCTTGCCGGAAGCCGTGGGGCCAACCACGGCCAGCACCGGGTGCTTTTTGTTACACGATCCGTCCAAACTGTTTTTCCAGCTCCTTCCGGGTCAATTTAAGAACACAAGGCCGACCATGGGGGCAGAAGGGCGGTACCTCGCCCGAGAGGATCTTTTCAGCCAGTGCCATCAGCTCCTGCGGGGAGGTCTTATCCCCCGCTTTAATGGCCGCGCGGCAGGAGATGGAATGGAGCACCCACTCGGTCTTTTCGCTCAGGGCATCGCGGCTGCCCTTGGAGAGCTTATCCGCCAGCTCCACCAGCAGATCCTCGGCACTGCCCTGTTCCACATCCGCGGGCACAGAGCGCAGAAACACGCTGTTGCCGCCAAAGTCATCGATCTCCAGTCCTGCGCTTTCCAGCAGCTCAAGGTTGGAGAGGAGCGCAGTCTTTTCCTCTGCCGACAGCTCCACCACCAGCGGCTCCAGCAGCAGCTGGGCCGGAACATCCCCATAGTTTGCCGCCAGTTTCTCGAAGAGCTGACGTTCGTGGGCGGCATGCTTATCAATGATGCAGATCTCTTCCCCGCGCTCAGCGAGGATATAGGTCTTGAAGATCTCACCCACATAACGCAGAGGAGCAGGGCCTTCCTGCACGTCAAAGCCCAGCTGTTCCGGCGTATCCTCGGCAGCAGAGGTCTGCTGCGGAGCCGGGGCAGCGGGCAATTTCTCCTTGGGGGCAGGGTCCCATGCCGCCATGTGGTCCTGATGTTCGGGCAGATCTGCGCTGTCCGGTTCAATGTCCAATGCACCTTCTCCCAGCGCTGCGGCAAAGGCGGGTGCTTCAGGCTCACTCTCCGTGGGAGCTGATGCCGGGCTGTGCAGGGTGGCATCCTGCCGGATGGGCAGGCCCGATGCAACCGTTGTCCAGCTGTGCTCTGTCGGCTTTTCCTCGGCAGTGCCCGGCAAAGGCAGGATATCCGGGTGGCTTGCAGGTGCCGGACGGGACGGCGGTGCTGCTGCCGGTGCCGGAGTAAAACTCCGGAAGCTCCGCTGGGGCTGAGGGGTATGCTCATGGAGCGTTCCCGGCTCAGCCTGGCCCGGAATGATGGCAGAAAGCCCTGTAAAGTCGTTCTTCTTTACATCATTTTCTGTTGTGTTATCGATTGTTTCCGATTTGTTGGATTCTTCATCTTTTTTGTCCTCTTCAAAGGCAAAACGCCGCTCTCCGGTGCCCGGTTGGGCCAGTGCCAGCTTGACAGCGTGATAAACGAGGTCAAAGATATCGTTTTCCCGGGCAAAGCGCACCTCGGTCTTGGCCGGGTGAACATTGACATCCACAAGGTCAGCGGGCATTTCCAGAAGCAAGATTCCTCCAGGGAACTTGCCCTGCATCGTGGTGCCCTTGAACGCTGTTTCCATGGCCGCCATCATGGTGCGGTTGCGGACATAGCGCCCATTGATGTAGAAATACTGCATACTGCGGCTGGCGCGGCAGCTCCTGGGCTGGGTGATGAGGCCCCACACCCGGTACACCCCTTCCTGATTGTCCAGCTCCATGAGGTCACGGCTGAATTCCCGGCCCAGCACCGCGTAGGCGGCACTGCGCAGCTTGCCGTCACCGGGGGTGACATACTGCAGCTTACCCTCCCGGACAAACTTGAAGCTGACCTCGGGGTGGCTCAGGGCCACATGGGCCACAATATCCGCCACAAAGGTACCCTCGCTGGAATCCTTTTTGAGGAACTTCATCCGGGCCGGGGTGTTGTAGAACAGATCCTGCACCCGGATGGTAGTGCCCACGCCGCGTGCACCGGGCTCCAGCGGATAATCCTCGCCGCCCTCGATGCGGTAGACGGAGGCGCACTCGTCGTTCTCAGTACGGGTCAGTACTTCTACCCGCGCCACGCTGGCAATGGAAGCCAGCGCCTCTCCACGGAAGCCCAGGGTGTGGATATGGTTCAGATCATCCTCCGTCCGGATCTTACTGGTGGCGTGGCGGATGAATGCCGTAGGGATATACTCTGCTTCAATGCCCGAGCCATTGTCGCTGATCTCGATCAGCTTCACGCCGCCTGATTCAATGGTCACGGTGATCTGGCTTGCCCCGGCATCAATGGCGTTTTCCAGCAGCTCCTTCACCACGGAAGCAGGCCGCTCCACCACCTCACCGGCTGCAATGAGCTCCGCCGTGTGCTTGTCCAGAACATGGATGACTGCCATATTCGTTCCCTCCCCTGTTTTTTAGGATTTTTCAGGAAATCAGCCGTTCAGGCTGCCCTTCAAGGTCTTTTTCAGCTCGTACAGGAAATTCAGCGCTTCAATGGGGGTCAGCGTTTCCACATCCAGCGCATCCAGTTTTTCCAGCACCTCGCTGGGCACTGCGGGAGAATTATACTCCTGCAGCGCATCAAAGTCCATCTGCTCCACCTTGTTCTTGGGGGCAGTGGCTTCCAGCGCGCGCAGCACTTCGTGGGCGCGGCGGGTCACGGTGCCGGGCAGACCGGCCAGCTTTGCCACCTCGATGCCATAGCTGTCATCGGCAGGGCCGCGGACGATGCGGCGTAGGAAGGTGATATCCTCACCCCGCTTTTTCACCGCAATGTTGTAATTTTTCACGCCGCTGATGGTGCCCTCAAGGTCTGTCAGCTCGTGGTAATGGGTGGCAAAGAGGGTTTTGCAGCCCAGTCCCTTGGCAGGGTCGCTGATGTGCTCCACCACGGCGCGGGCAATGCTCATGCCGTCAAAGGTGGACGTGCCGCGCCCGATCTCATCCAGCACCACCAGACTGCGGGAGGTAGCGTTCTTCAGGATCTCTGCCACCTCGGTCATCTCCACCATAAAGGTAGACTGACCTGCCGAAAGGTCATCCGACGCGCCGATGCGGGTAAAGATGGCATCCACTACACCCACATGGCACTCTCTGGCCGGAACAAAGGAACCGATCTGTGCCATCAGGGCAATCAGCGCATTCTGGCGCATATAGGTCGATTTGCCCGCCATGTTAGGGCCGGTGATGATGAGGCAGCGATCTTCGCCGCAGTTCAGGGTGGTATCGTTGGGTACGAACAGACTGCCCTTCAGCATCTGCTCCACCACAGGGTGGCGGCCCTCCACGATGGTCAGTTGGTCGCTCTCATCCACAGTGGGGCGGCAGTAGTTGTTTTCTGCTGCCACCTGAGCCAGAGCGGCCAGCACGTCCAGCTCTGCCACGGCGTTGGCCGTACGCTGGATGCGGTCGAGCTGGGCACCAATGCTTTCCAGCAGCTCATTGAACAGCCGGTGTTCCAGAGCGATCAGCCGCTCGTGGGCACCCAGGATCTTATTTTCCAGCTCCTTGAGCTCTTGGGTGATGTAGCGTTCGCCGGTGGTCAGGGTCTGTTTGCGGATGTAGCTCTCCGGCACCTGTGCCTTATAAGAGTTGCTGACCTCGATGAAATAGCCAAACACATGGTTATAGCCGATCTTCAGCTTGGGGATGCCGGTCTCCTGCCGCAGGCGGGTCTCGAGCTGAGCCAGCACGCCCTTGGTGTTATCGCGGATGGAACGCAGCTCGTCCACCTCGGGGTGGTAGCCCTTGGCAATGACACCACCATCCTTCAGGGTAGAAGGTGCGTCAGGGTCCACAGCGGCATAGATCTTGTCCTTGATATCGCTCAGCGGGTCGATCCTGGAGACGATCTCGCTGAGTTCGGCGCAGCCGCAGCTTTCGGCCTGCTGACGCAGGCTGGGCAGGCGCTCACAGGTCTGTGCCATGGCATAGATTTCTTTGGGCGTGGCCGAGCCGTAGACTGTGCGGGTCATCATACGCTCCAAATCAGCGATGTAGTGCAGTTCTTCGATCAGATCGCCGCGCTGTACGGTCTGGTTGACCAGGCTTTCCACAGCATCCAGACGGTGGTTGATGGCATCACTGGAAAGCAGCGGCTGCTCGATCCAGGTGCGGAGCAGCCGCTTGCCCATGGCAGTGCTGGTCTTGTCCAGCACCCAGAGCAGGGTCCCCCGCTTCTCGCGGCCCCGCAGGGTCTCGGTGAGTTCAAGGTTAGCCCGCGTCACAGGCGAAAGCTGCATATACTGGGCTTCATTGTAGCTGATGACGGTCTTCAGGCGCTCCACACCTTTGATCTGGGTGGTGTGCAGGTATTCCAGAAGCGCGGCCATGGCAAACCGCACCAGACCCTTTTTATCAATAGAGGTCGTCTCATCCCAATTGCGGCCAAACTGATTTTCCAGCGAGATGGCCACAAGGCCCGGGGCGTAGCGCTCCTCTTCCACCAGCTCCACAGAGCAGGTCATATTCTTTTTGATATAGCCGGTCAGCTCACGACAGTCCAGCATTCCGGGGTTCATCAGCACCTCGCTGGGATGGTAGCGGCAGAGCTCCGCGATCACGGCAGGCACGATCTTCTCTCGTTTCAGCTCGGTGATGTGGGCCGTGCCGGTGGAAACATCGGCAAAACAGATGCCCGCCGCATTCCCTTTCAGAAAAATGCTTGCAATGTAGTTGTTTTTGTCATCCTGCAGCATACTGCTCTCGATGACAGTGCCCGGCGTGACCACCCGGATGATATCGCGCTTGACCAGTCCCTTTGCCTTGGACGGGTCCTCCATCTGCTCACAGATCGCCACCTTGTATCCCTTGGCGATCAGGCGGGCCACATAGCCCTCGTAGCTGTGGAAGGGCACGCCGCACATGGGGGCACGCTCTTCCATGCCGCACTGCTTGCCAGTCAGGGTCAGGTCCAGCTCCCGGGAGGCGGTCAGCGCATCGTCAAAGAACATCTCGTAAAAGTCGCCAATGCGGTAAAACAGGATCTCGTCCTTATACTGCTTCTTGATGTCCATATACTGCTGCATCATGGGCGACAGTTCTGCCATAATCGTTCACCTTTCCTGCGGGCTATGCCGCTTTGCTTCTTTCCGTCGGTTTGCAGTAAGTAACTGCGAATGGAAGGAAAACGCGGCCTGCGATTTGCAGCCGCGTTCTCATTTTATCTGTTAGTGGCAGCCTCCGCAGGTGGAGCAGCTGCCGGTGCAGGATTCGCTGGGCTCCTGCACGGTCATGGGGTCGCCGCCGTTCATTGCGGTGTTGATGATAGCATCAATGTAGTTGACCAGGTTCTCGCAGTCGCGCTTTGCCTCGTTGTAAGCAGTCATACCCTCGTCAGCCATGATCTTGCCGTACAGGTCGTTGACCTTGGTGTTCAGCTCGGCGATGCGCTCATCACTGCGCTCGCTCTTGCTGATCTCGTTGTTCAGATCCATGCGGGCCAGATTGAACTCGCCGATCAGGTTCTGCAGCTCCTCATCCTTGTCGTTTGCCTTGCGGGCCTGATCCAGAGCCAGGTAACGGGGGTCAGTCTGCAGTGCCATGGCGGCGCGCTTGAACAGATCGATGCAATCCATAATCAAAAATCTCCTTTGATGTGTTTGTTTTTATAGTTATATTATCATTGAGGCCGGTGTGCCCCGGGATCACGTTTCCAGTTCGCCCAGCAGGACGGTGGCGCGGGCACCGGTCAGGTGCACCTGTGCGTAGCTGCCCATCAGGGCGGGGCCTGCGGCAAACTCCACGGTCAGGTTGTTGTCCAACCGGCCGGAGAGGGTTCCGTCGCTGCGGCCATAGCCTTCCACCAGCACCCGGACAGTCTGCCCTACCTGCGCCTTGACCAGCGCCATGGCGATCTCGTCCTGCGTAGCCAGCAGGCGGGTCATGCGGTCGGTCTTTTCCTTGCGGGGGGTGGGGTCCGGCATTTCGGCAGCCTTGGTGCCGGTGCGCTTGGAATAGATAAAGGTGAACAGCTGCATATAGCCCACCTTGCGCACCAGCTCCAGCGTTTTTACAAAGTCCTCCTCGGTCTCGCCGGGGAAACCCACGATGATATCGCTGGAGAAGGTGATGCCGGGCACGGTCTTGCGGGCGTAGTCGATGAGTTCCAGATACTGCTCCACCGTATAGTGGCGGTTCATCTGCTGCAAAAGCCGGTCGGAACCGCACTGCACCGGCAGATGCAGGTGCTTGCACAGCTTCGGCTGGGCGGCGATGGTATCAATGAGCTTATGGCTGGCGTCCTTGGGGTGGCTGGTCATAAAGCGGATGTGATAATCGCCGGGCACGGTGCACAGCAGGTTGAGAAGGTCGGAGAAATCGATCTGCTCTTCCAGACCCTTGCCGTAGCTGTTCACGTTCTGCCCCAGCAGGGTGATCTCCTTATAGCCCGCTTCCACAAGGCCGCGGAACTCGGCAAGGATATCGCCGGGCTTGCGGCTCTTCTCGCGGCCGCGGACGTAGGGCACGATGCAGTAGGTGCAGAAGTTATCGCAGCCGTACATGATAGGCAGCCATGCGCGGAACTCGCTCTCGCGCCGGATGGGAATGTTCTCCACGATGACCGGACGCTGTGCGGGGTCCAGCAGCACCCGCTTATGCTTTTGCAGTTTCTGGGCGATCAGCTGCGGCAGGGTGTCGATGCCGTCCACGCCGAACACCAGATCCACATAGGGGTAGCTCTTGCGCAGCTTTTCCACAACATGCTTCTGGTTGGCCATGCAGCCGCACAGGCCGATGATAAGGCCGGGCTTTTTTTCCTTGAGCCCCTTCAGCGCGCCCACGTTGCCGAACACCCGCTGCTCGGCGTGCTCGCGCACAGCGCAGGTGTTGAACAAAATCAGGTCGGCATCCTCGGGCCTATCGCACAGGCCGTAGCCGATATCTACCAGCACGCCCTTGATGCGCTCGCCGTCGTTGACGTTCTGCTGACAGCCGTAGCTGTGCACAAAGGCCAGCGGCGGGGTGTCGTAGGTCTGCCGCACCAGCTCGGCGGCAACGGTATTATGTTCAAAGTTAATGTATTCCAAAAAAACCATCCTTCTCCGCCAGGCAGGGTAGCCCCGTGCGGCGAAACTCTATTTTCTGCCATTCTATAAAAGACACTCTTTAGTATACCCTGTTTGGCCGCTGCGGGCAAGAGGAAACACGCAAATTTTATGCCTGTTTAGCCGCTGCCGCCTCTGCATCCTGCCTGCGGCAGCACTCTTCGCACACGCCCAGCAGCACCACGGCACAATCCTGCACCCTGCCCTTCTGGTTTTTGACCAGCTCCATCACCTGTTTTCCGTCCACCTCTGCATCGGTGACGCCGCCGCAGACGGTGCAGTACAAATGGCTGTGCCACGGCAGGGTGTGGTCAAAGCGGTCCGCCTTGCCGGGAATGGACACCCGGCGCACCCGCCCGGCTTCCACCAGACTGTTCAGGTTGCGGTATACTGTGCCAAGGCTCAGATTCGGGCACTCCTGCGCGGCTTTATCGTAGATTTCTTCCGCAGTCGGGTGGTCGCACAGCTGCTGCACCGTCTGCATGACAAGCTCCCGCTGTTTTGAGTAACGCATATCCATCCTCCTTTTTCACACGGTTCAGACGTTTTCTTCCCCTTTGATCTTGGCCCAGTACGCCCGGGCGGCCTGTTCGGTCTTGTTGTCGCCAAAGGTGTAGTACTTGGTATCCTTCAGTACATCCGGCAGATACTGCTGCTGTACCCAGTGGTTCGCGTAGCTGTGGGCGTATTTGTAGTTCTGCCCCTTTACCAGCGCATCCTCGCCGTCAAAGTGCTTGTTTTGCAGCTGGCGCGGGATGGGTCCGGTGCGCCCGGCCTGCACATCCGCAATGGCTGCGTTGATGGCATCGTGGGCGCTGTTGGATTTTGGGCTGGTCGCCACCAATACCA
>OKSN01001437.1_pt1 | contig 12189 bp, 7 predicted proteins | sample 1606191 | NCBI WGS metagenome assembly OKSN01 (sample SAMEA3879535, study PRJEB24766) | human gut metagenome | biome: human-associated habitat; feature: feces | place: USA | collected 1985/1987
GTGCGGTATTGCCTTAAGATTTTAATCAGGAAATAGTATCAGGTTTCCGGAAACAGCGCTTTCTGTTATCCTTACCATCCGCTCTGCGGGTAACAGTCCGGAAGCAGCACATCTACGGTATGACCTGCCCACAGGCGCTTGACAGCGATATCAGCCGCAGGCTACTTCCTGATTCAATGGCAGTTCCAGCAGTTCAGGGTGTGTGAGCAGATGCTGTATGATCTTGAGCGAACGGGCAAAGTAGAAGCCGTCCGCAATTCGTTCGTCCAGTGTGAAACCGATATCCACCACATCCCGCACCTCGCGGCTGCCGTCCCCGGCGATCTTCTCACTCTTGCGGATGGTGCCGATGGCCGCCATAATGGAGCTTGAGCCGTAATTGTTGAGATGATGGTAGACGCTCGGGCATTTGATGCTGCCAAGATTGGTGAGGAAGACGGTGGCAAAGTTCGGGTCATCCTGCCGCAGGAAGTCGGGTACCTTACCAAAGAAGTCCAGTGTCTTGATGATCCAGATGACAAATGCCAGAACCGGACGCGGCAGCTTTTTGAGCACGTCCATCGCGCCATTCACACCGTCGTTCTTTTCCGTGCGGGCCTTGTGAACCTTGCCGACGACCCGGTGCGTCACCTCGGTGAGCGTCCAGTCTTCCGGCGCGGAGATGACCACGAGGGACTCCTCGCTGTGATCCTCGAAGCGTTTCTTGGCTACGAAGCCAAGGGTAATTTCGTCGCGCTGGTAAAAACGTCGGCCGGAGATGAAGCTGTTGAGCTGCGGGCGAAGATATATCGTTTTTGCGACAGCCATAAGAATGCAGTGAAAAAGCGTGGCGCGGTATTCTTCCTCGCCCTCGTTCTTCCGTGCGATGTAGCGAAGCGCCTCTGTCACGTCGAATTCCATGTTGACGTAGACCTCGGCATCCGTGCGGTGGTTCATCAGATGCGGCAGAATGACATGGAGCGAATCCATATCGCGGATCCAGCGGGCGTCTTTCCGGTCGCCCCAGCGTTTCTTTGTCGTGTTGCTCATAGTGTGTCCTCTTTTCTTTCTTTTTTCGGGCCGAAGCCCCTGAAGATGTCCTGCGCACCCTCATACGCAGAAATCTTCAGATAACCTATGCAATCATTACTTCCTTAAGTAATGGAAAGCCCCATGCCGGTTTTGCATCTTAGTTCCCGCCTTTCGGGCGGTGTGCTTTTTCAACTTCTTCCTTCAGCGCGGCAGCAGATTTTGTTCCATAATCCCCCTTCTCTGAAAAGTTCCGAAATTATAATCCATGATACTACGATTTTGGAAAGGATGCAAGAGGTTTCCTCGCGCATTCCGGAAAATGGAAAATGCGGTATATTGAGAGCAGGTGCCGATAAAAACACATGGCCTTTCCTTTCCTCGAAAAATGGTATCATATTCCTACGTCCGCCGCTGGTACTTCAACCCGAAGACCAATCGGGACATTTATCTGGAATATGAAAGCTATGTTACGGACTGCACCGATATGGAAGATGTGCTTCAAATGCTTATCGGCACCGGAGGAAACCCGGTAACCGTCCACGGCTGCACGGGAGCGGCATTACAGAATGGCGAAAGCGCCGCAGTAGTATGGCTGATCGGCACCCCTGAGAAAGGAATCTCGTTCCGGCTGTCCAGCAGCAGTTTCACCGCAGAGGCGCTTCTGCCGATTGCGGAAAGTGTGCAGCTGCAATAGCGATTCCCCAAACCGCATTCACCGGGGCTTAAGACATAGCCTCAGCACCCCCATCCGTTCCGCAGGAAGCGGAATGGATGGGGCTGTTTGTCTACGTGAGACTGCTTTTTTGTTTCATCACAGCATATGCGCCGGAAAAAGTCGATGTCGGCGTTTTTTGGACCTCGTTTCTGGAAAAATTTTTCCGATTCGACGAGAAAAACAGTTGCGCTTATCCCAGCTGTATGCTATACTGGTGGTGCATATACCATCCCGGAATGGCGCTGACCACGCGTTCCCGCGGAGTACGGGAAACGCACAGAACTGAAAGGAACGGAACAGCTATGAAGAAACGACTGCTCAGCATCCTGCTCGTGTTTGTCATAGTGCTCTCCACGCTGCCCATCCCGGCCTTTGCCGAGGACGGCGGGGAAGCAGCCCCCACATGCACCTGCGAAACGGCTTGCACGGCAGAAGCCATGAACGAAGACTGCCCAGTGTGCGGCGCGGAAGGTGCGCACCTGCACGACTGCGCCAAGTACGTCGAGGGCGCGAAGAATCCGGCGGAGACCACCACTCCCACCGCCGAACCGGTGAATGTCGGGGAAACCGAAGCCACCACTGAACCCGTCGTTCCCGAGACTGAAAAGGACGAGACTCAGCCGGAGAGCGAAAATGATGCCGAAAGCATTGAGGGCGGCGAAGAGGCTCTTCCCGAAGATGCGCCGGATACGCTCGCGTTGGACGCGGAAAATCTCATCAGCGTGCAAAGCGGCGAAACCATGTCGGACGAATTGTATGATTCGCTGTCCTATGCCACATTCACGCTGTCCGCAAGCGAGTACCAGTGCGGCGAGGCGGGGCATACCGGCTCCATAACGGATATATGCCTGAACAGCGTTGACCTGTCGGACTGGGATGCAAACCGGAAAATCAAGGTGAATTTTGATATTTCCTTCCAATGTGATACGCCGGGCTGCCCGCGCGGGAAGGAGATGAACCGGTATAACAAGACAAGAACCTTTACCGACTCGGATTCCTGCCACACGCCGGTCTCCGCCACTGCCAATTACAGGAAGGCATGCAGCAGCAATAACAATGATCTAATCGTGCTGACCCTGACCTCTAACAAGAGCATCGCCTACAAGGAATACTTTCCGAAAAAGGAAGCCACCTGCACCGAGGCGGGCTATGAATCCTACTGGATGTGCGGCAGCGATGCGGACAGCAACAAGTGCCGGAAGATATTCTCGGATGAGGACTGCACAAAGGAGCTTGCCGCGCCCATCGCGATTCCCGCGAAGGGACACTATTTCCCTGCAAGTGCCTATCACGCGGAACTGCCTGGCACCTGTACCGATATCGGTCATGTGGAATACTGGCATTGCGGCCAGTGCTACAAGTATTTTACCGATAACACCGGCACAACGGGGATCTCGAACATAATGCTCCCCAAGGATAAGGATAACCATGCCCAGGCGCCGCAATATATCGCTGACGACGTACATCATACGGCAAAATACAATTGCTGCAACACGACGCTCCCCATGGAAGCACACAGCTTTGACTATGGCGTGTGTGACGTATGCGGCTACGTAGCCACTTTCCTGGTACAGAGCAGCAGGGAGGCTGCGTACTTTGGCTCGTACAACGATGCAATGGCCGCGCTAGCGCGGGAAGACGCGACGTTTCTAATGGTGCTGAGAGACTATGACGGTACGATCGATATCAATGTAGACGGGAAACGTACCGTCCTGATCGGCGACGCCAGAACAAATGTCCGCGTGAGTGGCATCAACATAAACGGCGGAAGCGTTACCATATCGAATTACGGAACGGTTGGCTCTCTTACGAACAATGCCGTCACGATCCTCGGCAAAGGCGGCGGCAGATATGACGCGATCCGGAATAACATGGGCGACGTCGGGGCGCTTCTCGGCAGTTGCATTGTGTATAAAACAGAGGACGGCGTGTTCCTGCGTTCCAAAGATGAAGCTTGCAAGGCCGACAGCATTCAGAATGTCCGTGTCATTGGCGCTCCGATTTCGTACATCGAGATCACCGGCGCGGGCAAAGGCACCGGTGAAGAGTATGACGTCAGGTATGCCCATACGGTAAAAGCGGGAGAAACGGTGACGTTCCGATCGGATGTGTACCAGATCAGCGGTGCTACCGCCGCTGGTGCTGTCATCACATCCTGGGACTGCGGAACCATACCCGCGGAAAATGTCGATGTGCAGACATCCAATGGGGGCTGGAGATCGACGCTTACTCTGACGAACATTACACCTGGCGTATATCCTCTGGTCTGCACGGTGAATTCTGACAACAACGGCGAAATCTATTCCGTTCGCGCAACCGTCACACTCACCGTGGAGGCGGGCGAGACAGAGTATACCCTCACCTTCGACGCCAACGGCGGCACCGGCGCTCCGGCTGCCATGACCGGCGAGACAAACACCTTCGTGATTCCCGATACCATCCCGACACGGGACAATGCCCACTTCGGCGGCTGGGCGCTCACTGCCGGAGACGACAGCCCGCAGTACCAGCCTGGCGATACTGTCACCATCGACGGTGGGATGAAAATGACCCTCTACGCCTACTGGAGGACGCACGGCGACGGTAACGGCGACGGCTTCTGCGACGGCGGCGAGGAATGCCTCCACGGAAAGGACGCCGATGGCTACTGCACCGTAAGCGGCTGCACCCACAACGCGGACGGACACGACTGCTGCCCGAAGCGCGGGCCTTCGGAAACCGTCATCACGACCCTGCCAACCCTGCCCGCCGAAACGTATGTCGGCACCCAGTTTCTGGATGAAGCGCTCGAGGGCGGAGTGGCGCAGGTTAAGGGAACGGATACCGTCGTCCCCGGTAAGTTTGCATTCGAGGGAGAGTATGGCGGGAGCGTAAGTTTTGTGGGGGAAAACCGCCTGCATGTTATCTTCACTCCCGATGACACGGAAGCATATACAACAGCGGAATGTGAAGTGATTGTGACCGGCATTCGGTATACGATCACGGAGGTTCTTACGAAGTTTGCCATCACGGACAAACCGCTGGGCACGCCCCTTGCGGAGCTGGGAATCCCTACGGAGGGCGTCACGGTAAAAACCGACTCCGGCGCAATGTTCGCCCCTATTCCGGTCATTTGGGACACATCTGCCTATGATCCCAATTCTCTGGAACCCCAGACTATCTACGGAACGCTGGATGTTGCCAACAGCTATTTTCATGATAAAATCGTTACGGAAACCGATGTAAAAGCGACCATTGAGGTATCTCTTATGGATACTCGGGTCTTCCAGACTACCATTGTCACACCGCCTACGGTTGAAGGAACCTTCTATGCGCTGGATCGTTACGAGACGCTGACAAGCGGTCTCAAGGGCGGAAAGGCGATGGCAAACGGTCAGGAGATCGAAGGCACGTTCGAGTTTGATGAGGACGAATTGCTGTACGGAGACACCGCCTACCCCGGCATCGGGCTGAAATACGGCCAGCTTACACGCACGGTCGTTTTCAAGCCGACAAACTCCAGGAACTACACAACTGCAGCCTGCACGATAACCGTGAACGTTCTCCCGCTCACGATCGTCAGAATCAATCCCAATTTCGAGGACATCACCGACAAGCCCATTGGTACGGCGTTTGAACAACTTGGATTGGCGGAAGCGGGTTCGATGGACGTGATGCGCGGTGACCCCCAAAAAACGACGATCATGAGCGACACGGTGGTCTGGGATAAAAACCAGTATGACCCGAATACGCCATATGAGCAGCGCATTACGGGCAGACTGGTGCTGTCCACATGGAAGGATTATATTGCGCCCCCCGAAGGGGCGTCCACCGTCAGCGTCAAGGTGAAGCTGAAGTACGACCCGGTTGTACCTGTGATTGTGACCGCGCCGACGTTCCGCTGGACAAAGGGAGACTTCCAGCTTGGCGACAATCAGATTTTTGTCAGCGAAACCTTCCAGATCGGAACGGAAACGCCCCCGGAGGAAGCTGACGAGATCGGTGCGCTTATTGGCGGTGAGGCGCGGGTTGGCGGCAGGAAGATCGACGGCACATTCTCTTTCAAGGCCGGTACGCCTAAGTGGTTTAGCGCAGCGGGAACAAACAACGTGACTGTGGTCTTCACGCCGAGTGATACCGTTCGTTATGCGCCTGCCGAATGTACCATCCCGATTGAAGTGGTCAAACGCACCCTCCTGAGCATCGAACCCTCGACGGATATCACGAACAAAGAGGTCGGCACGAAGTTTGATGCGCTCTGGCTGCCTCCATTCGTGAACTGCCGGACAGAGGACGGGTCGTTCTACTCAGGCATTGGCGTAACGTGGGATAAGACGACATATGACCTGAATTCTACTGCTGAGCAGGCCATTACCGGCACGCTCAATCTCGGCGATATTCCGACTATTCAGCAGCCCGTCCCGGAGTTGAAGGCCACGGTCAAGGTCAGGCTTATTCCCCACGACTGGAGCGACTGGACGCCCGACAGCAACGGTACCCACAGCCGCGTCTGCGCCAGAAACAGCAGTCATAAAGAAACCGTCAGCTGCTCCGGCGGTACGGCGACCTGTCAGGCAAAGGCGGTCTGCTCTGTCTGCGGTCAGGCATACGGTCAGTTTGCCGCGCACGACTTTACGGCGGAAGTGGCGGAGGAAAAGTATTTGAAATCCGCCGCGACCTGCACAGAAAAGGCAGTCTATTACAGGTCCTGCGCCACCTGCGGCCTGAGCGCCAAGGACACCGCCGAGGAAGCGGTCTTTGAAACCAGGGCGCTCGGCCATGACTGGGGCAAGTGGCAGTCCAATGGCGACGGCACCCACACCCATGTCTGCACCAGAGACGATACCCATAAGGAGACGGTCAGCTGCTCCGGCGGCACCGCGACCTGCGTGGAGCAGGCGACCTGTAAGGACTGCGGCGGGAAGTACGGCGAAAAGGATGCCGCGAACCACACCGGTGCGAAGAAATGGACGACCACAAAGACCACCCACGAACAGAAATGGTCCTGCTGCGGCGAGATCACCGTCGCCAAAGAAGCCCATACCTTCGGCAAATGGGTCGTCACCGAAAAGGCAACATCCAGAAAAGACGGGGAAAAGACCCGCACCTGTGAAGTCTGCGATTACGTCGAGACTGCGAAGATCCCTGCCACCGGCACTTCGCCGAAGACCGGCGACGACAGCCACATCGGCATGTGGGCCGGCATCCTCTGCGTATCCCTCGCCGGTATCGTGGCGCTGGTGGTATGGTATAAACGGAAGAACAGGAAGTAAACCAAGCCATATTGCAGTCATAACCACCGGCCAGCGGTTATGATTGCGTGTTGGAATCTTCGTCCGCCTTCAGGTTTTTCCGAACGCTGTCCTCAAAATCGGCTGGTTGTTCCAGACAGAAAAAATCCGGACTTATTCCCGCGTGGGGAGTAAGTTCGGGTTTTTCGCTTTATCCAGGAAGTGCCGCACAGAAAAGATTGCCATGCCTATGTCTACGACAGCACCACCCAATGCGGGTTTATCACCATGCTTCTGACCCACGACGCGCCGATAGAGCTGTCCCCGGGGCGGAACAACTTGCTGGGCAGTGTTCCCGTAAACATCAATCAGTACGGCTATGCCTATCTGATACCCGAAAAAACGACGGACACCCAGCTGGCGTTTACTTACTATTTCCGGGCGGATATGCAAAATGGAACGAATCTGCTGGTATCCTTCCCGGACTTTGAGGCGGAAGCCAAATGGGAGGAATACGAGAAAAACCGTTCCGCTGAAATAGAGACCATTCGTGAGCGGCTGAAGCAGAAGCTTACCCCTCAGCAAGCCGCCGAGAAAATGGAAGCGCTGGGTTACGGGAGCGGCGGCTATACCGGAGAATATGACGACTATTATTTTCTGGCCGCTCATGAATATGATGCTGCCCACAGCGCAGACCAGCTCAGCGAGGAAGAGATAGAACGTCAGGCGCTGGAGAAAAATTTACGGGAAGAACTGACACCGGAGGAAGCGGTAGAGCAGTTTCGTTCCCTCTGGGGAGACGAACTGGTAGACGAGATTTTCGCCGACCGGATGGATGAGGTGACCACCGCCGCATACATCACACTGTCGGAAAGAGCCTACGAGCAAGCCCACATGGACGAAATGGTGTGCGTTTCCCTCCCGGACGGCGGCAGTCTGCCCCATCGGACCTTTGGTCAGGGGGATGTTTATGTAAACTCCCTGTGCGTTCGCATCCGGTCTTCCCGTTACGCGGAGCCGGGCAGCGATATCCAGACCCTCATCTTCCACATGACGGACGGCACCGACTTTGTCGTTGTGGATAGCGTGACAGACAACACCTTGTTCAAGCGGGTCATTGAACACGGTGATTTTCTCGACATGTTCAACAGCGCAATCAACATCGATAAAATACAATCCGTGGAGGTCGTTGGCAAGCTGTCCAGCGCAACGCTGGAAGCCGACGCGGATTGAGTAACAGCGCCCCGTTTTCCCACCAAACGGAAAACGGGGCGCATTTTGCTGTTGACGTCCGGGAATGCGCGTGGCATAATAGTTGTACATACAACGATGTATCTACAACGAGTCGGGAGGCTGCCATGGATATTACGGAACGGAAAATCACCAAAATCGCCCGGGAGGCGGAAAAGCTGGTTCTGCGCACCATGCGGGAAACCGGCGTCGGCACGGCGGAGATCGACCTGATCCACGCCCTGCGCCACAATCCCGGCTGCACCCAGGCGGCGCTGGCGGAGCTGCTGCACGCGGACAAAGCCGCCATCGCCCGCAGAACAAAAAATCTGGAAGCGAAGGGCTTCCTCGTCCGCCGGGACGCCCCCAACGACCGGCGCAGTCAGCTGCTGTACCCCACGGAAAAGGCGGAGAGCCTGAAATCCTCCAAAGCGGAGATCGAAGCGGCCTTTTATGAGTATCTGGCGGACACGCTGACGAAAGAGGAAGCCGCCGCCTTTGCCGCCGCGCTGAACAAGCTCTACGCGGCATCCAAGGCGGAAAGCCGGGCGGGCTTCCCGCACTTTATTCAGGCGGCAAAGGGGGAAAACCGGGGGTGAAACGTGAAAAAGCCTTCCGCCCGGACAGGATCGGTTCATATTTCCGCGTCGAATGGCTGCCGCTGGCACTTGTGACCCTTTCCGGCCTGATCTACAACATCGGTCTTCTTGCCACGCCATGGTTTGAAGGGCGGCTGGCGCAGTGCCTTGCGGACATTCTGGGCGGAAATGCCACCGCCGGGAAAATGGCGGTTCTGGTGCTTGCCTATATTCTCGTCACGCTGGGGGTGCAGGCCGCGCGGTTTATCAAGCGGTTCTATGTCCGCCGCTTCGCCAACAACATCAACCGCCGGATGAAGGGCATCCTGTACGCCAATCTGGTGCGCAGAAGCCGGGCGTCGCTGGAGCAGGAGGGCGCGGGTGAGCTGATGACCAAGGCCATCTCCGACGTGGACGACTGCGTGGAGGGAATGCGGAAATTCACCACTGAGGTCTTCGACACCGGCGTGGCGCTGGTGGGCTACGCCGTCATGCTTCTGGTATACGACTGGCGTCTGGCGATCCTGAGTTTGCTGTTTACGCCGGTGTCCTACGTCTGCGCGGCGTGGATGAAGCGGAACGTCCAGCGTGCGGGCGCCGCCTACAAAAAAGCGGCGGGCGCACTCAGCACGGCCACGCTGGATCGGGCGCAGAACGCCGTGACCTACCGCATTTACGGCTGTGAAAGCACCCGGGAGGGGCAGTACGAGCATGCGCTGGACACCTACGAGAAGACCGCCGTCTGCAGCAACGTGTGGCAGTCGGCCCTGCCGCCGCTGTATCTGGCTGTGTCGGAGGCGGGGGTGCTGTTCATTCTGTGGTTCGGGGCGAAAAACGTCCTCGGTTCCGGGTGGCGCGCATGGGATATTGCGGCGTTCACTACGTTTCTTTCCTGCTTTACCAAGCTGACAGTGAAATCCTCCAAGGTGGCGAAGCTGTTCAACTCGGTCCAGAAGGCGGAGGTCTCATGGAAGCGCATTCAGCCGCTGATGAAGTCCCCGGAGACGCTGGAGCCTCTCGCCGTTCCGTCAGCGGTGGACGTGACCCTTGAGAATCTTTCCTTTGCCTACGGCGACCAGCCGGTTTTCTCCGGACTGAGCCTGACGGCCCATCCGGGGGATATCATCGGTGTTACCGGGCCGGTGGCCTGCGGCAAGTCCACCTTCGGGCGGGTGTTCCTCTGCGAAGCGCCCTACGGCGGCTCGGCGAAATTCGGGAAGACCGAGTTTTCCGCCCTCACCCCCCGTCAAATCGCGGCGACCGTGGGATATTTGGGGCACGACCCGGAGCTGAGCGCCGACACCATCCAGAATAACGTCCTCTGCGGAAGCAATCAGGACGCGAAGCCGTATCTTGCCGCGGCGGCGCTGGATCATGAAGTGCTTGCCATGGAAGCGGGGCTGGATACCGTCATCGGCAGCAGCGGCACGCGGCTTTCCGGCGGTCAGGCGCAGCGGCTGGCGCTGGCAAGAACCCTTGCCCACCCCAGACCGGTTCTGGTTCTGGACGACCCATTCTCCGCGCTGGACAGAAATACCGAGGACACCGTGTTTGCAAATTTGCAGGAATACGCAAAGGATAAGGTTGTGTTCCTGATCTCTCACCGCCTGTATCACTTCCCGCAGATGCGCAGTGTGATCTTTATGGAGGACGGCAAAACCACCGTCGGTACTCACGGGGAGCTGATGGCGTCCGTCCCGGTGTACCGGCAACTTTATGAAAGCCAGACAGGAGGGCAGGCTCATGAATAAAAACGGTGTGTTTGCCGCGATACGGACGGCGGCAGCGACCCACCAGCTTCTCACGGTGGGGACGGTTCTCTGCGTGGCGGCGTCGGTGGGTGCGTCCCTGCTCCCGCCGCTGCTGCTGGCACGGGTGGTCGATCGCCTGACCGTGGGCAGCGGACTGACGTTTCTCGCGGTACAGGGCTACTTTTGCAGTCTTGCGCTGGAGGGACTGCTTTCTTCCGCGCAGGAAAGCCTGCTCGTGCTGTTCGGCCAGAAAATGACCCACGCTCTGCGCTCGGAAATGTCCCGGAAGCTGACCCGGCTGCCCGCAAGCACCCTTGTTGACCAGAATCCCGGCGAGGTCGCCGCCCGGTTTTCCGGGGATGTGGACACGGTTGAGGCGCTGTTTACCTCCGGCATCATCAGCATGGTGGCGGATGCGTGCCGCATTCTGTCCATCATGGCGGTCATCGCGGTGAAAAATACCGGCCTTGCCCTGATTCTGCTGCTGGTTCTGCCCCTGTTCGCCCTGTTCACCCGCCACGTGCAGAAGCGGATGCTGGCCGCCCAGCTGAACAACCGCCGCGCCGTCGCCGCCGTGTCCGGTCAGGTGCCGGAGACGCTGCACAACATCCGCACCATCCGGGCGCTGGGGCTGGAAGATTACATGGAGCGCCGGTACGATAAGCGCATCGGGGACAGCTACGCCGCCATGGAGCGGACCAATTTTTACGACGCCATCTATTCGCCGGTAGTCCTGCTGCTGAACGCCGTCGTGGTGGGCATCGTCATGCTACTGTCCGCCTCCGGAAATGCCGAAATTCTGCGTCTGTTCGGCATGTCTGTCGGCACGTCGGTGGCCGTTATCAGCTACATATCCCGCATTTTTGCCCCCATTGAGAGCCTTGGCATGGAGATTCAGACCATTCAGTCGGCCATGGCCGGGGTCAAGCGTATCGACGCGTTTTTAAGCCAGCCGGAGCGCGTCATCCCGGAGCGGGGGGACGTGGTACTGTCCCACGTGACCTTCGGCTACGGGGAAAAGCCCGTTCTGCGGGACTTTTCCATTACCGTAAGGCAGGGCGAGCAGGTCACGCTGGTAGGCCGGACGGGCGCAGGAAAAAGCACTGTGTTCAAGCTTCTGCTGGGGCTTTATCGTCCGGAAGCCGGTACGATCACCATTGGCGGCGCGGACGTTTCGGCCATTTCGGATCAGGAGCGCCGAACCTGCATCAGCTGTGTGGAGCAGCACTTTTCCCGCGTGCCGGGGACGGTGCTGGATCAGATCACCCTTGGTGACCCGCAGATAACGGAAGATATGGCAAAGAACGCGGCGCACCTTGCCGGGATCGACGCGGCTATTCAGGCATTGCCGGAGGGCTACGCCACGGTATGCACCGAGGGCATGTTCTCACAGGGCGAATGGCAGCTTCTGTCCATCGCCCGCGCCGCGGCGGCGGACCCGGCGGTGCTTCTGCTGGACGAGATCACAGCAAATCTGGACGCCGAGACGGAGGAGCGCGTTCTGGAAGCTCTGCGCCGCGCCTCTGAGGGGCGGACAGTTTTGTCCGTTTCCCACCGCGTCTATGAAAATCTGGGTGGGAGGACGGTCGAGATCAAGCCGCAGGGGCAATGAAATGGAATTTCAGGGAGAAACGGCGCAGGCAATGACCGGCGGGAGCTGCCGATCTACCCCCATCACAGAGAAAAACCGCCCT
>OKSN01001444.1_pt1 | contig 12152 bp, 10 predicted proteins | sample 1606191 | NCBI WGS metagenome assembly OKSN01 (sample SAMEA3879535, study PRJEB24766) | human gut metagenome | biome: human-associated habitat; feature: feces | place: USA | collected 1985/1987
GGGATGGGTCCGGCGCCGGTTTCGGTGAAGGCCGCAACGGCCTTGGCTGCCGCGTGGGGTAAGCTCTTTCTTTTCTTCATATTGTTTTATCCTTTCTTTTTTCAATTAGCATGCCCCAAAGCGGAAAATTAAGAAAATAAAAACGCCGATTGTGCAATTTTGCAAAAATCGGTACATGTTTATGTACCGATTCGGCATTTTGACAAAATTGGCGGTTGACGGAACTATTGTTCGGATGATATTATGCCGGTACAGTAAAACGAACGGATGTTCTAATGAACGCGAAAGCGATGAAAGGAGAAGGCATAATGCTGACACAACAGATGGATAGGTACATTGAAAACGGTATGCTCGCGCAGAGGACAGCGGGCAGGGGCTGTGATGCGGAGAAGGCCGCCATGCACAGCGCGGAGCAGCGGCTCAGGCAGCTGAACATTGTAAAAGGGCGGCTGGAGGATTCGCGGCGGGAATACAGCGAACTGAAGGACAAGGGCATTGCGGCGCTGAAGCGGCACGATGCATCGATGGTCAGCCTTATAAAAACGGGTATGCGGCTCAGCCCCGAGGAGGTGCATGCCGTGCAGCTAAACATGCTGCGCCAGCGCATAAGCGCGGATAAATACGAGCTGAAGAAGATGAACAGCGCGCTGAGGGCGCTGGAGGCGGATCCGTTTTTCGGCATACTGAAGCAGTATTACGAGCAGAACCTGAGCGATACGGACATTGCGGAGGCCATGGGCTACGACCGCAGCACCATCGCCCGCCACAGGCGCAGGCTTATAAAGCTGATAGCGTTTCGGCTGTATGGTTCAAGCGCGGCATACGGAACGGAGCAGCAATGGAGTTGACACTATACGGCAGGCCGAACCCGCGGCAGGCGGAGTTCTTCGCCTCCACCGCGGCGCATACGGCATACGGCGGGGCGCGCGGGGGCGGCAAAAGCTGGGCAATGCGAAGGAAGCTGGTGCTGCTGTGCTTAGGCTATAAGGGGCTTAATTGCCTGCTGCTCAGGCGCACGCTGCCGGAGCTGAGAGAGAACCACGTTATACCGCTGCTCAAAGAGCTTGGCGACGCCGCGGCATATAACGCCACGGAGCGCGTGTTCCGCTTCCCAAACGGCAGCCGCTTGAAGCTTGGCTATTGCGACGGGGCGAACGACGTATATCAATACCAGGGCCAGGAATACGACGTTATAGGCATGGAGGAGGCCACGCATTTTACCGAAGAGCAGATGCGCTTTTTGACCACATGCAACCGCACCACGCGAAAGGATTTTAAGCCTAGGATGTATTACACATGCAACCCGGGCAACGTTGGGCACGGCTGGGTGAAGCGGCTGTTTATAGACAGGCGGATGGAGGACGGCGAGCGGGCGGAGGATTACGCCTTTATACCCGCAAGCATATACGATAACGAAATACTTTTGAGCGCGAATCCGGAATACCTGCGCGCGCTTGAAAGCCTGCCGGAGGATATGCGCCGCGCGCACCTTTACGGCGACTGGGACGCGATGGCGGGGCAATACTTCCGCGAATTTTCGCGCCAAAGGCACGTTATCGCCCCGTTTGAGCTGCCGCGCTGGTGGCGGCGGTTCCGCTCCATGGACTGGGGGTATAACGACCCATGCTGCGTGCTTTGGCACGCCGTGGACGGCGACGGGCGCGTATACACATACCGCGAGCTATACGTCCGGCAGCGGCGGGCGGATCAGGTGGCGCAGAGCATAATTAAGCTGAGCGGGGACGAGGATATAAGCTACACCGTGGCAAGCCCGGATATGTGGCAAAAGCGGGGCGCGATACTGAAGGGCGACGGCTTTGAGGGCGAAAGCCTGGCGGAGCTGTTCGCGCGGGGCGGCGTGCCGCTGGCAAGCGCGGACAATGCGCGCATAGCGGGCTGGCAAAGGGTGCGGGGATACATGGCGGACGGCGCGGACGGAAAGCCCATGTGGCAGGCGTTTGACTGCTGCGAAAACCTCATACGCACGCTGCCAATGCTCATGTACAGCCCGCACAACCGCGAGGACGCGGCCGACGGCGAGGATCACGCGCCCGAGGCGCTCAGATACGGCCTTATGTCCCGCCCGAGCAAAAGCAGCATAAAGGAACTGCCAAAGCGCCGCGCATACGACCCGCTCGGCAGCGCAAGGCCGCAAAAAAGCTTCATGAACCAATAATATAACAATACAAGAAGGAGAAGGTAAACAACATGAAACAGGACGAAGCAAGGATAGAGCGCATATACGCGCTGTTCGATGAATATAGGCAGGCATACGCCGCCGAGTGGCAGCGGCTTGAACGCTGCGAAAGGCTTTACATGGGCGAGCATTGGCACGACGTGCCGCAGAGCGACACGCGCGAGCCGCGCCCGGTAACGCCCGTGCTGCAATCAACGATAGAGAACATTCGCGCGGATCTTATGGACCAGATGCCCGAGGCGATAATTACCGCGGACGACCCCGCAAACGAGCGCGCGGCGCAGGCATTGACCGAAATTTTGGGCGAAAACCACCGCCGCTGCCATTACGAAAACGAATATGCAAAGCTGCTGCACGATTTGCTCATAGGCGGCTACATGGTGCAGGAAACGGGCTTCGACCCCCATGCGGACGGCGGGCTTGGCGGGGCGTTTTTGCGCCATGCGGACGCGCATAACGTTATGGTTGACCCTATGTGCGCGGATATACAGGATTCCCGCGCGGTGTTCAAGTTCGCCCCATACCCCAAGGAATGGTTCAAAAGCCGCTATCCCGATGATTACGATAAACTGAAGCCGGACGCGAATACTATAATGCCGCAGAGCGACGCGCACTTAGGCCGCGGGAATGATGAACGCATACTGATGCTTGAATGCTGGGAAAGGGAATACGATAAGCAGACGGGCCGCTTCCGCGTGCATATGGCGCGCCTTGCGGGGCGAAGGATGCTGGAGGACAGCCGCATTGTTAAGCCGGAGGGCTACTACGCGCACGGGGAATACCCCTTCGTAATAACCGCGCTTTTCCCGCGCAAGGGCACGGCGCTTGGGTACGGCTACGTGGATATGTTTGCCACGCAGCAGCTTTACGCGGACAAGATAGACCAAATCGTGCTTAAAAACGCGCTTATGGCCTCCCATAATAAGCTGCTTATAACCGGCGCAAGCGGATTCGACCCGGCGGATATGGCGGACTGGTCAAAGGAGGTGCATCAGGGAGACAGCCTTTCGGGCATAACCTGGTTCCCGACCGCGCCGCTGCCCGCGTATATAACCCAGTATGCCGAGGCCATACGCCAAAGCATAAAGGAGGAATCCGGCTCCAATGATTTTTCCCGCGGCACAACCTACGGCGGCGTTACCGCGGCAAGCGCAATAGCCGCATTGCAGGAAGCAAGCGGCAAACGCAGCCGAATGACCGCGCGGCTTATACACGGCGCGTTTGAGCAGGCCGTAAGGCAGGAGCTTGAGGTGGAGCGGGAATACTGCGCCTTCAGCCGCACGGTACGGCTGAAGGGCAAAAAGGAGACAATGGCGTTCACCTATAAGGATATGTATGCGCTGTCCCCGCTGAACAACGCGCTGCCCATAGAATTTATGATAACCGTTAAGGCGCAGCGGGAGAACCGCTTCACCGTGGCGGCGCATAACGAAACCATACTTTCGCTCGTGCGTCTTAACATGCTTGCGCCGGACGCGGCACTTGAGCTGATGCTTTTTGACGGCAAGGAGCAGGCGTTAAGCCTTATGAAGGAGCGTAACGAAGCGCTCAGCGAAGCTGCATATTGACCAGCACAAAGCCGCACGCGGCGCTATTGTCCCTATTGAGGAGTGCGCTTGCATAGGTAAGCTCGTATGCTTCCGCCGTGCCGGGAGTGCCGGAGCATATCATGCCGTAAACCGTAATGTTATCGCCCTCCGCCGCCGCGTCGTCAATGCGGAAAACATAGTCCGCGTGCGGATAAACGGGCAGCATAACGCTGCCGCCCTCGGCATAGGTGCCGTCCCCGTCGCTGTATACGCTCTCAGGCACGGCCGAAGCGAAGTAAGAATAATACGCGCGCTCGTATTCCTCCCTGTTTACGGCAACGGAGCGGATGTCCTCCGTGCCGCGGGTGAGCAGGCGGTTCATGAAGGCGCTTGCAACATAGGGCGCGGGAGAAGAGGAGTCAAAATCGGAATAATCCAGCGCGCAGGCCGCCGCAAGGTCGTTGAGCGGGCCGCGCAGGCGTTCATATTCGGCGGCGGTTATTGTTTCGCCAACACATTCGGGATAGAAAGCATCCTTGGGGATTATGAACGAAAGCGCGCCCTGCTCCTCGGCAGCTATCGCTCCCGCGGGTATTATAACGCCGTAGCCCTGCTCCGCCGCAAAAAAGCCGGAATATATATCTATCGCAAGCGCAATCGTATCCACCGTCACGTCCCCATATGTTGCGGATGAAGGCGAAGCTTCTATCATGTTGAATATCTGCTGCGCGGCAAGGGGCTCGGCTTCGTATACCATTGCGGCGGAGGCAAGGGAAAGCCGTTCGCCGAAAGCATCGAGCACTATCGCGCCGAGCTTGGTATCCGCATCGCCGAAAACGGCTGCTTCGCTGAGGAATATGTTAGTAAGCCCGCCCGCGCGGGTAACGCGGGACGCAACGCGCGCATAGGCCGCGCCCTCGCCATCGGCATAGGGAAGGTATTCTTCCGCGGCGCGGGTCAAAAGCTCGTCCTTATATTCGGCGACCTCGGCGTTGGCATTGTCCGCCCCTATGAAGCCGCCGCCGAACACGGGCAGGGTATATTCAAGCGTGAACAGGGCGGAGGCTTCGTCCGCGCCTTCGGGATAGAACACGCGCTCCTCAGAATAAGTCACGCCGTCCGCTTCGCCAAGCTCCGTGCCGCCGTGTGCAAAAATATCCGCCATGTTCCCGCTTTCCTGCGGCGCAGGGCTGGCGGGGATAAGGCTGAACTGCGGCGCGGCGGGCGACTCCGCCGGCGCGGGAGTAGGAACGGAAGCGGGGGTATGCGTACAGGCGCACAGCGCAAGGCCGAGCGCGGCTATTATAAACATGCAAACAAATCTTTTCATATATCATGCACCTCAAAAAGCAGGATACCACATATGCAATGGCATATACAACCGCTTATTTTGTAAAAAGGAGGGATAATATGGCAAAAACACGGGAAGCCACCGTTGAAATATGCATAGCCACGCTTACGGATATATGCACCGATACCGAAGCGCGCGACGCGGACAGGATAGCCGCGGCAAAGCTGCTTATGGACATATGCCAGGATAAAGGCGAAGCGGCGGGCGAGCTGAAAATAATATTGAAGGACGTGCCGGGAGAATACTTGAAATAGAACATATAATATATATAATATGGATAACCGTTGAATCAGGGCGCTCTTTCGGCGTACAATAGAGCAAAGCCGCCGGAACGGGCGTTTTAGAATATGAATACTTTTACGGGAGGAAAGACTATGCCGGCTTATGCACACAGAATGGACGGAATCACGGGCAGCGCTATAAGGGAGCTGTTCAAGCTGCTTTCAAAGGGCGACATAATATCCTTTGGCGGCGGCAACCCTTCTTCTTCAAGCTTTCCTGTTGAGCAGGTGAAGGAGATAACGGATTATCTTTTGAACGAAAAGGCGGAGCAGATGCTGCAATACGGCGCAACGGAAGGCTACGCGCCGCTGCGCAGCGCCATAAGCGAGCATATGCTAAAGCCCAAGGGAGTTGACGCGGATGAAAGCTGCATTTTGCCCACTACCGGCTCCATGCAGGGCATGGATCTTATCTGCCGCATATTTTTAGACCGCGGGGACAAGGTGCTCGTTGAAGCGCCCACGTTCCTCGGCGTGCTGCAAACGCTGAAAATAGCCGGTGCGGAGCTGATAAGCGTGCCGAGCGACGGCGAGGGCGTTATAATAGACGAGCTTGAAAAGCTGATAAAGGAACACCGGCCTAAGCTTTTTTACTGCATACCCACGTTCCAGAATCCTTCCGGCAAAACGCTGGGCCTTGAAAGAAGGAAGGCCATAGCCCGCCTTGCCGCGGAGTATGACATGATAGTTGCCGAGGACGATCCGTATTGCGATCTTCGCTACCGCGGGGAGCCTTTGCCGCCCATAAAGAAATTCGATACAAGCGGAAACGTTATACTGCTAAACAGCTTTTCAAAGATTATTTCCCCGGGAATAAGGGTTGGCAGCGCATACGCCACGGCGGACATAATACGCAAAATGACCATAGCCAAGCAGGGCGTTGACACGCACACCGCCAACCTTACGCAGGCCATAGCGGCGGAGTTCCTCATGCGCGGACTGCTTCCGGGCCAGCTCAAACGCATATGCCCCGAATACGGCAGGCGGCTTGACGCCATGCTTGACGCGATGGACAGATATTTCCCCGAAGAATGCGCCTATACGCGCCCCGAAGGCGGCTTGTTCGTATGGGGCGAGTGCAGGGGGCTTGACATGCTGAAGCTTGTTCCCCGTGCAACGGAGGAAAAGAAGATAGCCTACATCCCCGGCGTACACTTCTATGCGCAGCCCGAAGGGCACGAGGGCACGTTCAGGCTGAACTTCTCCGGCACGGCGTTCGAGAATATAGAAAAAGGCATGAAGCTTATGGGCGAGCTGATGAAGGAGGAGCTGGCGCGGTAAGCGCGCTTACGCGCGCGGTGAAATTGCGCTTACGCGCAGTGAAATATTGCTTCGCAATGTGAAATACGCCAAAGGCGTGTGAGCGGGAGAGGTTGTGAAGAGCATAAAAAGGCTCCCCGGACGGGGAGCTGTCGAACGAAGTGAGACTGAGGGAGTAAACAAAGAGGAACGGTCTCCCGTTCCCCATCTTCGCAATTTAACCGCATGCGTAAGCATGCCTTAATCCAGCTCTATCCTCGGGTTTTCTTTGCTGCGGCGGTAGAGCGTAAGCTTTTTGCCTATGCACTGCACCGGCTCCGCATGGAGCCGCGCGGCAAGTGTCTCTATGGTGTCCTTGGGGCTTTCTGGCGCGGTCTCGAGCACCGTTATCTTTATCAGCTCCCGCGCCTCAAGCGCCGCGTCAAGCTGCTCCGTCACCGCGGGGGTAACGCCCGCCTTGCCTATTTGATACAGCGGCTGCAGCGTGTTGGCCATTGACCTGAGCTGCGCCCTTTGCTTGCTTGTCATAATATTCAGTCTCCTTTTTTATTCTACAAAGTCAAATTCCCAGTCTCCCATGCGCACAACGCTGTTTTCGTTCGCCCCCGCGGCACGGAGGGCGTCTATTATGCCTTCCTTTATAAGGTATTGCTGGAAGCGGCGCATGGAGCCTTCGTCGTCGGCATAGGTGGTATCGAGTATATAATCCACGCTGCCGCCCGTTACCACGAACACGTCGCCGTCGCGCTCTATATTGAAGCCGGGTTCGTACTTGTGGCCTACGTTTATCTCCTCTTCCTCAAACTGATAGGTCTTGGGCAGGGTCGCAAGCGTCCTCACAAGGCAGTCTATCAGCGCGTCAAACCCGGTAACGGTCGCCGCGGATACGGGGAACACCTCAACTCCTTCGTCCTTGAGCGCTTCCTTCAGCCGCGCAAGGTTATCCTCCGCGCCGGTTATGTCCATCTTGTTCGCGGCAACCACCTGCTTCAGCTCGCCTAAACGGGCGCTGTACCGTGTAAGCTCGCCCTTTATTTTGAAGTAATCGTCAACGGGGTCGCGCCCTTCGCTGCCGGATACATCGATAACGTGCACCAATACGCGGGTGCGCTCGATATGCCTTAGGAAATCATGCCCAAGGCCCGCGCCCTCCGCCGCGCCCTCTATAAGGCCGGGTATATCCGCAAGCACAAAGCTTTTGTCGTAACGCTTAACAACGCCTAAGTTGGGCGTAAGGGTGGTGAAGTGATAGTTGGCTATCTTGGGCTTGGCGCTGGTCAGCACGGAAAGAATGGTGCTTTTGCCAACGTTTGGCAGGCCTATGAGCCCAACGTCCGCAATGGTTTTAAGCTCCAGCTCAACCTCCCTTTCAAGCGTTTTCTGCCCGGGCTGGGCAAAGCGGGGGGATTGCTTGGATGGCGTTGCAAAGCGGCTGTTGCCCTTGCCGCCGCGCCCGCCGTGCAGCACTATTTTCCTCCTGCCGGGTTCGTTCAGGTCGGCCGCTATCGCGCCGGTTTCAACGTCCCTTACAAGCGTGCCTACGGGTACCTTTATAATAAGATCCTGCCCGTTTTTTCCGCTGGAGCGTGCAGCGCGGCCCTTTTCGCCGTTTTCCGCGCGGAAGAAGCGCGCAAATTTGAAGTCCAGCAGCGTATCCATGTTGCTGTCCGCCACGAACACAACGTTGCCGCCGCGCCCGCCGTCGCCTCCGTCCGGCCCGCCGCGGGTAACGAACTTTTCCCTGTGGAAGCTGGCGCAGCCGTCCCCGCCGTCGCCCGCCTTTATAACTATTCTTGCCTTATCAACGAACTGCATCGTTTTTCTCCGTTTTCTTTTGATTATTTATATACTCCAAGCAGTATGGCCTGATTGTGCATATGCCGCATTTGGGACTGCGCGCGGAGCAAACGCGCCGCCCATGGAAAATTATCCAATGATGTGCGGCAGACCAATCCTCCTCAGGTATGTTCTGCATAAGCTGCTTTTCTGTATTCAGCACGTCCTTTGCGTCCGCAAGGCCAATTCGGTTGGCAACGCGGAACACATGCGTATCCACGGCTATTGCCGGCACGCCGAACGCATTGGATACGACTACGTTTGCGGTCTTTCGCCCAACGCCGGGCAGCTTTGTCAGCTCGTCACGCCCGCGCGGGACCTCTCCGCCGTATTGCTCAACTATTATTTTACTGGCGGCGATTATGCTTTTGCCCTTTGTTTGGTAAAAGCCGCAGCTGCGTATATACGGCGCAAGCTCTTCTTCGCTTAAAGATGCGAACGCCTCTGGCGTATTGTAAAGCGGAAACAGCACGGCTGTGGTTTTATTCACCTGCTTGTCCGTGCATTGCGCGCTGAGCATGGTCGCCACGAGCAGCTCAAACGGGGAAGTGAAGTTAAGCTCCGGCTTTGCGTCCGGATACGCCTCCTTCAGCGCCGCAAGCGCGGCCCTTATGCGCTCCGCCTTTTGCTTTTTGCTTTCCCGCATGTTCAGCGCCCCCTTTCCGTGCGAATACATACAAATACATGCTAATTATATACGAACATGGGCTTATTTTGCAACACGCGCGGCATTTTATTTGGGCTTATGTTATAATGATTCAAATTAAAGCGAAAAGAGGGGCCATATGAGCATTATAGATGCGTTCAATACATCCGAACAGATAATCGACCCGGCTGCCGTGGCAAGGCCGATAGACGGCTTCCCCGATACCGTACTTGTAACATTCAGCCAAAAGGTGCTTGCGGCGGCGGCAAAGCGCTTCAAGCTGACGCTGCTCAAGGAGATGCATTGCTGCTACACCGTGCCGGTATACGCCTTTGAATACAAGGGCAGGAAGCTTGGCATATACATGACCTGCCTTGGCGGGAGCGCGGCGGCAGGGCTGCTGGAGGAAATATTTGCCGCCGGAGCAAAGCGCGCGCTGTTCTTCGGCTCCTGCGGGGTGCTGGACAGGAGCATTGCCGCGGGGCATTTTATAGTGCCCACCGCCGCATACCGCGACGAAGGCACAAGCTATCACTACGCCCCCGCGAGCGACTATATCGATATTCCCACCGCAGCTGAGCTTTCCGCCGCGTTTGACGCGATAAGCATGCCCCATGTGCAGGGCAAAACATGGACTACCGACGCAATATACCGCGAAACGCGCGACGGCCTTGCCAAGCGCCGCGCGGAGGGCTGCATAACGGTTGAAATGGAGTGCGCCAGCGTAATGGCCGTGGGCCGGTTCCGCAAAAAAGCCGTTTATCAATTCCTGTATGCGGAGGACTGCCTGGACAGCGTTGAATGGGACCCGCGCATAATGGGCAAGCAGCCCGCCACCGCCTACGAAGGCTATCTTGACGTGGCGCTGGAATGCGCAATAAGGGTGAAGGGATAGTTAAACCGGTCTAACCCTTCCTCCCCTGCGTAAGCACCTTCACGGCCTCCGCCAGCGTACCCACGCGGATAAGCTCTATGCCGCTTGGGGCCTTGAAGGCGGCGTGGCGGGGGATTATAAGCCGCTCGTAGACAAGGCGGGCGCATTCGGCGGCGCGCTTTTCCATGCGGCTTGCGCCGCGAACCTCACCCGTCAGCGATATTTCGCCAAGGCATACGGTGTTCTTCGGCATGGGCGCATCAATAAGCGCGCTTGCTATGCACATGGCAACGGCTAAGTCGCAGCAGCGCTCCTCAAGCCGCATTCCACCCACTACGTTTATGTATACGTCCTTGTCCGCAAGGGATAAATAAGCCTTTTTTTCAAGCACGGCAAGCAGCAGTATAAGCCTGTTCAGCTCAAGCCCCGCGCTCATGCGCCGCGGGTTTGAAAAGGGGGTGTTGGATATGAGCGACTGCACCTCAACAAGCATGGGCCGCGTGCCCTCCAGCGCGCATGTTACCGCGCAGCCGGGCGCATCGGTTCCGGTGAGGAACATTCCAGATGGGTCGGGTATTTCCTCCATGCCGCGTTCACCCATTTCGAATACGCCTATTTCGTTAGTGGAGCCGTAGCGGTTCTTAACGCTCCTTAAAAGGCGGAAGGCGTCGTGCCTGTCCCCCTCAAAGGAAAGCACCGTGTCCACCATGTGCTCAAGCACCCTTGGGCCGGCAATCGCGCCCTCCTTTGTAACGTGGCCCACTATGAAAACGGCCGTGCCCGTGGTCTTTGCAACGCGGGTCAAAAAGGACGTGGCCTCGCGCACCTGGCTAACGCTGCCGGGGGCGGAGGCTATATCGGGGCAATACATTGTCTGTATGGAGTCTATTATCAAAAAAGCGGGCTTAATGCGCTCTATCTCGGCCTCTATTACGGTTATGTCCGTTTCCGCAAGCAGCAGCATGTCCCCGCCCGCGCCCAGCCTTTGCGCGCGCAGCTTGAGCTGAGCCGCGGATTCTTCGCCCGTAACATATAATACGCTGCCCTGATTGGTGAGCGAGCCTGCCATCTGCATAAGCAGCGTGGATTTGCCTATGCCCGGGTCCCCGCCCAGCAGCACCGCGCTGCCGCCCACTATGCCGCCGCCGAGCACCCTGTCAAGCTCCCCTATTCCGCTTGGTATGCGCCGCGCCGCGTCCGCCTGAACCTCCCGCAGGGGGAGCGCACGCTGTGACGATATGCCCTTTTTTATCTGCTGCACGGGGGCGGATTCAACGAACGTGTTCCAGCTTTCGCAGTTTGGGCAGCGCCCGAGCCATTTGCTGCTTTCGTAGCCGCATTCGCCGCAGACGAACACGGTTTTTGCTCCTTTAGCCATTATCTGTCGGGTACCTCCGAATATTTCAATATGTCCCTTTCGCGGCTGGTAACGTCCATCCATATCACCTTGCCGTCGCTCACGCCCATGAACTGCGCCTTTTCGTATTCGCCGGAAAGCTTATAGGTCTTTTTATTATCGAACCTGTAAAGGTAAATCGTCTCGTCCTTTGAATAGGCTATGAACTTATTGCCCATGCCGAACTGCACAACCCCCTCCGCAACCGGCGCCGGTTCGCTTGCGCCCTGCGCCATGCAGTACAGCTTTGTTTGGAGCGAATGGTGCGCATCGAGCCAGGCGGTGTATTGCCCGTTTGATATCGGATCGTGCGCATAGGTTTCGGTATGTATGCTCTGTATCGATGCTGAGCCGAGGCGCACGGAGTATATAACGCTCACGTCCTCCTCGTCAGTTGAGCCTGAGCGCTCCGCATCCGCCCACACAAGCACCCCGTCCATAAGCGAAGGCAGGCTTTGCCCGTATGATGTGTTGCTGAACATATGCAGCGTGGTCGTTTCCATTGTTGTAAGGTCGCAAAGGAACAGCTTGTCCATGCGCGTGCCCGTGCGCTCCGTCCAGGCGACGTAGTTTTGATAGAGCATAGGCTCGCATTGGCCCGTGTACACGGTTTTTATGGTTACCGGCTTCAGGCTTGAAGCGGACCTGTCCACGGCGCAAAGCTTGCCGCCGCCGTCGTAATTGGCGTCCAGATAAACTATCCAATCGTCATTGAACTTTGGGAACATGAAATGCGTGTTCTCAAGCGGAAGGTTCAGCTTTTGTGCGCTGCGCCCCTCGGG
>OKSN01001446.1_pt1 | contig 12143 bp, 6 predicted proteins | sample 1606191 | NCBI WGS metagenome assembly OKSN01 (sample SAMEA3879535, study PRJEB24766) | human gut metagenome | biome: human-associated habitat; feature: feces | place: USA | collected 1985/1987
GCCGCCGAAGCCGCCGCCGACAAGCTTGTTTTCAACATATACCTTTTCCGTGGGCAGGCCCAGCATGGGCGCGGTTTCGTGCTGAGTATCGTATACGCTTTGGTCGGAGGAATATATCTTAACGCCCCCGTTAAAGGGTATAGCCACGGCGCATTCGGGCTCAAGAAATGCGTGCTCCGTAAAGGGCGTTGTGTATTTGCCGTGCAGTATGTGCTTGCTCTTGGCTATCGCGCCCGCCGCGTCCCCGCGGGAAACGTGCTTATGCGCAAGCAGATTGCCGCCCTCGTGCAGCATTGGCGCATCCTCGGCCATTGCCTCGTATGCATTGCGTATGGGCGTAAGCTCCTCGTAATCAACGCTTATAAGCGCCTTTGCGGCCTCCACAGCCTCCGCCGTTTCGCCTACCACCAATGCAACCGCGTCGCCCAAATACCGCGTGCAGTCGCCCTCGGCTATCATGGTGTCCCAGTCCTTTTTAAGGTGACCCACCTTGTTCTGCCCCGGTATGTCCTTTGCGGTGAAAACGGCTATTATGCCATCGGCCGCTTTCGCCTTTTCGGTATCTATTTTTAGTATGCGCGCGCAGGGCGCTTGCGTATGCCATGCCGTCGATATACATGTCGTCCGTATATTCGCCGTAGCCAAGCACCTTTTCGCGCACGTCAAGGCGCGGCACCCTGCTGCCCACGGCCCAGGATTCGCCGGATTCGGGAATTGTGCCATCCCTGAGCAGCCTTGCGGCAAGCCTGACCGCATCCACTATTTTAACATAGCCCGTGCAGCGGCAAATGTTGCCCCGGAGAGCCCTGCGTATTTCGTCCTCGCTCGGGTCGCTCACCTTATCCAGCAGCGCCTTCGCCGCCATTACCATGCCCGGCGTGCAGAAGCCGCATTGCACCGCGCCCGCATGGCCGAAGGCGTATACATACGCTTCCTTTTCAAATTCGCTCAGCCCTTCGGTGGTGATTATATGCTTGCCGCCCAGCCTGTCCGTGCGCTGCACGCAGGCCTTCATTGCGCGGCCGTCTATTATGACTGTGCATGTGCCGCACGCGCCCTCGCTGCACCCATCCTTTACGGAGGTGAGCCGCAGCTCATCCCTGAGATAGCGAAGCAGGGACATGCTGCCTTCGCACTTTACAATATTTCCGTTTACATAGAAGCTGCTCATGCTCCGCTCCTTCCGCTTTCGTATTGCTTGATCACAGCATGTAGCCGTAGTCGTTTATAACGGTGAGCATTATTGCCTCAATGTCCCGATCAAGTAAATTGGGCTTTGTCAGGCAAACCTCGCTCACCTCGCCGTTCAGCCTAAGCTTTACGGTTTTGCTGTCCCTGTCAATTAGCAGGAAGCCGTTATTTTCGCTGTCCGTAAAGCTTGCTTCGTCCGCAAATACGGTAAGCTTATCCTTATACGGCCTGCCGGAATACGGGCAGAACACCGCGCAGTTGCCGCATTCGTTGCAAAGCGCGTCAATATGCACTATCTGCCGCTGTGCCTTGCCCTTTACCTTTATGGCGGCGTTTGCGCGGTTGGGGCAGGAGGATACGCAGTTTTCGCATACCGTGGAGCAGCCCAGGCAGCGCTTCGCTTCCGCCTCGCCGCACTGGCGTTCCATAAGCCTGTGCTTGCGGGCAAGGGTCTCCCTGTAATCCCGCGCGGCGGCGGGGTTGATCATGTAGCCCTTGTTGAAGCCTATCACCGCGTCCGCAAAGCGCCTTGCATCCGCAATGGCTTCAACAACTGTTGCCGGCCCGCGAAGCGCGTCGCCAGCGGCATATACTCCCGCGCCGCAGTCAAACGGAACGCGCCCGTTTTCGTTAGGTTCGGCGCCGTATGCACGCAGCGCTTCCGCGTCCGGCTTTTCGCCCACGGCGGCTATTACGGTATCCGCGGGGATGGTCACGGTCTCATCCGTTTCCGTTACGCTGCGCCTGCCGCTTTCGTCAAGTTCACCAAGTTTCATCTTTTTGCAGACGAGCATGCCGTCCTTCTGTTCAACGGGGGCAAGGAGCTCGGCAAATTCAACTCCGTCCTCCGTGGCGAGTGCAAGCTCCTCCTCGTCTGCGGGCATATATTTCCTTGTGCGGCGGTAAACTATGCTCACCCTTTCAACGCCCATGCGCTTTGCCGCGCGGGCTGCGTCCATTGCCGTGTTGCCGCCGCCTATAACCGCAACCGCATTGCCCAAGGCAAGCGTTTCGGGCGCGTTCTTGGCGCTGTATAGGAAGTCTATAACGTTCATAACGTTGCCCTGTATGCTGAGCGCGCCGTGCTTCTGCGCGCCTGTTGCAAGCAGAATGTATTCATAGCCTTCAGCCTTCAGCTCATAAAGGCTTGGCGCTTCCCTGCCGCATATGAACTCCGCGCCCATGCGCTTGGCAAGGGCTACGTCCTTTGCTATGGCGTCGCTTGCTATCCTAAATTCTGGTATAACGTTTTTAACTATGCCGCCCGGCTCGTTTTCCTTTTCAAACACGGTAACGGGATAACCTTCGCGGGCAATGAAGTACGCCGCGGCTATGCCCGCGGGGCCTGCGCCTATTATGGCGGTTTTCTTGGCCTCCTGCGCGGGGGCGGGGGCAAGGCGCGCCATTACGGCGTCGTAGCCTTCTTGTGCGGCTATCAGCTTAAGATTGCGGATATACACGCTGTCCTCATAAAAATTGCGCGTGCATTTATCCATGCACCTGTGGGCGCATATTGTGCCGGTTATGAAGGGCAGCGGGTTCTTTTCAAGTATCAGCTCCAGCGCCTCGGGGTACATTTGCTTTTCGACCAGCTCTATATACTCGCTCACGTCCTGGTGTATCGGGCAGCCGCCCATGCAGGGCGCTGTGAAGCAATCCGCAATGGGCAGGGGAAGGCCGTTCTTCCTGTCCGGCAGGGGCTTTACGGGCTTTTTGTAATGCGCGTCGGTTTCCGCATCCGCGCTAAGCTTAGCAACCTTTGCCGCGTTTACGCCTGCGTAGGGGCGCTTTGATACGCCGTCGAACAGCTCGCCAAGCTGCTTAAAGCGGGAATATCCGCCCGGCTTGAGTATTGTGGTTGCAACGGTTATGGGCCAAATGCCGGCCTCGTACAGCGGCACAATATTGAAATAATCCGCCCCGCCGGAGAAGGAAAGCCTAAGCCTGCCTTCAAATTCGCGGCTGAAGCGCGCTGCCATCTCTATCGTAAGCGGATAGAGTGCGCGGCCGGACATATACATTTCTTCGCTGGGCAGTTCGTTGGCCTTTACGTCCACGGGGAACGTGTTTGAAAGCTTCAGCCCGAATTCAACGCCGTTGTCCTTGGCAAGCTGCATTAGCCTACGGAACATGGGCACGGCATCCGTATACTGAAGATCCTCGTTGAAATGATGCTCGTCAAAGGCAATGTAATCATAGCCAAGCTTATTGAGCCGCTCGCGCGCGAAATCGTAGCCGAGTATGGTTGGGTTGCACTTTACGAAGGTGTTCAGCCCCTTTTCGCGTATAAGATAGCTTGCTATGGCCTCTATCTCATCCGGCGGGCAGCCGTGCAGCGTGGATACGGTCACGCCGGTTGCTATGCGCGGCGATATGGCGGCGAAGTATTCGCCCATCTCGGGGAAGCGGCGGTTCAGCTCTGCCATGCATTCGGCCCATATGGGGGTGGAGGAAGCGTCCTTCATGCCCTCTATAAAGGCGTCTATCTTTTCGGTCTTTATGCCCGCAAGGTCGTAGCCCACACTCATGTTGAACTGAAAGCCTTCGGGGTCGCCAAGGTCGTAAAGCTTTGCAATAAGCTTTATTGCAAGGTATGCCTTAACGTATTCCTCAAACGCCTGCGGCACGGTAAGCTCTGTACTCCATTCGCAGTTGTAGCCTTCATCGTTTGCCAGTATGCACGGGCGGCTGATGCAGGCGGCAAGCTCCTCGCCGTCCATCTTCTGCACGGTTTTCAGCTCAAAGAACCGCGCGCCGGCGTAGTAGCCCGCAATTATATTTTCCGCAAGCTGCGTATTGGGGCCGGCTGCGGGGCCGAAGGGAGCCTCCAGCTTTTCGCCGAATAGCATAAGCGCGCCCGCGTCCTTCTTAACATAGGGCGAGCTTACGCCGAAAACCGCCCCGCTTGCTTCCTTTTCGCAAAGCATCCATTCTATAAGCGCCTTAAAGGGCAATGGGTTCATTCTTTCGCTCATTTTATGTTCCTCCCGTTGTTGTGTCAGCCGTTGAGCCGCTGCCAAAGCTTGGTTGAAACCTCAAGCGTTTTGGCGTTTTCGGCTTCCTCGTCGGCAATAAGCAGCTTCCTGTCTTTCATAAGCAGTCTGCCTGCGCACATTGTGGTTTCGCACTGCCTGCCGGCCATGCCGAAAAGCATATGCCCGTCTATATTCTCTGCCGAGAACGGGGTGAAGGGCTTGTAGTCCATAACTATAACGTCCGCGCTTGCGCCCGCCTTTATAACGCCCAGCTCATGGGGGAAATACTTGGCGGCAATCTTAGCGTTGTTTGCGAAAAGCATTGTTGTAACTTCGCTCCAGCCAACGTTTGGCATGGCGGCGTTGTGCCGCTGTATGGTCAGGGCGGCTTTAAGGCTTTCCAGCATATCGAACGTATATGCATCGGTGCCGAGTCCTACCAATATGCCCTTTTCAAACAGCTTCAGCACAGGCGAGCAGCCCACGGCGTTGCCCATGTTCGATTCGGGGTTGTTCACAACCATTGTGCCGGTTTCGCGAATTATGTCCATTTCCGCTGGGCTTATATGTATGCAATGCCCAAGCAGCGTCCTTTCGCCCAAAATGCCGTTGTACAGCAGGCGGTTCACGCTGCGGCAGCCGTAGTTCTTCATTGAATCGTAAACGTCGTTCATGCCCTCGCAAACGTGAATATGGAAGCCTGTGCGCCCGCCGTTTGCCTTAACGCATTTTTCAAACGTTTTATCGCCTATCGTGAAAAGCGCATGCCCGCCGAACATGGCCTTCAGCATGGGGTCGTTTTCGCGCTCGCAGTGATCTATAAAGCTCTTGTTCTCCTCAATGGATTCATCGCACTTCTTTTCCCCGTCGCGTTCGCTCACCTCATAGCACAGGCACGCGCGTATGCCAAGCGCCCTTGCCGCGTCGGCTATTGTAAAAAGGCTGCCCTCTATTTGGCAGAAGCTTGCATGATGATCGAATATAGTGGTGCAGCCGGTCTTTATGCAGTCTATTATGGTTGTGTATGCGCTGCGGCGCGTATCCTCAAGGGTAAGGCTGCGGTCTATTTTCCACCACATGCCGTCCAGCACCTCGTAAAAATTGGTGGGGTTATAGCCCGCTATGCTGAGACCCCGCGCAAGGGCGGAATATATGTGCGTATGCGCGTTTATGAACGCGGGCATTATAACGCCGCCCTTAGCGTCCACAAATTCCGCATCCGGGTATTTCAGGCGCATCTCTGCCGTTGTGCCTGTTTCCTTTATAAGCTCGTTTTCGGTAACTACCGCGCCGTTTTCATAGTATGGCTCGGCCGCGTTTCGGGTTATCAATCTGCCGTTTCCTATGATTATCATGCCAAAAAGCCTCCTTAAAAAGATGGTATATGGTTTTAATATTAAAAAAACGCTCGGCTGACAAGGCGTAAGCCCTGTTTCCTGCCCGCGCGCAAAGCACTCCCTTACAGCATTCCGTATGATGATTTTTCTTACGTTATTATAATATCATCCATGCGGCGCGATGACAAGAACAAAAGAAGCAAAATTCTTTTAGATAAACTAAATTTTATTTTGATATCGCCTTTGCAACGGAGTTATTGTATGATAAACTAATATATGCATACGCAGATATACTTGAACGGAGGCGATATGTAACAATGGACGATAAAACGCTTGATTTTGTAAAACGGCTGGCGAAGGCCATGGCGGCCCAGTTCGGCGGAAACTGCGAAGTGGTGGTGCACGATCTTAACACGGGCGATCCGGAGCGCACCATTGCCGCGATAGAAAACGGCCATGTGTCACGCCGCCGCGTTGGCGATGGAAGCTCCCCGGTGGCGCTGGAGGCGCTCAAGCACAAGGGCGAGCATATGGAGGACGAGCTTGGCTACCATACCAAGACGGGCGACGGCAGAACGCTAAGATCGAGCACGGTATATATAAACGACGAAAACGGCGTGCCGGAGGGCATATTCTCAATAAATTACGACATGACGCCGTTCATGATGGCGCGCAGCGCCGTGGATTCCTTCATTGCGGACGATAAGGACGAGCGGGAGGCTCCGCAGATACCCACAAGCGTTAACGAGCTGCTGGACGAGCTTATTGAAAAATCCGTGCGGCTTGTGGGCAAGCCGGTTGCAATGATGAACAAGGAAGACAAGGTTCGCGCGATACGCTATCTTAACGACGCCGGCGCAATGCTCATCACCAAGAGCGGGGACAGGATAAGCAGCTACTTCGGCATAAGCAAATACACGCTGTATTCATATTTGGACAGCGGCAGCAAGGAATAATACCCCCTCACGGGGGGCGCGAGAATATAAAAACGGAAAGGATGGACGAAGGAATGGATGCTTGCGCTGTAAAAAAGGCCGCGCAGGGCTACGAAAAAGAGATGACCCGCTTTTTGAGGGACCTTATAAGGATACCCGGCGAAAGCTCGGGCGAGGAAGGCGTTATCCATAGGATAGCCGAGGAGATGAAGGCCGTTGGCTTTGATAAGGTTGAAATAGACGGCCTTGGCAACGTGCTGGGCTACATGGGCGAAGGCGAAAGGCTTATCGCTTTCGATGCGCATATAGATACGGTTGGCCTGGGCGAAATGAGCAACTGGAAGTTCGACCCGTATGAAGGCTATGAAACCGATACCGAAATAGGCGGACGCGGCGCGAGCGACCAGCTTGGCGGCATAGTGAGCTCCGTTTACGGCGCGAAGATAATGAAGGAGCTTGGCCTTATACCCCAAGGCACAAGAATACTTGTTACCGGCACCGTGCAGGAGGAGGACTGCGACGGCATGTGCTGGCAGTATATACACAATATTGACGGCATAACCCCCGAATTTGTTGTTATAACCGAGCCTACCGACGGCGGCGTTTACCGCGGCCACAGGGGCAGGATGGAGATACGCGTGGACGTGCTGGGCGTAAGCTGCCACGGCAGCGCGCCGGAGCGCGGGGACAACGCCATTTATAAGATGGCGGATATACTGAAGGAGGTTGAGCAGCTTAACGAAAACGGCTGCACCGACGAATATGAAATAAAGGGCCTTGTAAAGATGCTGGAGCCGGAGTTCAACCCCGAGCATTATACGGACGCGCGCTTCCTTGGCCGCGGCACCATAACCACCAGCCAGATATTCTTCACCTCGCCCTCCCGCTGCGCGGTGGCGGACAGCTGCTCCGTATCGCTTGACCGCCGCATGACCGCCGGCGAAACATGGGACAGCTGCATACGCGAAATAGAGGCCCTGCCCGCGTGCAAAAAGCACAATGCAAAGGTCAGCATGTATATGTACAACCGCCCCAGCTGGACGGGGGAGATATACGAAACCGAATGCTATTTCCCCACATGGATAAATAAGGAAACCGCGCCGCACGTTCAAGCCGTGACCGATGCGCATAAGGCGCTCTACGGCGAAAAGCGCTGCGGCGACAAAACCGCCATGGCAAAGCGCGAAAGGCCGCTGATAGACAAATGGACGTTCTCCACCAACGGCGTGAGCATACAGGGCCGCTACGGCATACCCTGCGTGGGCTTCGGCCCGGGCGCGGAGAGCCAGGCGCACGCCCCCAACGAGATGACGTGGAAGGAGGATCTGGTACACTGCGCGGCCATATACGCGCTGGTTCCCGGCCTTTACAAGGGCAAGGGGGACGAGGACGCGACCGAGTTCCGCGCCACCCTTACGGATAACGACATAAAGTAATACTTCACCATAAAGGAGACGAAAATGAGCAACGTAAAGCAGTTTACGGACGTTATAAGCCAGCTTAAGCTTGACAAGATGTACGAAGGCGACTTTTTCCTTACATGGGAAAAGAGCTTTGACGAGATAAAGGGCGTTTTCGCCGTTGCGGACGCGCTGAGGCACCTGAGGGAGAACAACATTTCCGCCAAGATATTTGACAGCGGCCTGGGCATAAGCCTTTTCAGGGATAATTCCACCCGCACCCGCTTCTCCTTCGCATCGGCCTGCAATCTGCTGGGCCTTGAGGTGCAGGATTTGGACGAGGGCAAGAGCCAGATTGCCCACGGCGAAACCGTGCGCGAGACCGCCAACATGATATCCTTCATGGCGGACGTTATAGGCATACGCGACGATATGTACATAGGCAAGGGCAACACATACATGCACAACGTTGTGAACGCCGTTACCGAAGGTCACCGCGACGGCGTGCTTGAGCAGAAGCCCACGCTGGTCAATCTGCAGTGCGACATTGATCACCCCACGCAGGTGATGGCGGACACGCTGCACCTTATTCACGAATTCGGCGGGATAGAGAACCTGAAGGGCAAAAAGGTTGCCATGACGTGGGCATACAGCCCCAGCTACGGCAAGCCCCTTTCCGTTCCGCAGGGCGTAATAGGCCTTATGAGCCGCTTCGGCATGGAGGTTTCCCTTGCGTATCCCGAAGGATACGAGGTTATGGACGACGTTGTGGAGCTTGCAAAGAGGCAGAGCGCCGAATCCGGCGGCAGCCTGAGCGTTTCCCACGACATGAAGGAGGCCTTCCGCGATGCGGACATAGTATATCCCAAAAGCTGGGCGCCGTTTAAGGCCATGGAGGAGCGCACGGAGCTTTACGGCAACGGCGACCTTGAGGGCATAAAGGCCCTTGAAAGGCGGCTGCTTGCGCAGAACGCCAACCACAAGGACTGGGAATGCACGGAAGAAATGATGAAGCTGACCAAGGGCGGCAAGGCGCTGTATCTGCACTGCTTGCCTGCGGACATAACCGGCGTATCCTGCGAGGCGGGCGAGGTTGCCGCCAGCGTGTTCGATCGCTACCGCGACCCGCTTTACAAGCAGGCCAGCTTCAAGCCGTACATTATAGCGGCCATGATATTCCTTGCCAAGGTGAAGGATCCCGCCGCAAAGCTGCTTGAGCTTGAGGCCCGCGGTACGCTAAGGCACAACGGATAAAGCAAAATATTGAAGGCTGCCGGGGGGAGTTTGCCTGCCCTGAAAGGGGAGGTGGATGCGAGCAAAGCGAGCAGACGGAGGGGTTACAACGAGGCTTCTGTTGTTTACCTCAACCCCTCAGTTAATCCGCCTTGCAGCGTATTGCCAACCAAAGAACCCGTTAGCTATTTCCAAACGCTTTTTATCCGCATTCATACCCAAAGCTGATGAAAAAAGTGCTATAATGCTTGAACAGAGCGAAAATATGAATTTGGCGGAGAGATCTTTATGAAACCATTTGAAAATATTATCCCAAGGGATTTCCAAGGCGGAGTGCTTGTCCTTAAAAACGGTCAGGTTGTTTTTGAACATTGCCAAGGCAATGCTGACTGCGGCACAAACACTCCCTTCACATCACATACCACCATTACATTAGCTTCGCTGTCCAAGCAATTTGTCGCAGCAGCAATTTTACTTCAGATAGAGCAGGGGAAGCTTTCTTTGGATGATACAATCGACCTATACTTCCCACAATATCCCCAAGGGAAGAATATTACGATTCGCAATCTGCTGCATCATTCTAGCGGTATTCCCGATTATATCGGTGATAGGATTATTCCTGACGCGATTCGTAAATATGAATCGGAGCATGGAACAGCGCCGGCTGATGTTATCGAGTTCAATAGGTGCATTGTTGCGGAATGCCGTCCTGTTAGTCTTTCGGAATGCTTTGAACTGATCGGTGAACTGCCCTTGCACTTTGAACCCGGAACAGAGGGAAGATACAGCAATACGAATTATTTTTTGCTTGGTCACATTTTGGAGATGCTAACCGGCAAACCTTTGTCAGCAGCCATGAGCGATGTATTTATGCGCTTCGGCTTAAACCACACCCACATGAACGGACATATAGCGGACGCTTGCGGATATGTAAAGCATAACGATGAGATTTTTTCCTGCGGCAGGCCTGCCATGGAGAGCGGCGACAGCAGCGTTGTTTCTTCGCTGACGGATTTAGGGCTTTGGTGCAGCGCTATACTGAATGCCGATATATTGTCCGCTGACAGTTGGAGGGAATGTCTGAATTTTGACCCGAAGCCCTACGGATGCGGGCTATGGCAGTTTGATAACGGTTGGTTTGGACATGATGGAGGATTGCCGGGCTTGAGGCATTGGCAAAGGTTGAATTTTGAGTATAAAGCGGCAATCATCATCCTCTCTAATACCGTTATGGAGGAACCTCCCTTCCTTGCCCAAATGATGGAATATTTCATTAAAACCAAACAAACGGCGGAACGGCTTTAAGTGAGCATACAAAAAAGCACCTGCTTGTGCAGATGCTCTTTTTATCTTCTGTATGCCTTACTTCATCAGCGGTACGAATACCAGCGAAACTATGGTCATCAGCTTTATCAGAATGTTTATGCTGGGGCCGGAGGTATCCTTGAACGGGTCGCCCACAGTGTCGCCTACAACGGCCGCCTTGTGCGCTTCGCTGCCCTTGCCGCCGAAGTTGCCGCCTTCAATGTATTTCTTGGCGTTGTCCCATGCGCCGCCGGAGTTGCTCATGAATATTGCCATAAGCACGCCCGTTACCACGCTGCCCGCAAGCAGTCCGCCAAGGGCGGCGGGGCCGAGCAGGAAGCCGACCAGCAGGGGAGCAACGATGGCTATTGCGCCGGGGAGAATCATTTCCTTTAGCGCGGAGGTAGCCGCGATGGATACGCAGGTGCGGTAATCCGGCCTTTCGGTGCCCTTCAGTATGCCGGTGTGCTCCTTAAACTGACGCCTTACCTCGCGAATCATGCTCTCCGCAGCCTTGGATACGCTGCTCATGGTCAGCGCGCTGAACAGGAACGGCAGCATGCCGCCCAGCAGCAGGCCGATTATTACGAACGGGTCAAGTATGTCTATCATCTGAAGCTCGGCAGCCTGCGCATAGGATACGAACAGGGCCATTGCCGTAAGCGCCGCGGAACCGATGGCGAAGCCCTTGCCCATGGCGGCGGTGGTGTTGCCAACGCTGTCCAGGCGGTCGGTAATGTCGCGCACGCTGTCCTCAAGGCCGGCCATTTCGGCTATGCCGCCCGCGTTATCGGCTATCGGGCCGTATGCATCGACCGCAACGGTCATGCCCGCGGTGGAAAGCATGCCTACCGCCGCAAGCGCTATGCCGTAAAGACCGGCGAACTTATATGCGCCCAGTATGCCGAGGCACACGAGTATTATGGAAACGCAGGTGGAAAGCATGCCGGTGCTCAGGCCGCAAATTATGTTGGTCGCGCTGCCGGTGGTGGACTGCTCCGCAATGCTCTTTACGAAGCGGTATTTATCGGAGGTGTAAACCTCGGTGAAAAAGCCTATCGCAAGGCCGACTATAAGGCCGCAGATTATTGCAAAGCTGGTGTTTATGCCGCCGAAGCAGAAATAGCTCAGCACAACGCTGCCCGCCGCAACCAGTATGGCGGAGGTGTAGCTGCCCATCTTGAGCGCCTTCATCGGGTCCGCATTCTTGCCGCCGCGCACGAAGAACGTGCCCAGGACGGAAGCGATTATGCCAAGTCCGCTCAGCGCAAGGGGATATACCGCACCGGTAGCGCCGAAGCTGAATACGCCCAGCACTATTGCGCTTACTATACTGCCAACATAGCTTTCAAAAAGGTCCGCGCCCATGCCGGCCACGTCGCCCACGTTATCGCCCACGTTGTCGGCAATGGTGGCGGGGTTCCGGGGGTCATCCTCCGGGATACCGGCCTCCACCTTGCCCACCAGGTCCGCGCCCACGTCGGCCGCCTTGGTGAAGATGCCGCCGCCCACGCGGGCAAACAGCGCAACGCTCGATGCGCCAAGGGAGAAGCCCGTAAGCACATCGCCGTTTTCGGTTATAATATAAAGTATGCTTGCGCCGATAAGGCCAAGGCCAACAACGCACATGCCCATTACCGTGCCGCCGGAGAAGGCAACGCGCAGCGCCTCGTTTATGCCGCCGGTACGCGCCGCGTTAGCGGTACGCACATTCGCGCGGGTGGCAACCTTCATGCCGAAGTAACCGGCCAGCACGCTGAACAGCGC
>OKSN01001464.1_pt1 | contig 11996 bp, 11 predicted proteins | sample 1606191 | NCBI WGS metagenome assembly OKSN01 (sample SAMEA3879535, study PRJEB24766) | human gut metagenome | biome: human-associated habitat; feature: feces | place: USA | collected 1985/1987
TTTGCGGAATTTGTAGAATCATCTATCAGAACAATTTGTCGATTGCTGCAATTATTTCTTCTGCAGGCAGTTCCGGGCTCAGAACCAGGTCCGGTTCCTTGAGTATGAACCCTTTTTCCGTAGCGCTCAGCATACCGCCCCCTGTCACATTGAGCATAATGGTTTCATCCTTTTTCACGGCACCGCAGTCGATTGCCTGTTTCAGACTTGCCACCGCACATGCTGAGGCTGGGAAAATGTCATATCCTTCAGCACTGTAATAACGTACAACCCATGAAACAATCTCATCGTTGCTGACTTTGAACATGTCGCCGCCTGATTTCTCCAGCACGTCGAACAGGCCACCTGCTATGCTGTATGGAGGTTTTCTGTTGGAGAGAACCTTTCCGAGAATGACTTCCGCCTTACTCCTGGACTCTTCAGGAGTCATCGATACGAGTTCGCGGCTGTGATTCTTCCAAGAGTCGTACATGATAGTGAATGGAGCGTTCTGGCTGGCATAGACTCTCATGTTGTTCTTGCCGAATCTGCCGTCAGCAGCGAGCCTCTCTGCGTTTTCCCATGCGGCAATTGCTCCCGTACCGCTTCCTACAGCCTGGAAATATGCATCAGGAATACGGCCAATCACTTCCACGGCTGACAGTACTGTGGTTCCCATACCGTCTCTTCTGGCCACGTTCTTGGCACCGCCTTCAGCCATATATCTCGGATCCTTGCAGAGTTTGTCTCCCAATGCGATGGCGTCATAATAGTCTGTGCCTGTAGGGGTTGCGACTATTTTAACACAAGAGGAAAGCTTCTTCCTGAACCAGAGGTCGCTTATATTGTCATAAGGAATGCAGATGACGATTGGAATGTTGTTGTCAGAGCATACTTTGGCAAATGCTCTTGCTGTGTTTCCGGCAGACTGGACAACCAGGATTCTCTTGTTGTTCTTCGGAAGTCTTGCGCATACGGAATAGGCTTCAGTTTCTTTGAATGAACAGGTTTCCATTCTGGCGCCAAGGCGAGGGCAATAACCTGAGAATGTAATGTAAAGATTCTCAAGGCCTAACATATTGGCCAAACCCTTGCTCTTATACGTTACAGGTGCGTGTGAATGTCTGAGAGTTTTACGCACTGGAAGCCATTCTGCGTATCTGTAAAGCCCTTTGAGGTCATCTCTCGGGGTGAATTTGGTGTTATTGTAAACAGCTCTTACAAGTGAAGGAGCAGTTGCTTCCGGGTCGGCAAGAGACCAGCCCTCATCATCGAAAATTCGACCGTTTGATACATTGATCAACTTATAATCGATTGGCTTGAACATATTGGTTTAGATTTATTTCTTGATTATCAGGAATGTCATGTATGCAGCTTCGAGAAGCAGTAGGAGCAGGCCGTCAGCCCGGTCCAGCTGGTTCTTTTTGTTTGTATGGATGCTTGCCCATATCACGAGTGAACTGAGCAGCAGTGCGCCCAAGTCCACATAACTCATGCCTGCCATGGAGAGCGGATGTATCAATGCGGAGCCTCCAAGAATCAGGAGAATGTTGAACACATTGGAGCCCAAAATGTTGCCAAGGGCAAGCTGTCCCTTTTTCTTGAATGCGGCCACGATACAGGTCACAAGTTCAGGCATTGACGTGCCACCGGCAAGAATCGTGATGGCAATGAGTTTGTCGCTGACATTGAGCATCTTGGCTATGGATGTAGCTGAATTGACAAACATTCTGCCGCCGAAAACAAGTCCCGCAAGTCCGGCAACTATCAGCACTGCTGCCAATATCGGTTTTATAACCTTTTCATTTTCATTGGTTTCTGTCTGATTTGCCGTGTCGAAACGGAAGCACATATAAATGTACGCAGCAAACAGCACGAGGAGAATCGCACCATCAATTCTGCCCAGCACGTCATCTCCGATGCCGAAAAGCGTACGACTCATTCCTAAAGCGATAAATATCAATGTTATGGCTATGTTCAGAGGTATATCCTTTTTCCGGTTCATCGGAGTAATGTCCATCGGCAAAATCAATGCTGTGGCTCCCAAAATCATGAATACATTGAAAATATTCGAGCCTACTACATTGCCGATTGCGATATCTCCGTTTCCCTGAAGGGCACCGATGAAACTGACTACCATCTCAGGTGCTGATGTGCCCATTCCGACTATCGTAAGTCCTATGACGAAGTCGCTGACTCCAAACCTCTTGGCAATGGATGATGCTCCATCTACCAGAAAGTCTGCACCGAGAACCACAAGTGCAAGTCCGACTATTAGCAATAAACACTCTATCAGCATGTTACCTTAAAATTATTCTTCTTTTTTGTCTTTTAGTTTCAATGCGCATACGTTCTCCACGTGCATCGTATGAGGGAACATATCCACCGGCTGCACAGCAGTGATCTCGTACATAGGAGACATCATTGCCAGATCCCTTGCCTGTGAGGCTGGATTGCAGCTGACATATACTATGCGTTCAGGAGCGGCCTCCATAATGACTTTTACTACATCCGGATGCATTCCGGCTCTTGGCGGGTCGATAATCATCACTTCCGGCTTGCCGTGCTCTTTTATGAAATCGGCTGTCAGGATATCTTTCATGTCGCCGTCGAAGAATGTGCAGTTGGTGATTCCGTTAGCCTCCGCATTTATCCGCGCGTCCTCGATTGCTTCTTTAACATATTCGATACCAATCACTTTGGATGCTTTGTCCGAAATGAACTGGGCGATCGTGCCGGTGCCGGTATAGAGGTCATATACGACCTCATTTCCTGTCAATGCAGCAAATTCCTTGGCTACTGAGTACAGTTTGTAGGCTTGTTCGCTGTTCGTCTGGTAGAATGATTTGGGACCGATCTTGAATTTCAATTTGCCCATGGTCTCCCAGATGGCGTCATCTCCTTTATATAATATGCAGTCCAGATCGGAAATCGAATCGTTTAGCTTTTCGTTTATCACGTAATGCAGCGACTTGATTTGCGGAAATTCTGCTGCAATGGCATCCAGCATCGGGACAATCTTGTCCTGGTCGTCGTAAGCGAAACAAACTGTGAGCATTACGTCGCCTACTTGATTGTTTCGGATAATGATATTTCTCAGGAAACCAGTATTTTCCCGGATGTTGTAGAACTCGAGGTTATGAGTGACGGCGTATTCCATGATGAAAAGCCTGATCTCATTTGAAGGCTCAGGCTGCAGGCTGCAATGCTTGATATCCAATACTTTATCAAAGAATTTGCCTACATGGAAGCCTAGTCCAAGACGCTCCTCGTCAGTAAGGCTGTCCGGATCTTCATTGTTGTAGATCCATCTTTTGTTCGAGAATGTGAATTCGAGCTTGTTCCTGTAGTATTTGGTCTTGTCTGACGGCAGGATAGGGGAGATGTCCGGAATTTCCAGATGTCCGATGCGGACCAGCTGGTCCCAGACTTGCTGCTGTTTGGCTTTCAGCTGCATATCGTAAGGCAATGGTTGCCAGCGGCATCCTCCGCATATTCCGAAGTGCTCGCAGAAAGGCTGGAGCCTGTCCTCGGAAGGTTTCACTATCTCGAGAATGAAACCTTCCATATAGTTCTTTTTCTTTTTTGTTACCTTGACATTGACAATGTCTCCCGGAACTGCGAATTCTACGAAAACCACTGTCCCATCCACGTGGGCAAGTGATTTTCCTTCTGCAGCAACAGCTTCTATCTTAACATTTTCAAGTATGAGGTCGAGTTTTTTACGTCCCATTTCAATTGTCGTTTCTAACGATGGCTTGTGATACATTTATCATAAAGTCTCCCATTGCCTCCAATTCTGCTATCATATCGAGGAAATAGTTGAGAGACTGATAGTTTCCAGTGTGGTGCTCTATCTGCAGAATGCCTTCTTCTCTCAGCTTGTTGCGAGTTTCGTTGATGTCATCTTCTGAGGCATAGGCATTGGAAATGTCTTTGACTCCTTTCAGAGTCGTAGCGTTTTTCAGATTCTCAACCATTACGTCATAGCCTTTTTCGACTTTAGAACTCAATGTGAGTATCTTGGATATGGAGTCGTCATCAAATTTTCTGTTATGCACGCGTTCTCTTTCCAATATCCTGCTTATGTTTTCTCCACTGTCGCCGAGGCTTTCGAGCTCGCCTATGACACGGTAGAGCACTTTGACCTGCTCTGCTTCTTCTTCTGTGAGATTGCCTGTGGAGACATTGCTCAGGAAACCTGCGATTTCATATTCGAGTTTGTCGGACAGTTCCTCCAGGTGCACGAGTTTCACTCGGTATTCTTCGAATTTGTCAGGATCTTTTTCCATAACAGCATTTTTCACATTGTCAAAGCCGTTTCTGAGTATTTCAGCGAAGTGTACGACCTCTTTGAATGCCTGTGAAATGGCTATGGCAGGTGTGCCGAAGTTGCGGGAGGTGATGTAAATCAGATTGCTGTATTCATTTGTTTCGCTGTCAGATTCCTGGACGCATTTGGTGACAAGTTTCTCGATGAATTTGGTGAACCAGGCGAGGATGCAGGTGTCGAACAGGTTGAAGAGCGTATGGAAAAGCGCTATTCCGAAAACTCCTGCCCAAATGCCGGGAGCAATTCCCAATGCTGTCGTTATGCAGCCGACAAGGCCAATCAGCGGTTTGAATGCGATAAGTGCAAGTACGGCGCCGAAAACATTGAAGAATGTATGTACCAATGCTGCTCTTTTTGCTTGTATATTTGCATCTGTGGCAGCCATGTTTGCGGAGATTGTGGTTCCGATGTTCTCACCGAGCACCATAGCTGCAGCAAGGTCGAAATTGATCCATCCGCAGCTGAGCATAACCATCGTAAGTGTCACAGCTCCAGTTGATTGCATTCCGAATGCCAGGATACATCCGATGGCCATAAACATTGGAACGCCGAGAAAATTGTTGGTCTGGAGCTCAGAAATGCGGTAGGCGAGTCCCTGAAGTTGGCCGGTACTTGGGAATGTGGACATTATGAAGGATACGCCGAGGAAAAGAAGACCGAATCCCAGGAGAACGTCTCCGAACACCTTGCGTTTCTGTCCCTTCATCATTGTCAGAATGAATCCGGCTGCAATAAGTGGATATGTAACGTATTTTATATCAATGAGAAAGCCCAACAGAGCAATTATCCAAGTGGTGAAGGATGCACCGATGTTCGCTCCCATTATGACGAGAATGGCCTGGCTCAGTGCAAGTACGCCGGCATTGACGAAACTTACGACCATTACGGTTGCCGCGCTTGATGATTCGGCGATTGTCGTTATGCAAAATCCGGACAGAATACTGTTGACAGGATTCTTTTTCATCCAAGGAAGAAATTTCTGGAGTCTGTCGCCGGACAGTTTGAGAAGTCCGTTGCTCAGCATATTGAGGCCGTAGAGGAACAATCCAATGGCACCGAGTAGGGAGAAGATCTGTAAAAACATACCTAACTTAACATAATATAAATTGTATAACACACGGCAAACCCGTATGGGAATACAAAGATAATATTTTATGGCTACATATAGCCGTAAAAAAACTCAGTTTCGTTCCAGTCGCGCACGGAACATCTCCAAAATACATTGTCATGTCAGAAAACCAGCGCGATTGTCAAGGCCAAGCCGATATTCAAGCTTTTGCTCTGGCCGAGTGATTCTTTCGGAACTTTCCGTTCGGCATACTTGTCGTAAACGTCAGGATGTGAATATGATATGCGTAGTCCGCCGTTCAGGTCCAATGCCAATTTCTCGGAAAGTCTCAGGCGGTAAACATATCCTGTACCGGTTACTGCTGATACTGGTTTGGACTTTTGCAGTCCACAGCCGCCTTCAATATATATGGAACCATGTTTTTCGACTCCGGACCTGGACAGCGCAAAAGAACTTCGCAGGAGAACAGGAACGACGCCTTCCTCTTTTTGAAGCCCCATGTACCCGCTTCGGACATATAATCCTAACCTCTTGTATTCCAATCCTATAAGCCCCATCACCTCACCATTTATATGGGATCTGAAATCCAAGCTTCTGCTGTCCACAAGATACCCTTCTCCGGAGATGTATGAACTGTGGCTGCCGACGAGGATGGCCGAATTCACACCCCATTCAATACCATATCTGAATGACGCTCTCTCCCCTGCCTTTGTCAGCAGCGGAAAAGTCAATGCCAAACATGCCAGTATGAGTCGTAACTGCTTCATTCAGAATCTGTAATAAATGGTTATCTCCGGAATCCAGCTTCTGTAGATGCCGTTCTTGTAGAATTCGAGCGTTTTCCCGTCTTTCGTTATGTGGCATCCCAGTATAGCATTGGCACTCAATGAAATATGAACCGGTACTTTAAACGCGAAATCGATGCAGACAGCTCCCATCAGTCCACACATGTGGCCTTTGGATGTTCCGTGGTCTGCTACATAGCCCACAGATGCTCCGGGGCCGGCCATAACGCTGAACTGCGTGTCCTCGCCTATGCGTCCGGCAGTCAGCGGCATCAGCATTGCATAATCGCATTTTATACCGGCATTGTCATGCTTGTGGGAAAGTACATCAAGAATGTCTGCCGAGAGTCTGGCGACTGAAAGATTCTGGTTCCTTGACAAGTGGCGGAAACTGAAGCCGACGCTTTTCGGAGACGACAGCAAACCGATGTCCACTACCTGCGCAGAGCCTTTTGAACATATCAGAAGACACACGCAGACCATAAATATTGTCAAGGATTGTTTCAATGCGTGTTAAATGTATTTCAATTCCATATATGTGGCGCCGACTTGAGCACCGAAAACTCCTCCTATAAAGCCTACGAGGTCACCTTTCTGAAGTTTGCCCTCATCGCACAGGATCTTAATGGAGTCGGCTGCGAATTCCTCCTTGTCCCTTACCTTGTGGAATGGGTATGCCTTGATTCCGAATACGAGCGACAACTCTCTCATAGTGTAATCGTTATAACACATTGCATAAACCGGAACTTCAGGTCTGAATGTGGAGATATAGCGTCCTACTCTTCCTGTATATGTATCGAAGACAAGAGCCTTGACAGGAAGTTCCTGGGTTGCCGCAACCAATGATCTTGCAAGTACCACGGCGACCGGTTTCACTACCTTCCTCAAATCAAGGTCCAGGTTAACGTCGAGAGTCTGTTCGGTCTGCTGCGCTATCTTGGTCATTGTCTTGACCGCTTCCACCGGATATTCTCCGTATGCGCTCTCACCGCTCAGCATAATCGCATCAGCGCTCTGGAAAATGGCATTGGCCACGTCCGTCACCTCTGCTCTTGTCGGCCTCGGGTTCTCAATCATGCTCTGGAGCATCTGGGTGGCGATGATCACCGGTTTCTTCCTTGCCCGGCAGGCTTTGACTATATCCCTCTGTACCAGTGGAATACGCTCTGCAGGAATCTCCACTCCCAAGTCTCCGCGCGCGACCATTACGCCATAGCAGTATGTGAGAATGTCGTCGAGGTTGTCCACTCCCTGCTGGTTCTCTATCTTGGAAATTATCTTCAGATGGCTGTTCTCGGCATCCAGAATCTCCTGGATTTCCTGGAGGTCCTTGGCACTGCGCACGAAAGAATGTGCAATGAAGTCAATATTGGCCTTGATTGCCCAATGAATGAATTTCTTGTCCTTTTCCGTAACGGCAGGCAGATTTATATGGACATTCGGGACATTGACACTCTTGTGTCCTTTGATTACACCCTCGTTCATCACTTTGCATATAAGCTTGCCCTCTTCTTTGCCGATAACAGACAAATCCACGGAGCCGTCGTCAATCAGAATGTCGGAACCTACAGGAACATCTTCGGCCATGTGCGGATATGTAGTGTAGAGTCTCCCCTTCCGGCATGCTTCCGCAGGATTGTCAATGATTTCTATGATTTCATCCGTATGTGCTACGAACCCCACGGCATCTGCCATCTGGGTAAGTCTGACCTCAGGTCCTTTCGTGTCAATGAGTATGGCGATACGGTCTGATACTTTGCGTACATTGTCCACTACCATCTGTGCACCCTCAAGTGATGCATGTGCGGAGTTGATACGGACAACGTTCATTCCGTTCTCGTATAACTGCCTGATAAATCCTTCATCACATCTGTTGTCTGCAATAGTGCAGATGATCTTTGTCTTTTTCTCAAACATTTCCATATTATTTTCCAAGTACAAATGTAGTAACTTTCAACCGAAATTATGTTACAATCATGGTACAATTCCGATATTGTTCGTAAGGAAAAAAAGATTCCTCTTTCCTTTTCGCCAGCCATTCATTATTTTTGCAGTTTAAGGGCCGTCAGGACAGGAAATGCTGCCTGATTTTGCCTCAAGAATACTGAAAAATGCGTATAACAAAAATGTTATACCGATTAACATATTTGTTATAATTATTGATTTACAAAGGTTTATATACAATTTCGCGATATGGATACTGAAAAGATGAATCGACTGCTTCCTCCCCTTCCGGAAAGGATGAGACCGCGTAATCTGGACGAATATGTAGGGCAAAAACACCTTGTAGGAGATGGTTGCGTGCTGCGGAATATGATAGCCGGCGGCAATTTGTCATCATTCATATTGTGGGGACCTCCGGGTGTGGGAAAAACATCATTGGCCAGGATCGTGGCAAACTCATTGGACCGGGAATTCTACACATTGTCCGCCGTAAGTTCCGGCGTCAAGGATGTGCGCGAAGTCATCGACAAAGCCAAGGCTGACAAGTCTTCGATGTTCGGTTCAGGAAAAGGTGCTCCGATTCTTTTCATTGACGAGATTCACCGTTTCAACAAGGCTCAGCAGGATGCGCTTTTGGGCGCTGTAGAGGACGGGACTGTGATACTGATAGGCGCGACTACGGAAAATCCTTCTTTTGAAGTCATCAATCCTCTGCTTTCGAGGTGTCAGGTGCTGGTGCTCAAGTCATTGGAAAAGGATGACCTTCAGCATTTGCTCGACAGGGCGCTGACTGAAGACGAGATTCTAAAGCATAAGGATATCAAGGTCAATGAAGCTGAGGCGCTTTTCCGCTATTCCGGCGGTGACGCGCGTAAGTTGTTGAACCTGTTGGAGATAGTGGTGGATTCGTTTGCTGGTGCGGAGCGTATCGTAATTGACAACAAGACTGTGGAGTCCTGTCTTCAGACCAATGCTTCGCGTTATGACAAGGGCGGCGATATGCATTATGACATAATTTCCGCGTTTATAAAAAGTATCAGAGGTTCGGATCCGAATGCTGCCATATATTATCTGGCGAGGATGCTTGATGGCGGCGAAGACCCGAAATTCATCGCAAGGCGCCTGTGCATCTCTGCTTCTGAGGATATCGGACTGGCGAATCCCAATGCTCTTCTTCTGGCCAATGCCTGTTTCCAGACGGTGTCTTCTATCGGTATGCCGGAAGGCCGGATTCCATTGGCGGAGACGACTATATATCTGGCTTCTTCTCCTAAGAGCAACTCAGCTTATCTTGCCATAAACGAGGCTATGCAGGTGGCGTCGCAGACTCAAGCTGAAAGTGTGCCGATGCCTCTTCGGAATGCCCCGACCAAACTTATGGAAGAGCTTGGCTATCACGACGGCTACAAGTATTCTCACGATTTTCCGGGCCACTTTGTGGATCAGGAATATATGCCGGAAGGCCTGAAGGGCAAGGTCTTCTACCAGCCGGCCGAAAACCGCCACGAAGACGTCCTCGCCGCCTACCTCAAATCCTGCTGGCCCAAGTACTACAAATAGAGAGAGGTCATCACCTCGTAACCCTCGGCCTTGATGTTCGAGAGTTTCAGGGCGTGCTCCAGGGCCCTGATCTTGTCCTGGAGAAGCTGTACTTCTTCTTGGTGTGTCATAATTGATGTCGCTATTCTACGTTTCTTAGGATCGTCAAAGATATCAATTTTTCCCTGTTTGTAGTCGCTGGCCATCGTCTTGATTTTTATCACGCTGTAGCCATACCTCCTTGACAGGCTTTCTACAGACACTCCCGAGAAGTACTCGCGCAGCATTTTTCCCTGGGCGCGCTGCATCGCCCGATAGCATTTAGCTTCCATAATAGTTTACTTTTTTTGGTAAACTTTTTTCAGGACGATACAGGACGCGCAACGCGTATTTCACTGGCTATCAGCGATTTAGGTGTTTTCAGAGTTGTAAAAACCACAACTCTGATTTTGGTTAAATAACTGATAATCTGCAACTTACGCGCTGCGCTCTGCCGCTGAACTCCAGGTGTGTACGGCAACAAGAAGCCCCTGTGAGGACCAGGCCCTCCCACTATCGTGGGCCCCTCCCTCTAGTGCCGAGGGCGGCAAGTCCCCACAGGGGCAACCTTGTTGCCGGTTACATATCCTTATATAATATCTGAATCTATTTGTGGAGTTACATTGACTTTACTCCGCCTTATGCGAGTCCAAAATCACGACGTCTTCATCGGCATTCTCAGGCATCTCGACATAGAACCAGTTGGCGGTCTTGGTCTTTTCGCCTTTGTCAGCGCTCACTACGGCATAGAAAAGATGGTCTCCCTTCTTCCAGCCTACTGCTCCGTTTCCGAACTTGTTCAGTGGATAGTCCTGGTAAATACCGGGAGCATTGTCCTCAAAGTCGAAAATCAGGTATTTGGCGTATGTTGCTTCATCCGCCTGACCGCTTCCGATGACATTGTGGCTTTCAGTAGATGAATAGAAGTGCTCCACAGCGCTGTTCGGGACGTTGTGGCAGAAGATGGCGTTCTTTTCGCCTAATGGTCTGTACTCGAAAACGACCTCTGTCCACGGTGTGGTGGCAGCCTGCTCAGTGGTAAACTCGAAAACGCTTTCCTTGGAATCAGCAAGCTCTGAACCTTCTTCCGCCAAAGTCTTCACTTTCAGTACATAAGCGGTGTTGGCCTTCAGTCCGGCAAGTGTCACATACGGATCCGAAATGGTTTCTGCGCCGAGGCTGGTCTCCGGAGCATCCTTTGCCGCAATGTCATAACTGAACTTTCCGGAAGACGGAAGCCAGGTAACGCATACGCCGACGTCTGTCTTGCATGAATTCTTGAATTCAGGAGATGCGACTCTCTGGATGACGCCTGTGGTGAACGATACGCTGGCGGTCTCAGAAGGCAGATAGTCAGAATCGCTCTGGCTCAATGCCGTAACATGGAAATTGTACTTGCTGCCTTCACTCAGGTCTGATACAGTTAAGGAAGTGTTGGTGTATGTGGCATTTTCCGCAACGACTACACCTTCTGCCGTCTCCAGCTTATAGGAGTATGAATCTGCATGCTCAACGGCTTTCCACATGAAGGAGTACTCTACGGCACTGTGTTCCTGGAATGTGAGCTCTGGAGTGGCAAGTGATTGTGGATCAGAGTCCTTAGCGCATCCTGCAGCAAGGACCAGCAGCGAAAAAGCTGCGACTTTCAATAGATTGTTGTACATGGATTAAATGATTTGTTAGTTCCTTTTATATAAATAAATGTAGGATTCGTGTTTTGCAAAACCACGCTGGCATAGCCTCGTGCAATCGTTTACCAGTCACAATGTAGTCATTGTTCCGGTAATATCCAAGAATTATCTGATAATCCTTTAGGCCTATCTTCCTTTTTTCGTCGTAAGCCTTTCTTTTCTCGTCGTAATCCTTCCTTTTCTCTTCGTAAGCATCTCTGTCATGCAGATTGTCCAGGCATACCAGCCCCAATTCTGACAACATTCCTTTGCATGCCGCTGTCCGGCTTACCCATCATAGTGATGACCGCCCTTTACACATCATGAAAACAAGGTAAGTTACAGCGCGCCTGTGCCTGTGGAGATCCCGAGATTCACGTGTGCAAATCAAGCCTTTTTGCCCCCGTCGCCCTTCACATTGAACTTCACGTGTGCAAATCGTGGGTTTTTGCCCCCGTCGTTCTTCATTGATGTTGTCCCGAACTGCGGCAAGAACTCGCTCAGCTCGAGGTGCTTCGCAATTCGCCGCGGGCTATGCCGATACAGGACGCGCAACGCGTATTTTACTGGCTATCAGTGATTTAGGCATTTTCAGAGTTGTAAAAACCACAACTCTGATTTCGGTTAAATAATTGATA
>OKSN01001476.1_pt1 | contig 11901 bp, 9 predicted proteins | sample 1606191 | NCBI WGS metagenome assembly OKSN01 (sample SAMEA3879535, study PRJEB24766) | human gut metagenome | biome: human-associated habitat; feature: feces | place: USA | collected 1985/1987
GTCAGAAATACATTTTTAGGCCATTAAAAGCCCATAAAAAGACGCATAATAAACAAAACTATTGCGCCGACAGCGGCAAAGACAATAAACGTCGGCAGCAAAAAGAAGATAACTGCCACAATGCCGCACAAAATCAGAAAAGTAATCAGAATGCCGCTGCCGCAGCCAAAGGTATGTACCTTGATATTCGGCGGCACCTGCTGCTGTCTTTCATTGTAAGCATCAGCACCGCTGTCATATACAGCGCCTTCCCTGGCACTTTTGTTTTCCTCTGTGCCTGCGCTCTCGTCTATCGTCACGCCATCAAAGGTATCGCGCTCCTCCGGACTGAGCACCTGCGCATCAATCTTGAACTGATAATGGCAGTACGGACATTCCACTGTGCCGGGAGCAACCTCGTGGCCGCAAAAATCACACTTCATATTCTGGTGCCTCCTCTCACTGCAGCAGCATCAGCAGCAAACCCTCTTCATTAACGTAACGCGGGTCGTGTGCCTCCAGCTGCAAGGTTTCATTTAGCATATCTATCATCTGCTTCAGCTTTGCATGGTCGGTAGCACGGCACATAGCAAAAACCTGCTTTTCCGTAAAGGTATAAACATCATTCAGCTTAACAAAGCAGTACATAACCGCTGCCGTCCAATGCTCAAAATCAGCGTCTGTATTATCAGGCAAAGCATTGCCACGAAGCATAAAATCGCTCCACATGGTACGCATCAGCTGTATATCATAGGCAGAAAAAAGGCCTGTTCCTCTAAGAGATTCCAGCATTGCCGAGGTCTTGTCCTCAAGCAGCGCCGCAGGCTGATAATCACTTATCTGCGTACTGAAATTAAAGCCCTCCATACGCACATAGATTGCATACAAAACAGAAACATGGCGTACGAACATCGGATTACGGTTGATGAACTCCTCCCAGCTCATCTCGCCGCTTTGGCGCACGGCAAACCAGTCTTTCGCCGCACTGACAACCTCGAAAAAGCGCTTACGCGAGGTCTGCGACATCACCAGTCCGCGCAGGAAGTTCATCACCATAGTATTTTCATAAAAAATATGGCCCATGAAAATATAGCCTTCTGTGTCAATATTATCATCTACCGGCAGCATCAGCGTATATTTTTCATTAGTGAAAATATTTCTGCAGACATACATTCCCTCCTCCGTGCGTCTTTGCACATCAAAGAGAACCAGCTTTGCCTTAATCAGCTCATTCAAAATATCAACGGAGGTATCCATCTCGGAAGCATTACGGCAGATTACATCACGGTAATGCTGCAGAGGCGTTTTGTCATCTTCAAGCAAGCGATAGTCAAAAAGAAAATAATCCCAGAAGGTCTGTGAATATTCCTCCGTGCCCGGCTTTTCCTGAACAGTACCGTTCTGGAAAATACCGCCGAAGAGAAAATCGGCCCGTTCCAAATCGCGACGGAACTGCTTCTGCGTATAGTAGCTTTGCACATCATCCAGCAAATTCTGCATTCTCTCGCCGATGTTCAAGTACACCTTCGTCGGCAAATCCGGCGTAGAATACAGATTGTAACGGTCATGCCCAGGCAAAAAGCTGCCATCATTGCCGACAATCTGCAGTTTTCCGTCAACCAGCAGCTTTGCTTTGGCTTCGGCAGGCGCGTTATCACGGGTAATAATGCGTTTCTTTTTCATATATGCATAAAACTCCTGCATAACATCCAAAAAATGTGCGATATTGCTTTCCGTTGCCGGGAAGCCGGAAACATTGCGGCAGCACCAGCCTACGCAGTCAATAAAATCCTCACGCGACATATCACCGAGAAAGTTCTCGGAATTGCCAAGGTAAATACAAAGAATCGTAATATAATCCCAAATCTTGACCAGCTCGCCATCCTTGGCTCCCTGCCATGTTTTATAGCGCAGGAAATCTTCAGCACAGCTTTGCTGCAGTACAGAATTCCATTCTTCATCCTGTGTATAAAATTCTTCTATCAAATCGAAAACATTAGTCATTTTTTCTCCATTCTCTGACGTATTATGGAGATATTATACCACACTTTTGTGGCTAATTTATGTTTTTTTGCGCCAGCTGTGCCGCCAGATAGATATCCTGCAGCGGTACTCCCTGCTCCTGCGCCAGTTTGGCAGCGCTGTCATATTCAACATAACAGCGTTCGCCTCTGTCCAGCAGGCAGCGCTTCACCGCCACATCACCGTAAGCAGTGTGCACCACATCCCTGCAACGCGGCAGCACAGTGCGTTCCATGCGCGCACGACGGATGCCGATGGTTGTCGTTTCCGCAAAAATCAGCGCTTCCAGCTTCGCTCTGTCCTCCTCGCGGCAGATAACAGTAAGCTCCCAAGCCGGACGGCTCTTCTTCATAAACACCGGCTGATAATGAGCATCCAGCGCTCCTGCCGCCAGCAGGCGCTCCAGCGTGTAACCCAAAAGCTCACCGCTGCAGTCATCAATATCAGACTGCAGCTGGCAGATGCAATCTGTCTGCAAAGCATTGCTATTTACAGAGTTTTTTTTTTGCGCGTTATCCTCAATCATCAGCGCACGCAAAATGCTGGGGCGCTCATACTGACGCTTGCCTGCGCCCAAACCGATGCCCAGAATCTTAAAGCTTTGCGGCAACTCGTCCGTAGTCATCAGCGCAGCAGCGGCAGCAGCACCGGTCGGTGTAACAAACTCGCCCTGCACCGGCAGCAAGCGTACATTAAAGCCAAAGCGCTGCATAATATTAGCTGTTGCAGGAACAGGCACCGGCAGCACGCCATGCTGACAGCGGACAGTACCGCGGCCCTCGCACAGCTCCGGCACAATTACGTTTTCAACACCAAGACTGTCGGCACACACAGCAATCGCCACAATATCAACGATGGAATCAATCGCGCCAACCTCATGGAAATGCACTGCATTCTTCTCCACAGCATGCGCCTTTGCCTCAGCATCCGCAATAATATCAAAAATCTTCAGCGCCAATTCCTTGGCTGCAGCACTCATATCCGTAGCATCAATAATCGCAATAACCTCCTGCAGACCGCGGTGCTCATGGTGATGATGATGCTCATGCGGCACATGGCTGTGCTCATGTTCATGGTCGTGGTCATGATGATGTTCGTGTTCGTGCTCATGCTCGTGGTCATGATGATGTTCGTGCTCATGCTCATGGCTATGCACTACAGCATCGCTGTTGCCATGCAAAAAGGCCATATCGTGGTCATGGTTAGCATGCTCCTCGTCCAGAATAACATCAAAATCGCAGCAGTCAACGCCTGCTTTAGACACTCTGCTGATTTTATACTCAAAGCCCTTCGCAGGAATACTCTGCAGAGCCTTATCCAGTGCCTCTTTGTCCGCGCCCAGGTCCAAAAGTGCTGCTACCAGCATATCGCCGCTGATACCGGCATTACATTCCAAATATAAGCTTTTCATAATCTTCCTCCTAATTTGAAGCCTGCATACTTGTAGCAGGCTAATGCTAAAATTCGCTATAAGTACAAATTAATCCTGCTTTAAAGTTTCATTCATGCTGCCAGTGCGGTATCCCTGCAAATCAAGCGCCACATAAGCAAAGCCTGCAACCTTCAATCCTTTGTAAATCGTACTGCGCATCGGCTCCGCCACTGCCAGCTCCAGCTGTTCTGGCAGCAGCTCAACACGCGCCAAGCTGCCATGCACCCGCACACGGAACTGCTTAAAGCCAAGCTCCCATAAAAGCTGCTCCGCCTTATCCACCGCCGCCAGCTTTTCCGCTGTAATACGCTCACCGTAAACAAAGCGCGAAGCAAGACAAGCAAATGACGGCTTATCCCAAGTCGGCAGCTGCAGCTTATGCGACAGCAGGCGGATTTCCTCCTTCGTCAGCTCTGCAGTGCGCAGTGGGCTCTGCACCTTCAGCTCCGCCAAAGCCCTCAGACCGGGGCGGTAATCGCCCAAATCATCCATATTCGAGCCTTCGCAAAGCACAGCACCGTTTTCCTGTGCAATGCGCAAGAAATTACTGAACAGCGTTTTTTTGCAAATATAGCAGCGGTCCGGCGGATTTTCGGCAAACCCCGGCACCTGCAGCTCATCAAAATCAAAGTAAAGATGACGGATTCCCTGCTTCCGACAGAACTCCTCTGCCTCTGCTATATCACGCTGCGGCACAACGCCGGAACGCGCCGTCACCGCAAGCGCCTTATCACCCAAAGTCAAATGAGCCGCCTGCAGCAAAAACGTCGAATCAACGCCACCGCTGAACGCAACCAGCACACTGCCCAAGCGCCGCAGCTCCTGCTGCAGCACAGCAAACTTGGCTTCCGCCTGCATTTCTAAAGCTTTATATTTTGGCATAATATTTCTCCCTCATAAATTTTAAATACATAGCTTGCGTTTCCCCCTTCCGCCTCACTACGTTCGGCACCTTCCCCGAGGGGCAGGCAAGAAAGGTTAAACAAGCAATTAATATATCGCAGTGAAAACATAAAAATTTTAGGGAATGAGTGTCTGGAACCATAGAAGTGTCGCAACTGTTTGAGCGATAAGCTTACTACTGTAGCAGAATCTCTTAGCATAGCGCGAGTTTTGCGGCACTTCGTCCTGGTTCCACACGAAATTACCGTCCGCAAATCGCTTCTTCATATTTAGCATCAAACATACAACTCAGTAAGCGATTCGCGGGAAAATTTTTCGTTGCAACGCGATATATAAATTGCGACGCTTACAGTCCCCTCTCCGTCATCGCTTCGCGATGCCACCTCTCCCCAAGGAGAGGCTCTCTCGAAAGCCAAGCGTAAGGATATATTAATTGCAAAGCCAATTCTTCCAAAATCTATGAGGTCAATCATGTACACACAACCCTACACCTACACAAAACAAATCCCCCTCTCCCTGGACGATGGCCACGGCGACTACAACCGCAGCTACGAACGCAGCGACGACGACTTCGACTACGCCGACTACTCCACCGACCACAGAGATAACAACTTCCGTAACTACGAGAAGAAGCGCCGCAAAACCAATAAGGAAATTATTGAGGACATGCTCAAGCGCTGGGATTAAGCAAAACACTGTGTAAAACAAAAGTAAGAGGAGAACACCTTTTATCCTGTAAAGGACTGGGTGTTCTCCTCTTTTTAGTATAGAAAAGGGAGTGTTTGTTTATTTAGGTTTGGAGTATGCAGTTGCCTGCATTTTCAATTCAGCTTGCTGCCGTAATGGTCACGGTTGTCGCCGCCGTATACGCGTACACGTTCAATCTTTCCTCTGTCGCCATCCGCACCGGAGATACGGGCAACATGGATACGACCCATTTCGGGTTCAAATTCGCGAACCAGCTTGTGATCCAGCTTCACGCCTTTTTCAAGCGCTCTGTACAGCATTGCTGCGAATTCGTAACGGCTCATCATGCGATTGCCGTTGAACATACCATCAGGATAACCCTCAACGATGCCTGCTGCCGCCAGACGGCCAATGTATTCGTAAGCCCAGTGGTTTTCGGGAACATCCGGGAAGAGCTTCATTCTGTCCATCTCAATCGTGCCGCCCATGCCTGCGGTCAGCTGGCCTACCAATGCGGTGAGGTTAGCTACATTCGCTCTCAGGTCCACGATTTCCTTAGCCATCGCTGTACGGGAATTGCTTACGCGTGCGGTACGGTCCAGGGAGAAGGAAATGCCTGCATTCACCATGTTCTCGCCGTTGCCGAAGGTTCCGCCTACGCTCAGCATAACCTTTTCATCCGGACGGTAGAACGCGCCTACCGCAGCAGCGTTTTTGCCATTGTAGTTGCCGTAGCCTGCTGCAAAGGTCAGTTTATCATCGGGATCGAAATCCATCGGGTGCAGCGCTGCGAGAGCGGCAGCACCGGCACCAACCTTGTCAACGCGGCTGCCGAGATTGTCAACACGATAATCGAGTTCATTAAAATGTTCTCTGAATTCGGCATGCTCTCTATCATTTTGTGCCTTGCTGGCGATATCGTCAATCGTCAGTCTGCGTACTTCTTCATTGTTGTAGCCGTCTTTTACTACCAAAGTAGCAGTGCCGGCTTCCTTATCTCTCTCAACGGCAGTCAGCTGTGCATCCTTCAGCTGGCCTTCCAGCTTAACATCCTCGCCGTTTCTTACTTTAAGAGTGATTTTGCCGTCTGCACCGATGCTGCCGCCGTTAACGTATCTGTCCTGAGCTTCAATTGCCTCGTTCAGCTTTTGCTCATTAAACTTTACAGTGTAAGCGTGGTTGCCGCTCTGGTTCAGATCAGGCGCTTCCTCAACCTCTACAAAACCATTGCCGTCATCTCTCACGGTAGTAATGGTATTTGTATCGTACTGTTTTACGAAATCCTCCATCTGTTCGCTGTTGATATCAATCGTATAAGCATGGTTGCCATCTACGACTTCATCAGTGATTTCCAGCAGATTGGTGGCAGTTGCTACAGTTGTTACGGTGTTGGTATCAGCAACATTTTCCAACTGATTAGTTACCCAGCTGCGGGATGCTACATCTTCTACAACCGCTTGAACTTTATTGCCTGCAGAATCATTAACCTTTAACGTCAGCTTCCCATCGCCATCCAAGCTTCCTTCCATGCCGGTATTAGTTGTGTTGGTATCCTGCGCTGCCGCTGCATCCTGAATAAATCCCCTCAAAGCATCCTCGTTGATGCCGATCCGGTGATGTTTGTTATTGGTTGTTGGATCATCAGCATAAGCATCGTCAACGGTAATGATCGCATGACCGGATTCTGCTGTGGTAACCGTATCAGTACCGCCAATGCCATTCAGCTGATTGGTTACCCACTCCTGGGAAGCGATGCCGTTTACATAGCTTGCAAAGGTTCCACCGGCATTATCAGTAATCTCGGAAGTCAATGTGCCATCTGCAAAGGTCAATTTATTATCAACAACTTTGGTATCAGTATCAACAATACCGCCTGGAACCTCTGTACCATTTTCACGTACCAATGTATAGGTATTAACTGTTGCATCCTGCCCTGCAGTTGCCTTTACCTCTTTAATAACCTTATCCTTCAGGCCTGCCTGACCTGCTTCACCGTAAATGGTCTTAGCCATGGTAATATCATTGGTGTAAAGGGATTTGATGATTCTGTCAAATTCACCTACAGTGATATTGCTCATAGACTCCTTACACTCCATTTCGGAGTTATCGCCCTCATGTACAGGACTCCAGCCAGTGCCACCCTTTTTCCATTGATCATTCGTAGTATGATAAATAAAAGGTGTAAACAATTCAATCTGCTGGCCGGAACCGATCTTTACCTGTGCATGTCCTAAATCTGTCCAGAAATATTTTCTGCTCCATCCGTCAGTACCATAGGTAGCATCATAGATATGACCTGGGCCATTCTTATCCTTAGCTACAGTCTTATCAATCGGAGACGGCGTAGGCGTAACAGTATCTTCAGCCCACACAGTAGTGTAACCCATCATGCCCATTGCCATAATTGTCGCCAGTACGCACTTTGCCAAAGCAGTTTGCTTTCTAGTCTTTTTCATTTTCAATCCCCCTTTTCCAAGCTGCGCCACAGTGGCGCAAGCTTAATCCTCGTTACAAAGTATTTCACTAATCAAATATAACTCAGATAAGGTGGTACTAAAATTCAAGGCCTTGAAAGTTTAGCAGTTCATCTCCTTTACCTACTTTTATTGTAAGCTAATTATCTCCTTTGGTCAAACTTTCGTATTTTTGAAAAAGACATTAAAATCGAAATTCACACGTTAAGAATAATTAATTTGTAACTTTTTAAATTAAGAGAAATTGCCATTCCCTTATATAATGTATTTAGGTTGATAAAGGTAACCTATAACCCTTATTGACTGTATGATTATACAGGATATTCCTGTATAATAACTGTATTAGATAGAGTGTCATCGTTCCTTCCTTGAGGCTACGACTTCGTACTTGAAAGACTGATGCCTCTGTCTGATAAACAGTTTACGAATGAGTTAGATGTCGGCTCTTTTAGAGTACTTCGTATTTCGCATAAGGTGGTAACGTTTATCAGTACAGTGGATTCTATCTAAAATAATTTTTAGTGGTGATATTTATGTTTTTCTTAGGTATTGATATTGGTAAAAATACCCATGTCGCTTCTTTGCTCGATGAAAAAGCTAAAATCATATTCAAAGCCTATTCTTTCGCTAATACCCTAGATGCTGCTGAAGCACTTTTAGTTAAACTGGAACCATACAAAGATTCTCTTGAAATAGGAATGGAGGCTACCGGGCATTATTGGCTTTCTCTTTACTCTTTTCTTGCTGAGCATAAGTTCATCGTTCATGTTCTCAATCCTATTCAAACCGACGGCTGGCGTAAAGGTATCGAAATCCGTAAGAGAAAAACTGATGTCATTGATTCTGTTCTTATCGCTGACTTAATAAGATACGGAAATTTTCTCGAAACATCTTTAGCTGATGAAGATATCCTCTCTTTACGTAACCTCTCACGTTTTAGAGTTTATTTAGTAAACTCGGTATCTGACCTGAAACGAAAAGCTATTGCTGTATTAGACCAAATATTCCCTGAGTATGCTTCTGTATTTTCTAATGTGTTTGGGCAAACATCTAAAGAACTTTTGAAGTCCTTATCTCTTCCGTCTGATTACGAAAATCTGTCTGCTACAAAAATAGAAGAAGTATTGTCCAATATAACCCAAAAGAAAAAAGCTTCTAAAACCATTTCAACACTTTCTGACAAAGCTAGTCGTTCTTTTGGCATATCTTTCTGCAAGGATAGCTTTGCATTCCAGTTAAAATTAATTATTGAGCAGATTTGTTTTATTGAAGAACAAATCGCTTCAGTAGAGCTGGAAATAGATCAGCTTATGTCTAAGTTAGGTACAAATATTAAAACTATCCCTGGTGTAGGAAGTGTTATTGGAGCAGTAATCTTGGGTGAGATTGGTGATATTGAGCGTTTTGACAATCCGTCTAAACTTGTCGCTTATGCTGGTTTGGACGCTTCAGTATCTCAATCCGGTGAATATGAAGCTTCTTCCGGTAAACTTAGCAAGCGTGGTTCTCCATATTTGAGAAAAGCACTATATATGGCTGCTCAGCGAGCTGAATTTTGCGATCCTGTTTTTCACGCTTATTATGAGAAAAAACGCAACGAAGGGAAGCACCATCTTGTGGCAACAAATGCTGTTGCCAGGAAGCTTTGCCATACTATTTATGCTATTCTAAAGAAAGATGTACCTTACGAAGTACAGTAGAAAATTTAACTTTAAACCTACTTAGGTAGGTTTATTTGTGTTGCATAAAATACAACTACCTATACGGAAATTTTTTCTTACCCTCCTCTTGACTTTTTATAGTTAGTCTTTCTTTAATATACTCTTTATTTTAACGATAATTATGAGGAAAAATATGTGAAAGATTTTTGTCACAAAGGACATTTTTTTGACATAGATGTGAACTCAGCCTGTAGCACAGCGAAGCCATTGCTAACCGTGTGCGTCGTAAAAAGACAGCGTAAAAAAGTCCATTACAGATAGACACTGAAAAAGTAAATCAGCGCACCGCAAAAAGGCCTGCCACCCTCACGAGCTGCAGGCCAATTTTTTGCTTCGCTTTTTACTTATAACTTATGTCAGCACTTCTACCGCAAGCACCGCCTGTAAACGCTTACGCGTTTAGCACCAGGCAGACTTACTCAAAGTTTTTCTCTTTGAACGGACATTCCTCTACAACCACGCAGCCACGGCACAACGGCTTGCGTGCCTTGCAGATTTTGCGCCCGTGCCAGATAAACCAGTGATGCGCGTCACTCCACTTTTCACGCGGAATGATTTTTTCCAACTCCTTTTCGGTAGCCAGCGGGTCCTTGCCCTTTGCCAATCCCAAACGGTGCGACACACGGAAAACATGCGTATCTACTGCTAACGCCGGAATGTTGTAGATAATGCTGGCGATAACGTTTGCCGTTTTCTGCCCCACGCCGGGTAATTCCATCAGCGTTTTAATATCATTCGGAATCACGCTGTTGAAGCGCTGCGTCAGCATGTGGCACATGCCCAGCAGGTTTTTGGCCTTGGCATGGTACAGACCGCAGTCGCGAATTTCCGCTTCCATTTCCTCCTGCGTCAGAGCACCCATTTTTTCCGGCGTGTTCAGACGCGGAAACATACGCGCCGTAATCACATTTACGCGTTCATCCGTACATTGGGCCGAAAGAATTACAGCTACCAAAAGCTCAAACGGTGAATTATAATTCAGCGCCGTCTTGCTGCCCTTGTAGGTTTCCTCCAGCTTGGCCAGAATAGCTTCTCTTTGAGCCTTGCGCATCAGTTCGTCAGGCTCCTTACCGGTGCAGGAATACGTCCGCCGCGGTTGATGAACTTTTCAGCGCTGAACTTCTTCACGCCAAGAACAGGCGCATAACCCAGCAGACCGCCAAATTCAACGCGGTCTCCTACGTCCTTGCCCGGAACAGGAATCAGACGTACTGCAGTAGTTTTATTATTAATCATACCGATAGCAGCCTCATCGGCAATAATTGCGGAAATAGTAGCTGCCGTGGTATCTCCCGGAATAGCAATCATATCCAAACCTACAGAGCATACGCAGGTCATAGCCTCCAGTTTTTCCAAGGACAGAGCACCGCGTTCTACCGCAGCAATCATACCGGCGTCCTCACTTACGGGGATAAACGCACCGCTCAGACCGCCAACATAGCTGGAAGCCATCAGGCCGCCCTTTTTAACTGCGTCGTTCAGCATAGCCAAGGTAGCAGTAGTGCCGGGGCCGCCGCAGCTTTCCAGACCGATTTCCTCCAGAATATGCGCAACACTGTCGCCTATTGCCGGAGTCGGAGCCAGAGACAAGTCGATAATGCCGAACTGGGTATTCAGGCGGCGTGCAGCCTCCTGTGCTACCAGCTGGCCGACGCGGGTAATCTTGAAGGCAGTCTTTTTAATCGTTTCGGCTACCATACCGATATCGCCGTCACGCACCTGCTCCAGTGCGTATTTAACAACGCCCGGTCCGCTTACGCCAACGTTGATAACGCTTTCCGGTTCTGTTACGCCATGGAAAGCACCTGCCATGAACGGGTTATCAGGCACAGCATTGCAGAATACTACCAGCTTAGCACAGCCGATTGCATCGCGGTCAGCAGTACGCTCGGCAGCAGCCTTTACAACCTCGCCCATTTGTTTTACAGCATCCATATTGATACCGCATTTGGTAGAGCCAACGCTTACGGACGAGCAAACAATATCGGTAACTGCCAATGCTTCCGGAATGGCCGCAATCAGATTGCGGTCGCCCTTGGTATAGCCCTTGTCAACGAGAGCTGAAAAGCCGCCGATGAAGTTAACGCCAACCTGCTTGCCTGCGTTATCCAAAGCCTGTGCCAGCGGTACATAATCGTTGCTGTCGCAGCTTTCCCCAACCATGGAAATCGGCGTTACGGAAATACGCTTGTTGATAATGGGCACGCCCAGCTCAACCTCGATATCCTCACCGGTTTTTACCAGATGCTCTGCCTTACGGCAAATCTTATCATAAATCTTCTGCGCTGTTACCTTGATATCCGGATGACCGCAATCACGCAGGCTAATGCCCATGGTGATAGTACGCACGTCCAGCTTGTTTTGGGTAATCATGCGCGTAGTTTCTAAAATATCGTCAGTATTGAATAACATGACAGCCTCCTATATACGATGCATTGCGCTGAAAATTTCTTCGCTCTGCAGACGGATTTCTACGCCGATTTCTTCACCCAGCGCAGCCATTTTGTCGCGTGCTTCGGCAATGGGCACATTAGCCTCTGCCATATCAGCAATCAGCACCATATTGAAAAAGCCTTGCATAATGTTTTGGTTGATGTTGATAATGTTAATATTCATTTCTGCTAAAGCATTGCTCACCTTAGCGGTAATACCTACCTTATCCTTGCCTACGATAGTTAAAACA
>OKSN01001483.1_pt1 | contig 11832 bp, 8 predicted proteins | sample 1606191 | NCBI WGS metagenome assembly OKSN01 (sample SAMEA3879535, study PRJEB24766) | human gut metagenome | biome: human-associated habitat; feature: feces | place: USA | collected 1985/1987
GTTCTTCCTGAACTGGTGGCTGCTGGAACTTCCGCTGCCACACACGGCGGACACTGTGTTTTATATCGCCACGCTGTCGGCGGGCTATATCTGTATGCTCATGGCGGGTACATGGATGTCCCGGCTGTTGAAGAACAACCTAATGGATGATGTCTTTAATACAGAGAACGAGAGTTTCCAGCAGGAAACAAGGCTTATCGAGAACGAGTATTCGGTAAATCTGCCTACCCGGTTCTACTATAAGAAGAAATGGAATAATGGCTGGATAAATGTCGTGAACCCGTTCCGTGCCAGCCTTGTGTTGGGTACGCCGGGTAGTGGCAAATCGTATGCAGTGGTAAACAGTTACATAAAACAGCAAATCGAGAAAGGTTTTGCGCTTTACTGCTATGATTATAAGTTTCCCGACTTATCGGAAATCGCTTATAATCATTTGCTTAACCACTTGGACGGGTATAAGGTAAAGCCTAAATTCTACATTATCAATTTTGACGACCCCCGCAAGAGCCACCGATGCAACCCGATAAACGCCAGCTTCATGTCGGACATTGCGGATGCCTATGAAGCCAGCTACACGATAATGCTTAACCTCAATCGAAGTTGGATAAGCAAGCAGGGCGACTTTTTCGTGGAAAGCCCGATTATCCTGCTTGCAGCCATTATTTGGTACTTGCGGTGCGCCCATAAGGCGGTGTAATAAATATCTATTTAGCAATAGATTAGGTTAGAGTTCTATGAAAATAAGACCTACTGTCATCCGACTTATCCCAGAGGGAAACCCGAGGGGGAGTGTAGCATGTCGGAGAAGCCATAAGTCAGCCAACTGCCACGCTGCGACTGAATGGCAAGACAGAAAGACGGACATGAGGATGAAGCCTGAACTGGTTGAACAACAATCCAGTGGCACATACCAGGGCTGTGGCGGAAGGCAGTTACCAACGCCATATCGCATGTACCCCAGCAAGTGTTTAGGTTGTATGGGGCAAAGAACTGACTGCGACACGTCTGCAATAAGCAGATTAACGGACGAACGTTGCATCCGACAATCTGTCATGCTTGTTATTACACCCGCTAAATGGGGATTGCCTAAACCGAAACGCCGAAAGGCTATAGAAATCGTTCTTGAATATTCGGCATGGCAACGGAGCTTCCGTAGTAGTCCGAGCAGGGTAATGCCCTGCACATGGCGAAGGGAAGCAGTTATATAATCAATATAATCAAAGGAAAATGTGAGAGACATTATGAGAAATCCAAAGAATGTATTGAACAACTTAGTGAAACACAGCAATGTATCGGGCTATAAGTTCGAACGGTTGTATCGTATTCTATTCAATGAACAGATGTTCTATACCGCCTACCAACGAATCTATGCCAAACAGGGCAATATGACCGCTGGGACAGACGGCAAGACAGTTGACGAAATGAGTATTCAGAGAATAGAAAATCTAATCTCCAAGCTTAGAGACGAAAGTTACAAACCCAACCCAGCCAAAAGGGTCTATATCCCTAAGAAGAGCGGAAAGAAACGCCCGTTGGGCATCCCGTCTTTTGAAGACAAGTTGGTGCAGGAAGTGGTACACATGATACTGGAAGCCATATACGAGGGAAGTTTTGAAAATACCTCACATGGATTCAGACCACGTAGGAGTTGCCAGACTGCATTAACCCAAATTCAAGATACGTTTCTCGGAACAAAATGGTTTATAGAGGGGGACATAAAAGGCTTCTTCGACAACATAGACCATAACGTTCTGATTGGCATACTCGAAGAACGCATAGCGGACGAGAGGTTCATAAGGCTCATCCGTAAATTTCTGAACGCTGGGTATATTGAAAATTGGAAATACAGACACACGTACAGTGGAACTCCGCAAGGCGGCATCATTAGTCCCATACTGGCTAATATTTACCTTGACAAGTTCGACAAGTACATGGAGGAATACGCCCAATCTTTCAATAAAGGCGCAAGCAGAAGATTGGATAAGGATTACCGTCGGATTAAAGACCGTAAGAACAAGCTGGAAAAGAAACTGAAATCCGAAACCGATACAAAGGTACGGAAAGACCTTATTGATAAAATCAAAGGGTATTACCGACAGATGCAACAAATGCCTTGTGTCATGGAGATGGATGAAGAGTACAGACGGTTGAAATATGTCAGATACGCAGACGATTTCTTGATTGGGGTTGTCGGCAGCCATGAAGAATGTGGGCAAATCAAAGCGAATATCACACAATTCATGAAAGATAAGCTAAAACTTGAACTGTCGGCAGAGAAAACGCTTATAACCCAAGCACAAGAAAAAGCTAAATTTCTGGGATATGAAATAACCGTACGCAACTCCAAAGCCACCAAGAGAGATAAGAATGGAGTGCTCAAAAGAATGTTCAACCGCAAGGTTGTACTTCTACTCCCGAGAGAGGTGGTCAAGAACAAGTTGATTGACTACAAAGCCATGAGGGTTATACAAACCAATGGCAAGGAGGATTGGAAGCCAAAGGCACGCAGTTATATGATGAACTGCAAGCCGGAGGATATTGTAGCCCAATTCAATAAGGAGATAAGAGGATTCTACAATTATTACTCGATAGCGAACAATGTATCTACTCTTTGCAAAAGGTTCGGTTATATTATGGAATACAGTATGTACAAAAGCATCGCCAAAAAGCAAAGCAGCAGTGTACGGAAGATTAAAAAGAAATACTCGAAAGACAAAGACTTTGTAATCAGTTACACGGATGCAAAAGGGCAATGCAAATGCCGTGTGTTCTATAATGAGGGTTTCAAGAGAAAAGACGCTCAATGTGATGCTAAATGCGACATAATGCCAAACACCAATTTTCTGCCAGCCTCAAGTCTTGTTGAGAGATTGAAGGCGGAACAGTGCGAGGTATGTGGAGCGCATGGCAAAACGGTGATGCACCATGTTCGTGCCTTGAAAGACCTGACAGGCAAGAACGAATGGGAACGCATCATGCTCAAAATGCACCGCAAAACATTGGCTGTCTGTCCAGAATGTAATGCTAAAATACATGGCAATGTATAACACTAAGTTGAATTATAACGGAGAGCCGTGTACATGGAGACATGTAAGCACGGTTCGGGGGCAGGCTCTCGGAAACCTACCGCAGAAATGCGGCAAGGCGCCGAGTGCCGAGCCTACCATTTATCAGGGCGGGAAGTATTGCACGTTCCCCCATGCCATTGAACTGTTGAACAAGAAATACGCCGATGTTTTCACGATTTTGCGCAGCTATCCCGAACTGGAAAATTACCTTTCCCCGTTCGTGGATGCTTGGGAATCAGATGCCCAAGAGCAGTTGCAAGGGCAGATAGCCAGTGCGAAAATCCCGCTTTCAAGGATGATTTCACCCGCCCTTTACTGGGTGATGACGGGCGATGATTTTTCACTGGACATCAACAACCCGAACGAGCCTAAAATACTGGTTGTCGGCAACAATCCCGACCGCCAAAATATCTATTCGGCGGCACTGGGATTATATAATAGTAGAATAGTGAAGCTGATAAATAAGAAAGGGCAGCTTAAAAGTTCGGTGATAATAGATGAATTACCGACTATATATTTTCGTGGGCTTGATAATTTGATTGCGACCGCCCGAAGCAACATGGTGGCGGTTCTGCTGGGCTTTCAAGATTACAGCCAGCTTACCCGTGACTATGGCGACAAGGAAAGCAAAGTAATCCAAAATACGGTGGGTAACGTGTTTAGCGGTCAGGTAGTCGGTGAAACGGCAAAAATCCTATCCGAGCGTTTCGGTAAGGTATTGCAGAAGCGGCAGAGCATGACTATCAACCAGCGGGAGAAATCCACCTCGATAAGCACCCAAATGGATAGCCTGATACCTGCCAGTAAAATATCCAACCTCACGCAAGGCATGTTCGTGGGTGCTGTGGCGGACAACTTCGATGAACGGATAGAGCAGAAGATTTTCCACTGCGAAATCGTGGTGGACAATGAAAAGGTGAAGCGGGAAACCGCCCGTTACGTGAAGCTGCCGCAGATAATCGACTTCACCGACAAGGACGGCAACGACCGGATGCAGGAGGAGATACAAGCCAACTACGACCGCATCCGTCAGGAAGTCCGGCAGATTGTCGAGGACGAGATAACCCGGATTAAGAACGACCCGGAGCTATGCCACTTGATAAAAGAGGAAGAATAGCTGTATATAATAATGTATGGAGTGAAGAACAGCCGATGTAGCTTTACGGTTGTTCTTCATTTTGCTTTTTGGTGCGGTAGGCTTCAAAACGCACTAATATTTCGTGCAGGTTCTTCAATGCTTCCACAGCCTTGCCTATCGGCGGCATCTTGCTTTTGTCGAAAGTCAGTTTCTTCAAATCGGTAGTGTACGCCGTAGCCACTTCGGGCAACGCCATGACCGCTTCGGCATCCTTGAATATCGGTGCATCAGCCAGCGACAAGTGCGAACGGGAGTTTTTGTTTAGTCCGTCCTCTATCGTCACCCGGTACATGGCATCCAAGAAATCTTCCGAATGTAGGTAATCGTTATATTCCTGATTGTGGTAGAGTGCCGACAAGTCGTAAACGTCACGGATATGCTTTGCCAACAGTGCGGCTGCATCCTCATTGTAAGACAGCTTTACCAGCCTTGAAACCTTGTCGCAGATAGTCTTTCGGGGATTGATGCACTGCGTTTCAAAACTTCCCAGCCCGTAGGTGCTTATCAGTTCCTCTTGCCCGATACTTTCAAGAAAGGCGGTCACAATCGGTTTGATAACCTGCTTGTCTGCCGGGTAGAACATCCGTTTTTTGTCCGGCAGGTCACAGGATTTTATCTCTACTTCCAAATGCTCTTTTAGTCCCACACCCTGAAATATATTGTCATACGAGAAATACAGTTTGCGGTAATTACCGCCCGTTTCCGACAAATCTTCCTTGTATATGTCACTGTTGAGTTCGGCTATGTATTTGGAAAGTTTCTTGTTCAATGTCTTTTCCGCCTGCTTGGACGCACCTTTGTCACCCGTGAACACGAACAAGTCCAAATCTTCCGAGAAGCGTTCTATCAGCCCGTAGGCTTTGGAAAGTGAAGTTCCGCCTTTGAAGTAGGTCTTATCCGCATATTCGGACATGGAAATATCCCGCAGTATCTTCGATACCCAGTAATCCTTTTCCACGTGCGACTGCTCGTAGCTGAAATGTTCAGCCGCCAGTGCGATGATTTCCTTGAACGCTTCCTTGTCCGAATGTAAATTCATATTTCTGTCCTATGCCGTTTTATAATCCAAGTTGAACCGTGTCGTGGGAAGAATGGTCTTTACCATTTCCGTTTGCAACACGGTTTGTCTGATGTCGCCCAGTATGTCCGCCACCACCTTTCTGACACGTGGCGGGTAACTTTTCGCCAAAGATACGATTTTTTCCAGTTCCGGCAGGCTGTACCCGTTGAAATATTGGCTCTTGACCCGGTTGTAGATGTCCTGCCCGGTTGTTCCGGGTATGCGCTTCATGTCCTTTATCGCATCGAGCAGCCGCAAGTACGGGACAAGGCTTTCATCCGGGTAGTCCATGCAGTAGGCTTTCACGCACTCTATATCCAAGTTCTTGAAACGGAAACGGCGAACCGGGTTAGGAGTGGCTATCGTTATGGTTGTGGCAACCTGTTCGGTCAGCCCCATTTTGTTATAGATGTAAGCCCCCGTGATATAGCCGTTCAGTTTTTCAGTCAGGTAGCGGAACTGTTCATCCTGATAGACAGGCAGCTTTCCCAGCCCCAGCACTGATTTCTTGGGACGGTAGTACGCCCCCTTTTCAACCCGTACCAGTACCCCTTTGCGGCTCTGTTCGGAAAGTAGCACCGCAACATTGGCGGTCTTTTCCATTTCAAACGACAAATCCCGGAACGTAAATATACGCCCGGTATCTATCCGTTCAATCTGCCCAAGTATCTCTTTTCTGAATGAAGCCATATTTATGTCCTTTGTTTCTATATGCAAAGATAGTATATTATGTAATCACCTGCAAAAACATAACAAATATTTTGCCGAAGATGTTTTCTTTTTGTCGTGTCACCTGATAATAGGAGAATAACGGAAACTCAATCAAAGGCTTGCCAAACGCTTCACAAACGTTCCAAAAATAAGCTGTATTTCAGTATTAATTTTGATATGTGGCTCATTATTAGTTTATTAATAAAATAGCAAACGTTCCATAAACGTTTCACAAATGGCTCGCAAGCATAATGTAAAATTTAATAAGTTGTTGATTATAAGGCATAAGGTTTATGATTAAATGGCTCATAAATGGCTCACCCCAAGAGAGTGATTAACTTCGCTCTCTTTTTTATGCCCTTTTCAATTCTGCAACCAATGGTTGCGGAATTTCATCCCACCCGGACAATTTCAGACAGCGCAGGACAAATTCGGACAGTCCTTGCCGCCCGTCCCAATATAGCATATTTAGTCGCTACCTTTGGGCGGGACTATTCCCGTAACCACTAAAATTCCAATTATTTATGGCAAACAGAATGACCCCGCCCGCAGAGGGGCAGGAAAAAGACGTGCTGCTGGTCTTGGATAAACAGCAGGGCAAGGTGAGTGCTGTTAAAAGCTTCGACAAGGACGGCAATTTGCAGACCGTATCGCCGACGCATGGCGGCGAGTTCATGCAGGTGGACAAGAACAGCGATGTGTTCAGCAACTTCATTTCCAATTTTTTCCGCAAGTTTCAGGACACTTCCGGGCTGGAACTGTTCAGCGTAAAGGCTTCCGAAGCGGAACAACAGGCAAGGGCAATCGAGGACAATCACCGCAACCCGACACCGGAGGGCAGCAAACGAACAGAAATGCTTCGAGTTCCGAAGTCCGACTTTCACGAGTTCAAGCAGGGCTACCGCTTCGACCCGGCAAAAATCGACTGGGAGAACCTGAAAAAAGTCGGCATCACCGCCGACACCCTGAAAAACACGAAAGACTTCGACCGGGTGATGCGTGGCTACAAGTCCCGCAACACCTACACCGTTTCGGGGACGGTGGGCGGCTTCTACCTCAAACCTACCGATGTCAAGCTCTCTTTCTATCAGGCTAAGGACGGCACGGTAGTACCCAAGCTGCACGGCGTGCAGCAGGACGAGAAACTGTTGCAACGCCCGTTCCATGAACACGGGTTCACCAAGCAGGAACAGGGCAACTTGCAAGGCACTGGCAACTTGGGCGGCATCGCTGAAATCAAAGACCCTAAAAGCGGCGAGCAAATCCCCGTGTTCGTCAGCCGGGACAGGTACACGCACGAACTGGAGTATATGCGGGCTGACAGGTGGAAATGCCCCGATACAATCTGTAACGTGCAAGTCAGCCCGGAACAGAAAGCCGCCTTTGAAGCCGGGCAAGCGGTGAAAATGGAAAACCTGCAATTCAGGGACGGCACGAAGCGCAGTGCCTATTTGCAGGTCAGTGCGGTGGAGCGTGGCTTGGAGTTCCTGCCCCGTGCCGCCGTCCAGTTCTTGCAGCAGGGACAGCAGCCCGCAGAGCAGCAGGTCGCCGGGCTAAAGGACGGCAAGGGCGTTGAGTTCAACGGTCATGTACAGCCCGGCGCACAGGGCAAATCCCCCGACAAGGTGCAGCCGAAAGACGTTACCCCCGCCGCCGAGAGCCGGACGCAGGTAGCGGTCAATTCGGGGGGCAAGACCAACGAAGTCACCAAGCAGGGCAAAGAGCCGTTGAAACAGGGTCAGGACAAGCCCACCGCCAAGCAGAAAGAGAAGCAGGAGAAAGCGCAGGACAAGAGCCTGAAAGTTGACAAGCCCAAGAAGTCCAGAGGAATAAAAATGTAATATCCATCATTAAAAAGTAAAGAATTATGATTGCATTGATAGCAGAGAAGCCCAGCGTGGCAAAGGACATCGCCCGCATCATCGGTGCGACCGGGCGTAATGACGGTTATCTTTCCGGCAACGGGTATATGGTGACATGGGCGTTCGGCCACTTAATCCAGCTTGCCATGCCGGAAGCCTACGGCGTGGCGAACTTCCGCAGGGAGAGCCTGCCCATACTGCCGCCCGATTTCCAGCTAATCCCCCGTCAGGTGAAAGCGGAGAAAGGCTACAAGGCAGACCCCGGCGTGCTGAAACAGTTGAAAGTGATAAAGGAAGTGTTCGACCGGTGCGACCGGATTATTGTCGCCACCGATGCCGGGCGTGAGGGTGAGTTAATCTTCCGCTATATCTTCCATTACCTGAACTGCCGGAAACCATTTGTGCGCCTGTGGATAAGCAGCCTTACCGACAAGGCAATCCGTGAGGGGCTGGATAACTTGCAGCCGGGAGAGCGTTACGATAACCTCTACCTCTCTGCCAAGTCCCGCAGCGAAGCGGACTGGCTGATAGGGATAAACGCCACCCAAGCGTTGAGCGTAGCCGCCGGGCAGGGGGTGTTCTCGCTGGGCAGGGTGCAGACACCCACGCTCGTGATGATATGCAGCCGCTATTTGGAGAACAAGAATTTCGTACCCGCCAAGTTTTGGCAACTCAAAGCGGCGACCGCCAGCGGGGGAATAAATTTTACCGCCCAATCGACCGCCAAGTGGGAACAGCAGCCCGAAGCCATAGCCGCCCTGCAACGGGTAAAGGATGCCGGGCAACTTGTGGTTAAATCCGTTGAGAGGAAAGAAGCCTGTCAAGAACCGCCGCTTCTGTACGACCTTACCACGCTGCAAAAGGAAGCGAACACGAAGCTGAACTTCTCGGCTGACAAGACGCTTTCCATAGCGCAAAGCCTGTATGAAAAGAAAGTGATGTCCTATCCCCGAACCGGAAGCCGCTATATCCCGGAGGACGTTTTCGATGAAATGCCGGAACGTGTCGCCCTGCTGGGGCAATACCCCCGCTTTGCCGGGTATGCCGCCGGGCTGGACGGCACACCCCTGAACCGCCGCAGCGTGAATGACGGCAAAGTGACCGACCACCACGCCTTAATCATTACCGAGAACCTGCCCGGCGAACTTTCCAAAGACGAGCGGGCGGTTTACGAGCTGGTAGCCGGGCGTATGCTGGAAGCCTTTTCGGGCAAGTGCGTGAAAGACGTTACCACCGCCTTGCTGTCAGGGGGAGATACCGACTTCACGGTGAAAGGGTCTGTGATGAAAGAAGCCGGGTGGCGTGCCGTGTTCGGCGAGCAGGAAACGGGAGAGGATGAAGAAACCGCCAGCCTGCCGCCACTCCAAGAGGGAGAATGTTTGCCACTCTCCGGCGTGGATCTGCTCGAAAAGCAGACCAAGCCGAAACCGCTGCACACGGAAAGCAGCCTGTTGGCGGCAATGGAGAACGCAGGCAGGGAATTGGAAGATGCCGAACTGAAAGCCAGCCTGAAAGATGCCGGGATAGGCACGCCCGCCACCCGTGCGGCGATTATCGAAACGCTGTTCGCCCGCCAGTACATCGTGCGTGAGAAGAAGAACCTTGTACCCACCGACAAGGGGCTTGCCGTTTACAGGATTGTCAGGGACAAGAAGATTGCCGATGTCGAAATGACGGGCATGTGGGAAACCGCCCTTGCCAAGATAGAAGCGGGCAGCATGGATGCCGACACGTTCCGGAAGGGCATCGAGGTGTACGCAACGCAAATCACCGCAGAACTGCTATCGGTGCAGCTATCTGTCGCTACTGGTGAAACCTGCCCCTGCCCGAAATGCGGTAGCGGGCGCATCCTGTTCTACCCGAAAGTGGCGAAGTGTTCCAACGTGGACTGCACGCTTACCATATTCCGCAACAAGTGCGACAAGCAGCTTTCCGACAAGCAGATTGTCGAGCTGGTGACGAAACGCAAGACCGGGTTAATCAAGGGCTTCAAGGGCAAGAACGGCAAGGCTTTCGATGCTTCGCTGGTACTGGACGAGCAGTTCAATGTCGGTTTTTCATTCCCCGAAAAGAAAGCGAAACCGAAGAAATAGCCTATCTTTGCCGCTGAAATTTCATTGTGATAGGTTTTACAGCTTATAATAATTGAAATTTTAGTGGTTGCGCCCGGAGGGAAACCGGGCGCATTTTTTATATGTTCCCGCCAAACAAGTAGGTCGAACAGACCACCCCGTTATCCAGCACCCTGCTTTCCGAGAGCTTCCACAGCGAGCCGGATGTTTCCCCGACAAAACCGATGCCTTTGCCCGCCATGACCGGGACGGTGTAGATTGTCAGGCTGTCCAGCAGTCCGGCTTTAATCAATGAAGTAAGCAGCTTGCCGCCACCCACCACCAGCATGTCGGTTTCCTGTTTCAGTTCATAGACCCTTTGCAGCGGTTCTTCGGTCAGGAACTCCACCCCGCAGTCCGGTGTAACGTTGGTGTCGTAGTGTGACACCACAAAAGACCGTTTGCTTTTGTGCGGCCACCCGCCCCAGTGTTCAAAGATGTAGTTGTAGGTGTTCGCCCCCATAAGCAGGCAGCTTGCGGCGGCGTGTTCCCTTGCCACCAGTTCCTTGACCTCACGGGGCATCCAGTCCAGTTCATAGTCCGGCGTGGCGGTATGCCCGTCCAGCGATACGGCGATGTGCGCTTTGATTTGTTCCATATTATCAGGTATTAAAGTGATATAAATCCCTACTGTCTTGGCACGTTAGCCGCCACCCCAAAAAAGAAAGCGTGGCATGACGCTGTTTCGATGCGAGGTACTGGCATACCCAAATGTGGAAACAGTGCAGCCACGCTATGACAAACGCATAGCATATCCTGCGCTGAATATCCCCACATTTTGAAAAGTGCCAGTTTTCGCATCGGGACGTTCGGCGAACGTATATGTTATATATAAAGGCAATATTCCGGCAACCGCCGTCCAACTGCCGTTACTTTTCCGTGTAACTTCTGCAAAGTTAAGCAAATACCCTGAAAAATCACGTGCAAACAGAAAAAATCCTGCCGTGTTATCACAACAGGGCAGGACACAAGCACCTAAAAATACACAAGTTCAGCCCATACGCCTACGGGCAGCTTGCGTTCCTTTGAAGATTATATGAACCGATGACAAAACAGCTTTGGTTCGCCGTGTCTTTGGTGATGATGTCCCTTTCCCGCATGAAGCGGATATAGCTCTTTGCGGTGCGCTCCTTGATGTCGAATACCTGCTGCAACTGCTCGCAAAGGTCTATGTAGGTGATGCGTGTCTGCCGCCCGAAGATGTCACGTGCGACATTCACCAGTTCCCTTTCCTTGCGCTTCTCCTTTTCCTCACGTGGTTTCTCGCCCTTGTACACGTGCATCCCGGCTTCCTTGTCCCAAGCAAAGAGCATCAGCGGCACGTCCAGCGGGCTTCCGTCCCTTACTTTCAGGGCTTTTACCACCGACTGGGTAGGTTCTTCGTCTTTTTCAATGGACAGGATAGTAGCCGCCTTGCGCTGCAACTCGCTGCCCAAATGTCCCCGCAGTTTCAATCCGTTGGGGACGAAGTGCAGCACGCACAGAATACACGTGTTGTAGATACCCGCCAGCCGATAAAGTTCATCTATCACCGCCACGCTTTCCGCTTCATCGTTGGTACTCTTAACAAGGTCTGCGATGCCGTCAATGACGACCAACTGGATGCCGCCGTACTGGTAGTAGAACTTGTCCATGCTTTGTACAATGGCGTTCAGGCGTTCTTTGCGTGACATACCGGTAAGACAAAACGCTTTCAGTTCATCGGGTTTGTCCGGCTGTTTGGCACGTGCCAGCAGGTTGCTTACGTTCTTGAACAGTTGCACTTCCGACTGTTCGGTGTCGTAGAGCAAGACCGCCTTGTGTTTGCCGTTGGCGGTTATCTGTATGCCCAGCGTATCTACTTCCGCACCAGCCGGGCAGATGCAGCCCGCCACGATTGCGG
>OKSN01001488.1_pt1 | contig 11803 bp, 6 predicted proteins | sample 1606191 | NCBI WGS metagenome assembly OKSN01 (sample SAMEA3879535, study PRJEB24766) | human gut metagenome | biome: human-associated habitat; feature: feces | place: USA | collected 1985/1987
GGGACAGGATCTTCAGCCGCCTCTTCGACGTCGCCGAGTACGCCAGCCTTGACAATATTGACAAACAAAATTACGTAAAGGCCATGACAACAGCACGTGACATCCACAATTAGAGATGAAGTGTGTACTGAAATAGACGAAAGCGAGGGCGCTGCGGAAGTGCAGGGTCCTCGCTTGGGTGTTATTGTTCTATGTCCGTTATATTAATTGCGGACTGTCTGAAAGGCAATTCAGGGAGTCTACTTGGACTGGTCAACGCCGTCAATGACTAGTTTACCGGTGGATCCAGGAACGAATCTGCCGTAGAGATTGCTGTGTTCAGGAGCGGTCTTGCCGGTCTGGGTTATGGTGTTTCCTGATTCGGTGATGTTATTGATAGACAACTCGCCAACATTTGCAGTACCGACTACTACACCTACTCGCCAACCACCATCGTCAGTGGATGTGAGAACGCAATTCTTTACCGTACAGTCAGAGATGGTGTGATAGGTTGCAGGGTTACAGCCGGCATGGCCGATAATACCACCTACTGAACCTTTAGCTGAAATTGTACAGCCCTCTACTGAACATTTGGTAATCTTGATATATGTGTCAACCGGTCCATCATCAGGGTTATTATAGCCTGAGGTCCAACCGATTAGACCACCTACACGTGCACCGCCAGTGGAAATGATTTCCGAATTTGTAAGATGACAATTATCAAGTTCAATCGTAGGCATGCTATCTACATTGCAGACAAATGCGCCAATACCCTGATCGCTGGTAGCATCGTTAATCTTAACACCATCCAATGTAAGATCCTTGACAACGATTCCTGAATTACCTGCGAATCCGCCAGCAAACAAAGGAGCATTGAGTCCGGAAATCTTGTGGCCATTACCGAGCACAGTAACCACACCGGCACCATGATAACCATCTACTTTAGCAGGCGTCCAGGTTTCACCCTCTTTCAGGACAATGTCTTTTCCAATTTCAATGACATTGTCACCAGAGCCTGCACTCGTAAATGCTGTAAGGGTTGCGCGGAGTTCTGCTGTCGTCATAACGACAGGCTTTGTGCCGCGGACAACTGTCCAGACATTGTCTTCAGTCTTGACTGACATATACCCGTCAGCTACGAAGTTCGTGTGAGGACCTTCGGATATACAATCGGCAGGATCGAAAGCTACAAACTGACCACCTGTTATGTTAATCTTAGCTGTTGCACGACTTGCATCCTGCATATTAAGCAAGAAGCTGGTACCCTGAGCATTAAGCATCGCAGTTTCGAACTTTCCACCGGCAACATTGACAACAGCTCTATCCATTACATAGATAAGGTTCGAAGTTTCCGGATTAAGCTGCTTGTTGTAGAAGTAACCGCCATTGATATCTACTACTGCATCGTCATAAGCCCACACTGCCATGCGATAACCATCGACATTAGAAGTCTCCTCAAGAGCCTTGACCTCACCCTCACCATTGATTGTAAGATGAGAATTTCCGGTCACATTGAAAACGACGGTAAAATTTCCATTAACCTGTGTCTTATTGACAATGCTATGTCCGTTAAGGTCAATGACAACATCCGTATTGCCGCTAAGAACCAGAGGATAATCTATTTCAATGTCATCAACGAGTTTCGCAGAACCACCAGTTGCAACCAATGCTTTCAACGACTCAACGTCCTGGACAAGGTCAATGTCATTGTCAGGCTCATTGAAGATAGGGACAATCTCAACATTGAAGATTACCTGTGAGGTGAGGAGATTACCGAGAATGTTAGTGCGGTAGTTGTTCTGGACCGGAGTCTGAGGTGATGAAGCTGTGATTGCATCACCCGTTGCAGGAACGAACTCAGCAGTAACATTGGAAATGTGCTTCTCGTCTTGCTTACCTACAGGGATGATGTAATTCATTGTCATCCAAGCATATTTGGTCCCATCTTTGATAACAAGTGGCTCAGCAGGAAGTTCAGCTGCGGCAAATGTGACTTTATCAGTAGCCAGGCCTTCGACTTTACCTTCTGCATTGAAAGTATCAAATACATTGGCAACGTCAGTAGCTGTAAAGGCGCTCTTTACAGGAACAAAGCCGGCGGCAGCAGCCTCAACAAGATCAGCAGTACCGAAGTTCACCTGTGCGAAAGGACGGTAAAGCTTGATAGTCTCTGTCAATGCACCATTGACCTTCAACTCTTTACGCGTAGCGTAGAATGCGTCGCGTTTCTCGTCGTTGGCGACTGCACCCTCATAAGAAACCTTGATGTTCTTCAGGTCTTTGACATCATAAGGTGCGCCTTCGGCCTGTGCCCAGAACACGAAGTTATATGTCTTGCCCTTTACGAGGCTGAATTTCACCTGAGTTTTCAGGTCAGTGAACGTGGCAGTCTTGTCGAGATCTCCAAGATGAGTTTTCTCAGTGTCGTTCTCGTAAACTGACACATGGAGAGTCTTGGCAGTCTGACCGTCACCAAGTGCCTTAGTCGCCATTTCGCCCGGCAATGCAGCCGTGAACGTCACGTCAACCATCTGTCCGTCAGGAACTTCTGTTACCTGTTCCTTGTTACAGCCGACTGCAAGAAATGTCAATGCGGCAGCTGCCAAATACTTAAATGTTTTCATATCAGTTATCATATATGTTCTCAACAGATTTCAGTGAAAATTACTGAACTTTAGACCCATCAATTGTTACAGAAAGGTGCGCTGCATTCATATTGTTCTTGTTTGCCCAATATTTTGAACCGGTATTCTTACCTTCCGCAAAGCCATTGACTGTGCTGTTAGTAATTGTAAGAGAGTACGTTGCATTATAATCATTGCCGATTTCAATGGCCGCTTTGCCTGCAGAACCATTATTCCTGTCATTCAATATGCAATTCTTCACTACAAGATTTGTCGGCTTTGCGGCAGTGGCCTGTCCATAAAGAAGAATGGCTTTACCATTAGTATTGAATGTGCACTTGTCAAACGTAACATCAGTGCCGCCCCATGTCCAAATAGAATACTGATCCGCCATCGTGTTCTCAAAGACGCAGTCTTTAAAAGAAGCTTTACCAAATAGTGTAAACTTACCGGTTATGGTACAATTCTCGAAAACCAGTTCATCACACACGACGCCATCAAAATTTCCTTCGCCTGCCTTAATCTTAAGGTTTTTGAAAGTAAAAGATGAACCGCGCTGATAGCTGAGCATTCCGCCTTCTGCATTCTTTGATCCAGAAATAACATCCACAGTCTGAGAACCGTTGCCCACTATTGTAATATTTCTAGCCTTATCTCCCTCATGAGCCAATCCAGTTTTCAATACTATAGTTGAATTAGGAGCAGCCTGTATCTCAATAGGAGTACCGACTGAGCCTTTACTAATTACATCTTCAAAACCTTCCTGATTCGCAACTGGAGTAACGTCCGCTTTGGTCACGAAGTAAGAATCACCAATCTGAGTGGATTTGTAACCGTCAGCAAGGAAGTTTGTATGAGCACCTTCAGCTGCGCAATCTCCAGGATTGAATTTCACGAATTCGCCACCTGTGACGATAATCTTAGCGATACCGTTCTCACGATTCTTATCGTAGCAATTCAAGACATAACCATAAGGATCAGGATTTGAAGACAACTGCTGAATGCTGTATTTACCACCCTTAATCTCCGCCGTACCTTCATAAACATATACAGCATGAACATTGCCGACATATGTTCCGTCTTCAATGACAACTGTTCCACCATCCTGAACATCGACAGCAAAGCAGTCGTTTTCCTTAGCCTGAAGAGTTCCTGCGCCTTTAATCGTAAGAATACCGCCCCTCACAGAAAGAAGAGACCAACTAGCTATAGATTCATTCCACAGATCTGCAGTATTGCTGACGGTCTTGCCGTTAAGGTCGAGAACGACTTCTTTACCAGGTTCTACAACAACAGTCTCGCCAAGGACTACGTCTTCGGTCAGTTTCGCCTCACCGCCTGTCGCGAAGAGCGCACGGAGAGAAGACTCATTCTTGATATTGACAAGGTCAATGTCATTGTCCGGATCATTGAAGATAGGGACAATCTCAACATTGAAGATCACCTGTGAGGTGAGGAGGTTGCCGAGGATGTTGGTGCGGTAGTTGTTCTGGACAGGAGCGTTCGGCGCGGACACAGTCACAGCTTCGCCGTTGTTCGCCTTGAAAGTCGCAGCAACGTCAATGTTGTGGGACTCGCCCTGTTTGCCGACCGGGATGAGGTAGTTCATCACGAGTCGGGTGTAGGTCTTTCCGTCGAGTGTCTTGAGGACGTCCGCCGGAATCTCGGTTTCTGTCAATGCAACTTCGACTTTATCCTTTCCTTCTTCAGCGAATGTGTCGAATGTCGTTGCCGCTTCAGATGCCGTGAATGAGCTGACTGCAGGGTTGAAGCCTGCCTTCTTTGCGTCAGCATAGTCTGCGGTCGCGAAGTTCACCTGCGCGAAAGGACGGTAAAGCTTGATGGTTTCTGTCAATGCCCCATTGACTTTCAACTCTTTACGTGTAGCGTAGAACGCATCGCGCTTCTCGTCGTTGGCACCTGATGTATAGTCATTTACCTTGATACTTTTCAGGTCGGTGACGTCGTAAGGCGCATCTTCGGCCTGAGCCCAGAACACGAAGTTGTAGGTTTTACCCTTCACGAGGCTGAATGTAACCTGAGTCTTCAGGTCAGCAAAATCAGCAGTTTTATCGAGACTGGCGAGCTTGGTTTTCTCGTCATCATTCTCGTAAACTGATACATAGAGCTTCTTGGCGGTCTGTCCATCGCCAATCGTCTTGGTCGCCATTTCGCCCGGCAATGCAGCCGTGAACGTCACGTCAACCATCTGTCCGTCAGAGACTTCCGTCACCTGTTCCTTATTACAGCCGACTGCGAGCAATGTCAATGCAGCCGCTGCCAAATATTTAAATGATTTCATAATGGTTATCGTTTAATTTCTGTCAATGTAATCTTCACGGATTACTTATATCAGTTTCTATCAGAAAATGGAGATAACTAATTCAATGTCTGCGGAACACTATCTACAACGACCTTAAGATTAGTGGCATCTCCCTTCTTGTTATTCCACAAAGAGTTTCCAGACTTAGTTCCATTATCAAAGCCTTCTGATGTACAATTATTGATATAAACTTCGTATGGTGCCAAAGAGCTGTCAATTTCAATCGCAGCCTTACCAGTAACCTTAGCGCTTGCCTTAAATACACACTTGTTGAATGTAACTTTAAGATATATATCTTTAGTAGCATCATTTCCCTCTCTATAAACCATAGCAGCTTTTCCTTGACAATCAAAGACACAATTATCAAAAGTAATATTTGAAGCATATGTCCAAATATTATAGTCACCAGTAGTTTGTTTGAAGGTACAGTCTTTATATTCCACATTAGTCGCATATGAGGTTGGGCGTCCCAAGATTACACACTTCTCATACTTAATATTACCCGAATGCTTAATACCATTATAATTACCCTGACCCTCATTAATAGTAAGGTTCTTGAAAGTAACATTATTCAAACCCTTAGCATTATAATTGCCCTCTCCGCCTTTCTCTGCTGCTTCAGTATTCAGCACAGTGCCTTCGCCATTTCCTATGATTGTAACTCCCTCAGCAATAACACTTTTTTCATTACCATCAACTGTAACGGTCTCTTTAGGAAGTTTGTACGTACCCGCTGCTAAAACTACTGTCGAATTTGCTTTTCCAATCTCAGTATTAAAGGCCTCCTGAGTCGTCACAGCAGGAATCGCCTCGACTTTCCACGCCGTTTTTCCATTGTAAGTCGTCTTTACTGCTTTATAGCCGTCTGCCACGAATGAAGTAACTTTGCCATGACATTCATTTACCTCTGCTGGATTAAATTCGACAAAAATTCCACCTTTCACGCTAAAGCAGCTCTCGTTTTCAATATAATCATTCTGGTTCAAGACAAACTTATTCGCTTGAGCTTCAAATACACCGCCATTAATTTCAACAATACCTCCACCATAATAGAGAGGTTCTACTTTTCCACCAATGGTAATTGTACGACCTGTCTTATTTCCAGCCTGCACATATATACATGAGTTGCCATTATTACTATAATAGTAACCATCATTAATTACAACCTTGCCACCATCCTGAACGAATACTGCAGCATTTGCTTTTCCAACAGGACCTTCGCATAATACCTTGCCGCTGCCATTGATTGTTAGACTTCCTCTGACGTCTAAAGCGGTACCTTTTTCATTCTTGAATGTGTAACCATTCAAATCAAGACTGCTAACCTTATTCATTTTTATGACAACTCCTGACGACTTAGAAGCAGAATAGTCTTCCGTAAGAGTTACAGCAGCACCTTCCTGTAGAGCCGAACTAACTGAATCATAAAGCCGATCACCGTTTTTTTCAAACTTTTCATCAATAGTTATATTCCACACGCCTTCGACATTAAGTAAATCACCTAAAATATTTGTTCGATAATTCACTTGTATTGGAGCATTTGGCACAGCAATTTTGGTTGTCCTTCCATTGCTCAAAGTAATTGTCGCAGTGGCATCTATAAGAATATTATCATTTTCCTTGTTCGCAAAAACATACGCTGTTGCCAAATAGTTATACTCGGTTTTATCGGGTTCATCACCAATAATCAACTTTTCACCCGAAACCACTGCATTGCTAGCATATGTAATTTCTCCTTTCCCTTTGGAAGTTTCAGAAGTTTTCCAAAAAGGATGGAAAATATCTGGTACTTTTGATAATGTGACAGAGGACGCTGTAGCCTGAAGAGCATCTGAACGGTCCAATGCTTTCGCCCCAAAATTAATTTGTGCCAAAGCACGATACAACTTTATATGACCTGAATAAGATTCGCTTGCAGTCTCACCTTCCCTAAACCAATAAAACGCATCCATTTTAGGATCATTCGCTTTAACTTTGTCCGTATTCATTTTCACGGCCCTCAAATCAGACGTATCATAGTATCCTGTACCCTTTGACTGTGCCCAGAACGCATAAGAGTATCTCTGACCTTTAACTAAGTTAACTTTAACTGTAGCCTTTTTATCAACAACAGGAACGACCTGTGTCAGTTCTGGGACTGGAGTATTTACAAAATGTTTTTTCTCATCTTTGGTCTTACTTGTTAAAAATACCTGAAATACAAGTTCATCTACCTGAGCGGCATCAGAAAGGCCTTTTGTAGTAATTGCCGTCTCTGGCACATCCACGTTGAATGTCATTTCGACAGTTTCACCGTCTGCGGAACCGACCTGCTCTTTCGCGCAGGCACCTGCCAGCACAGCCATTGCTGCGATAGCGAAAGTTTTGAATAAATTCTTGTTCATAGTTTTATTGATTATTTAATTTATATGTTTCGTTTAAGATATTGTATATCACTTGATTATAATATTGAACTCACCTTCGAAGTCAGGGTCGATGGCGACGCCGCCGCCGGTATCCTGCATGAGGAAGCTGCCCTTGACGGTGGTCAGCATGCTTCGCTTGATAGGGACCTCGATCTGATTGGTCATTGACAGGCGGGTGCCTTCTTCGTCGAACAGGCCTACCGCTACCATGACGCTGGACTCCTTGCCGTTCACGAGGACGTAATCGAAGCCGAGCCGGGCATTGTGTTCATCTATCAATGTTATGTCCGAACGGAACTGGATGCCGAGGCTCGAGTCGTTCGGCTTGTCGTCCCACATGTTGAACTTGGACGGCATGTAGCCGGTGTAGTAGAAGACGACATTGTACTTCTTCAAATCGACGATCGGCGACTTGCTGTCTCCGTCGCCCTTGGTATCGTCAGGAGCCTTGGTATCATCATCGGCATCCTCCACACTCTTTGTGAGGTCGCCGGACACCTTGTCCTCGTTCTCCTTCTTCTTGTTCATCTCGGTGATTACCTTAGTTATAAACTCCTGGAGGTCAGTCGTTATGAATTCGAACTTGGCGAGCGGACGTTCCATATTTATGGTGCCGCTGACCGGAGGAAGCATCGAGCCGTAACGCGTGACTGTCAGTTCATTGTGCCCGACGAAAGCATCGCGGAAATCATTGTTTCCCTCGTGCTCGCCCCTCATGGTAATCTCGCGGAAACTCCTCGTGTCGTAGAAATAATCCGCTGCAGTCCCCTTCTCGACGAAATCGGTCCAGACGTAGAACATATAAGTACCTTCGTCAATGTTGATGGTGACTTCATGGTTCAGATCGGAGACATCCTCCTTGGGGAAAGTGAAGCGTTTGTACGGGACCTCGTCATAACCGCCGTTGCTCAGCTTTCTGTAAGCCTCTATGACATAGCGGATTTCGTAGTCCTTGCCGTCCTTGGAGACTCTGGTTCCCTGATTCAGGTCCATGACAAGGAACTGAGGCAATGCAGTATTGAAATCAAGTTTGAGCGTGGCATTGGCAGGAAGCTCTTCCGGCCATTCGTGGACCGCGCAGGATGCAGCTGAAAGCATCACCGCCAGAATTGCGGCCAATATTTTAACAGTCCTGTCTTTCATCGTTCCGCCCTCCTTTTCTTAAGATCGAAACTGTATGAAAATGATACTGCCGCGTGGTCGATTCCTACGAAAGTAGTGTGACCGTTGGTGGCTTTAGGACCATTTTTCTCGTTGTAGAATTTGTCGTAATAGACATCATAGACTCCGGCGCCGATAGAGAATTCGACATTCCATCTCGGATGGCGCTTGGACAGAGGCATCCTGTATCCTGCTGCAAGGCCGCCGCCCCACAGAGGTCTGTCTCCGTCATATGTCTGGATACGCCAGTCACCTTTGGTGGCGTAGTTGAAGTATGCTGTTCCGAAGTGAGCTCCCACGAAGAGGCCGTCAGGCTTGCTGAACCACCAGCGCAGTTCAGGCTGTACGGCAAATGTCCTGAATTTCAGTTCGCGGCTGAAGTAGTCCACAGCAGAGTAGTAGATCGGGAGCTGAAAAGAAAGATGAGGCGTAATGTCGATTTCGACTGCGACATTGGATATGAACATCGCCCATCCGATGGCATTGGTCTTAATGTATAGTTTTCGTGTCCACTCCTGCAGAGGTATCGTCTCGGGCAGCCGCAGCATCGGCACGGTCAGGCTGTCGTCCAAAGGCGGGAATTCATTTGCCGGCTGCACATCGGAGTCCGCGATTTCAGGCAGATCCAGCTTGGGATTCTCGACGCCGACCTCCACGATTACCGTGAACGCCCTGAGCTCCGGGAACAGATGCTCGTTCATATACCTCCATGGCCTTCCGCCCGCAAGTCGCTGCAGTTCAGCCTTCAGCACTTTGTCATTGTCCACATTGGCGATAAGGTCCAACACCTCATTCTTTTCTTTCATGTCGGACTCTGCCACGAGCCGAGCAAGTCCCGCCCAGTCTTCGCTTACGGTCTGTACATGAATGATGGACTCCGGAAAGTCGATGTAGCGTTTGAGATAAGCGGTGAGTGTAGAACTTCTTTTGGCAGCCAACTTTTCGTTTATGGCCAATGTTCCTTCAGGAGAAGCTCCCGCGTGGTAGTTTACAGTGAGGATGTCGAAGGCGGAAGACTGTGACTTGAAGTCGTTTACACGGTCAATGAATGCCTTGGCTCTTTCTTGATTATGCTTGTAGGAAGCATCGAACGAAGAATAACCCTGGCGGAAATAAATCCTCAGAGTGTCTGACATCTGCTGCGCACTAACGTTGGCACAGACCAAAGCCAAAACAATGGTTATTAGTCGTTTCATAATAGTGGTAATAGTGTTCCCCGAATATGAGGTTATAATGGTCAGACTCGGAAACTCAGTTTTTATTATCGGTGCGAATATATCAAAAAAGAGAATACGTTGTAACGATTTAATCGAAAATTTGTTCCAAAATACCAAAAATTCGACCTTTTGATATTATAATCGACTGAAATCGATCAGAAATGAACCCAAATGAACCAAATTCAGAGTAAAGTGAGCCTAGACATTGACCGTCTATCTGGCGAGGAAGAGATTCCGCGCCGGAAGGGCGGAAGAATAACGGGAGCGCAGGTCGCGGAAGAGGGCGGCGGTCTGACGGGTGAAGCCAGGACCTTTCCAAGTACTTGTATTAGTGACCATTATCCAGCATTCGCCGTCAGGATAATACTTTATCAATGCGCTCGTTCCAGACAGTGTTCCAGTCCTGGTCCACTCCCCTGTCGGCTTGGTGTCATTCCAGCCGAGAGAATAAGTCTGTTCATCGAACCACTGGGTCATATCGGCCACACTTTGGGCGGAGATGATGTCCGGAATTTCCGGTCTGCCGTCAATGGATGCCACGAAACGTGCGAGTTCAGGTACGGAAGTCACCCAGCCGCCTGCTCCGGAAAGTGCTCTGACATCACTGCCGCCATAGCAGCGCTCCACCATATTGCCGCTGTTGTTGTATTCCTCCACCAGACAGGTGTCCGCGCCATTGTAATAACGGACCTCGTTCGGGAGCCTGTCCTTGTAATAGTTGCCGCCGATATGCATATCATAGCAGCCTGCCCTGTAAAGCACGCTGTCCCTCATAAAGGTCTCATAGTCAATGCCTGAGACTTTCTCGACAATCATACTGAGAAGGAGATAGCCGAAGTTGGAATAATACTGGGAAGTGCCCGGCGCGAAACGGAGACGACGCTTCAGCTGCGTTTTCATCAATGTCTCATGGTCCGGCGGGGTATCCAGATGGTTCTGCATCATAATAGTCCTCGTGGAGAACATCGGGTCGCCTCCGTAAGACGTGAAACCACCCTTATGACGAAGCAGGTCCTCAACGGTAATCTTGTAGTAGTTCTTGTCCTTTATAATAGAGGTATATAAAGAGTCGTTCAGAATGCCGCGCGGGCCGAAGACGGTATCGGCCAATGTAAGTTTGCCTCTTTCCTGCAGCATCATTATTCCGGTGGCGGTCAGCAGTTTGGAAACTGAAGCTACCCGCATGATATTGGTCGGGGCCATCCGCACTCCTGCTTCTTCATCTGCCCAGCCGTAGCCTTTCGCATACAGGAGCGAATCGCCACGCATAATCGCGAGTGAAGCGCCACGCAGACACCATTGACGCATATAGGAAGCGATACGCGCATCCAGCCCGGAGAGGGAGGATGTGTCCGACAATTCATTTGACAGGGTCTCATTCAGACAGACAGGCTCAGGCGCCGGCAAATCACTCGCCTTCCCCGTGGAAGACAATGATACACAAAGTCCTACGGTCAATGTCACCAACGCCAATCCTGCTGCTATTCTGAGTTTCCTTCCCGTCATATTTCTGTTTCTCCCTGTACGCCTCCCGGCAAATCATCTATAAGTTTCGCCCTATGGCAAAAGTCAATAATCATATCAGCAGTTCCGTCAATCCCGAGAACCGACGAATCTACGCAGAGGTCATAATTGGAAGCGACGCCCCAGTTGCCGAAAGTGAAGTAATTGTAATAGGTCTCCCTGGTCCTGTCCTTCTTCTGCATCAGTGACTCCGCCTGCTCGGGGGTAACGCCCATACGCTCTGCAACTCGCTTGATGCGGACTTCGTCAGAAGCGGATATGAAGACGTCAAGACATGGACGGTCACGGAGGATGTAATCTGCGCAACGGCCGATGAAAATGGCAGAGCCCTTGTCCGCGATGGAGCGTATGACATTGCTCTGGATGACGAACAACTGGTTGTCACTCACGTAGTTGTCTGCCGAACCGAAGCGTCCTACATCCACGATGAAGCTGGACAATGCGAGGAGATTTCTCTTCTCGTCACTCTTGGCAAACAGTTCTTTGCTGAAGCCGCTCTGCTCCGCTGCCTTGGAAATGAGTTCCTGGTCATAGACAGGGATGCCGAGTTTCTTGCCCAAAGCCAAGGCT
>OKSN01001489.1_pt1 | contig 11801 bp, 9 predicted proteins | sample 1606191 | NCBI WGS metagenome assembly OKSN01 (sample SAMEA3879535, study PRJEB24766) | human gut metagenome | biome: human-associated habitat; feature: feces | place: USA | collected 1985/1987
GAACGGCAAAATTTTTTACACTTCTATTGCTTCTTTATCTAACACAAGCTAAAAGCCAGGGCATGAAGCAGCTCATGGCGGGCGGCGGCGTGGCGCTCATCGGCGTCATTCTCGTTCCCTTGCTCTCCGGCCTGTTCGGTTAATCGTCCGCACGAATCCTTCGCGGCGTCCGCCCCTCGGGGCGGGCGCTGCGGGAAAGGAGGGTAAAGCCCATTGGATTTGATATGGCAGAAATTCACCGAATGGCTGAAGGAGCTGCTGGTCAGCGGCATCATGGACAACGTGAACGGACTGTTTGACAACGTGAACAGCCGCGTGGCTGGCATCGCCGGACAGGTGGGCGCTACGCCCCAGGGCTGGAACAGCGGCGTCTACGGCATGATCCGAACGCTGTCGGACAATGTGATTTTGCCCATCGCGGGCGTGATCCTCGCCTTTGTCATGACGCTGGAGCTGATTCAGCTCATTACGGAAAAGAACAACATGCACGACGTGGACACCTGGATGTTCTTCAAGTGGATATTCAAGACCGCCTGCGCCGTGCTCATCGTCACCAACACATGGAACATCGTCATGGGCGTGTTCGAAGCGGCTCAGAGCGTTGTCAACAGCGCGTCGGGCATTATCATATCGGACACGTCCCTGACGTTTAACGAGCATATCGCGGGATTTGAAGCTGCGCTTGCGGAAATGGAGGTCTGGTCGCTGCTGGGGCTGTGGCTGGAGTCCGTGGTCGTGCATCTTTCCATGTGGGCGCTGACCATCTGCATCTTCATCATCTGCTACGGCAGAATGATCGAAATCTACTGCGTGACCTCCATCGCGCCCATCCCTATGGCGACCATGGTCAACCGTGAATGGGGGCAGATGGGCCAGAATTACCTCAGAAGCCTGCTGGCGCTGGGGTTTCAGGGCTTCCTTATCATCGTCTGCGTGGCGATTTACGCGGTGCTGATCCAGAACATCGTGGTGGAGAGCAGCGTCTCGGCGGCCATATGGACGTGCATGGGGTATACGGTGCTGCTGTGCTTCACGCTGTTTAAGACGAGCTCCCTTGCCAGGAGCCTGTTCCACGCTCACTGACGGAGGTGATGAAATTTGGCATACGTTCCCGTACCCAAGGACTTGAACGCGGTGAAAACCAAGGTCATGTTCAATTTAACAAAACGGCAGATTCTGTGCTTCGGCGGCGGCGCGCTCATCGGCGTACCGCTTTTCTTTCTGCTCAAGGGCCATATCGGCGGCAGCGCGGCGGCTCTTTGCATGATGCTGGTCATGCTGCCCTTCTTCCTGCTGGCTATGTACGAAAAGAACGGTCAGCCGCCGGAGAAGCTCATCCGCAACATCGTGCAGGTGTGCTTCCTGCGCCCCAAACAGCGCCCGTACAGGACGAACAATTTCTACGACCTGCTGAACCGGCAGGATATTTTGGATAAGGAGGTCTACGCGATTGTCCACAAACAAAACCCCCGCAAGAAAGCTCACACGAGCCGAGCGAAAGCAGATCGACGCGGCGATTGCAAGAGCAAAGCGTCAGGATAAGCGAAAGAAGTCCGCCCAGGACAGCATCCCCTTTCAGCGGATGTACCCCGACGGCGTGTGCCGCGTGACGGACAATTACTACACGAAAACCGTGCAGTTTCAGGATATCAACTACCAGCTCAACCAAAACGAGGACAAGACCGCCATTTTCGATGGCTGGTGCGATTTCCTCAACTATTTTGATTCCTCCATCCGCTTCCAGCTCTCCTTCATCAACCTCTCCGCCACGCGGGATACCTACGCCCGGCGCATCGCCATCCCCTTGCAGGGCGACTGCTTCGACAAGCTCCGCACCGAGTACACCGGGATGCTGCAAAGCCAGCTTGCACGGGGCAACAACGGGCTTATTAAGACCAAATACCTGACCTTCGGCGTGGAGGCGGACAGCCTGAAAGCCGCAAAGCCCCGATTGGAGCGCATCGAGACGGATATCCTCAACAACTTCCGCCGTCTGGGCGTGCAGGCGGAAGCCCTGAACGGGATGGAGCGCCTGCGCCTGCTGCACGGGATGCTCCACATGGACGAGCCGCAGCCCTTCCGCTTCTCCTGGGACTGGCTGGCTCCCTCCGGGCTGTCGGTGAAGGACTTCATCGCGCCCGGCGCCTTTGAGTTCAAGACCGGCAGCAGCTTCGGCGTGGGCAGCAAGACCGGCTGCGTATCCTTCTTGCAGATTTTAGCGCCGGAGCTCAACGACCGGATGCTGGCGGATTTTCTCGATATGGAAAGCTCCCTTATCGTCAGTATGCACGTCCAGTCCGTGGATCAGGTGAAGGCCATCAAGACCATTAAGCGCAAGATCACCGACTTGCAGAAAATGACCATTGAGGAGCAGAAAAAGGCGGTGCGCTCCGGCTACGATATGGATATTATCCCCTCCGACCTTGCCACCTACGGCACGGAGGCGAAAAAGCTTTTGCAGGAGCTGCAAAGCCGCAACGAGCGTATGTTCCTTTTGACCTTCCTTGTGGTGAACGTGGCGGACAACAGGCAGCGTCTCGGCAACAACGTCTTTCAGGCGGGCTCCATCGCCCAGAAGTACAACTGCCAGCTCACGCGGCTGGACTTCCAGCAGGAGGAGGGCTTCATGAGCAGCCTCCCCTTGGGGCTGAACCAGATCGAGATCCAGCGGGGGCTGACCACCTCCAGCGTGGCGATTTTTGTGCCGTTTACCACCCAGGAGCTGTTTCAGGACGGCAAGGAAGCACTCTACTGCGGGCTGAACGCCCTTTCCAACAACCTCATCATGGTAGACAGAAAGCTGCTGAAAAACCCGAACGGGCTGATCTTGGGCACGCCCGGAAGCGGCAAGTCCTTCTCCGCCAAGCGGGAGATCGCCAACGTGTTCCTCGTCACCAATGACGATATCATCATCTGCGACCCGGAGGCGGAGTACGGGCCGCTGGTGGAGCACCTGCATGGGCAGGTGGTAAAAATCTCGCCTACCTCCACCGACTACCTGAACCCCATGGATTTGAACCTGAATTACAGCGACGATGAAAACCCGCTGAGCCTGAAATCCGACTTCATCCTGTCCCTGTGCGAGCTGATCGTGGGCGGCAAGGACGGCCTCATGCCGGTGGAAAAGACCATCATCGACCGCTGTGTGCGCTCTGTCTACCGCGAATACCTGAGCGACCCACGCCCGGAAAAGATGCCTATTTTAGAGGACTTGTACAACGAGCTTCGCAGGCAGGACGAAAAGGAAGCGCAGTATATCGCCACGGCGCTGGAAATCTACGTCACCGGCTCCCTCAACGTGTTCAACCACCGCAGCAACGTGAATATCGAAAACCGTGTGGTCAGCTTCGATATCAAGGAGCTGGGCAAGCAGCTCAAAAAGATCGGGATGCTGGTGGTGCAGGACGCGGTGTGGAACCGCGTCACGATCAACCGGGAGCAGCGCAAGTCCACCCGCTACTATATCGACGAAATGCACCTTCTTTTGAAGGAGGAACAGACCGCCGCGTATACGGTGGAGATATGGAAGCGCTTCCGCAAGTGGGGCGGCGTTCCCACGGGCATCACCCAGAACGTCAAAGACCTGCTCTCCAGCCGTGAGGTGGAGAACATCTTTGAAAACTCCGACTATGTGTATATGCTCAACCAGGCTTCCGGCGACCGGCAGATTCTGGCGAAGCAGCTCAACATCTCGCCCCATCAGCTCTCGTATGTGACCCAATCCGCCGAGGGCGAGGGGCTTTTGTTCTACGGCAGCGTGATCCTGCCCTTCGTAGACCGCTTCCCCAAGGATACGGAGCTGTACAAAATCATCACGACAAAATTGTCCGACCTCTCCGAACAAACCGGGGAGGAAGCGAAGGACGCAATTACAGTGTAAGGAAGGAGAAAAGACTATGGATAACCACCTTATGATTTTTGAAAGCGCAGATTTTGGTCGGGTGCGTTCCGTGCTGAAAGACGGAGCTCCTTGGTTTGTTGCGGTTGATGTGTGCAAAGCTCTCGGATTGAACCAGGTTACGCGCGCAATGTCCAGATTGGACTCGGATGAAGGTGGGTTACTTGAAGTACCCCACCCCCAGAACGCCGATAAGACGATTGAAATAAATGCAGTAAGTGAAGCCGGACTCTATCATTTGATCCTTTGTTCCAAAAAGCCGGAAGCGAGAGCCTTCAAGCGCTGGATCACCCATGAGGTCATTCCCTCCATCCGCAAGCACGGCGCGTATATGACGGACAGCCTGTTGGATGCGCTGGAGGCGCACCCCGAGGCCGTGCCGGAGTACCTGAACCGCCTGCGCAGCGAAAACGCCCGAAACCGGGAGCTGACCCGCCGTCTCCGGATTGCCCTCCCCAAAGTGGAGTATTACGACGCCTTTGTTGACCCTGCGGACTGCACCAACATCCGCACCACCGCCAAGGAGCTGGGCGTTCCCGAAAAGCAGTTTACCCGGTATCTGGAGGAAAAGAAGTATCTGTTCCGGGACAAGAACCGCAAGCTCTTTCCCCGTGCGGTCAAAAAGAGCGCCGGTCTGTTTCTGGTGAGGGACTTCTACACCGAGCGCGGCAAGCTGGGGCACTATACCCTCATCACCCCGGCGGGCAAGCGGCATTTTCTGGAGAGAACGGATGAAATTCTGTTTGAATAACGCTTTTAACCCATCAGCAGTCCCATCAGGAGGTGATGAATATGGCAAAACGCTCGCCAAGGCTGATTTTCACCGAGGAAGAACGCGCCCTGCCGGAGCTGGAACGAGCTGTCCGCAAGGCGGACAGGGCGGCGGTTAAGCTGGAAAAGGCCGAAGCGAAAATTCCCAAGAAAACCGTTAAGGTCAAAAAGCGCGTTGTGGACAGTGAGAGCGGCAAGGTCACGACGCGCCTTTTCTTTGAGGAGGCGGACAAAAAGCGTCCGCCCTCCAAGCTGGCGCACGCCGCAAGGAAAGCGCCACTGGATACCGTCCGCAGCGCAGTCCACCGCAAGCTCCGGGAGGAGGGCGGCGACAACTCCGGCACGGAGGCGGCGAACACCCTGACCGAGACGGCGGAGCGCACCTGGCGCATTGCGGAATCGGCGCACCGCTCCCATGCGGAAAAGCCCTACCGCAGGGCGGACAAGGCGGAAGCCGCCGCAGACAAAGCCAATCTCAAGGCGCTGAACAAACAGTACGAGCAGGAATACGGCAGGGCTTCCAACCCCTATTCCCGTTGGCGGCAGAAGCAGGCCATTAAAAAGGAATACGCCGCCGCAAAAGCGGGGAACGGCGCGAGGAATACCGTCAAAGCGTCCGAGACCACCGCGAAGGCGGCAAAGCGCGCCGCCGAGGGAAGCAAAAAGGCCGGCAGCTTTTTTGTCCGGCACAAGAAGGGCTTCCTCATCGCGGGCGGCGTCGCCGCCGCGATGCTGCTGCTCATGACCTGCATTTCCTCCTGCTCCACGCTGTTTCAGGGCGGGGTGTCCGGCATTGCGGCCTCCACCTATCCGCTGGAGGACGCGGATATGCTGGCGGCGGAAGCCGCCTACTGCGCCATGGAGGACGAGCTGCGGGAATACCTGAACAGCTACGAACGCACCCACGATTACGACGAGTACCACTTCGACCTGGACGAGATTGAGCACGACCCCTATGTGCTCATTTCCATGATTACCGCCCTCAAGGGCGGAGAATGGACGATTGACGAAATAGGCGGGATTCTGGAGACGCTGTTTGAAAAGCAGTATATCTTAACGGAAACCGTCGCCACGGAAACCAGATACCGCACCGAAACGCATATCGGCTATTACACCGACGAAAACGGCAACCTGCAAAGCTACGAGTACGAGGCGGAGGTTCCTTACACCTGGTATATCTGCCATGTGGAGCTGGAAAACTTCAACCTCTCCCATGTGCCGGTGCATATCATGTCCCACGATCAGCTCTCCATGTACGCCGTGTATATGAGTGTGCTGGGCAACCGCCCCGACCTGTTCCCCGGCTCCCCGTATGTGAACCGCTACTACTATACCAAGTATGAGAAGTACGAGATACCCCCGGAAGCGCTGGCGGACGAGCAGTTCGCCGCCATCATCAAGGAAGCGGAAAAGTATCTGGGCTACCCTTACGTCTGGGGCGGCAGCTCGCCGGACACCTCCTTCGACTGCTCCGGCTTCGTTTCGTATGTCTACAACAACTGCGGCCAGCATTGGAGCTTCGGCAGGCTGGGCGCGGAGGGTCTGCGGGGCATGTGCGCCTATGTCTCCCCGGAAAGCGCCCGTCCCGGCGACCTGATCTTTTTTGAAAAGACCTACGACACCGCAGGCGCGTCCCATGTGGGCATCTATGTGGGCAATAACAGGATGCTCCACTGCGGCGACCCCATTCACTACGCTTCCATCGACACGAGCTACTGGCGAAGCCATTTTCTCCAGTTTGGCAGATTACCTTAGCAACAACCATATCAACGCAAAAAGGAGGATGTTATGAACCCGCGACTTGAAAAGCTGCGTCAGGAGCGCGAGAAGCTGGCGGAAAAGCTCACATCGCTGACCGCACGGCTCAAAGCCCTGGACGAGCAGATTCTGAAGCTGGAAAACACGGATATTGTGGGCATCGTCCGCGAGAACGGGCTGACCATCGAGCAGCTCGCGGCGCTGATGGAGATGCTGGAAAAGCGTCCCACGGCGGCGCTGCCCGACGAATACAGAAAAACGGAGGAATTTGTGGATGAAGAATAAATGGAGATTTTTTGCCGTGACGCTGGCCGTCGTGCTCTGCATGACGGTCTTTTCCGTTACGGCCTATGCAGGCGGCGATATGATCGATTCGACAATGGGCGACCCGACCATGGAAACCCCAACTGCAACTACACAGCCGGAGAATACGAATACCGGTGAGCAGACCCCAAACGGACAGACCCTGACCGTGATTGTGACCGAAAACGCGGACGGAAGCCATACCGTGACCATCGGGGATCGGAGCTGGACGCTTCCTGCCAAACGGGAGCAGGCCGGAAAGGTGGTCAACGTCCGCACCTATTTGAACCTGCGCACCGGCCCCGGCACGGACTACACTGTGATCGGGCGTCTGCTCAACGGCGCGGAGGTGAAGGTGCTGGAGGAAAGCAACGGCTGGTACAAGGTGGTCGTGCCGGAGCAGACAGGCTATGTATACGGCAAATACCTTGAGTTTCTCAACACCTCTGCGGGAGGCGGTGAGAACGACACGGATACTGCTGGACTGCCGGAGCTGCTGCTGCAATATTACGCCGCTGCCGGAGGTTCCGCGCCACTGACCCCGGACGGCAACCTGACGCTTATGGACGATATCGGTTCCGCTTTCGGCGCAGGCAAGCAGTTCATCACCGTGACGACCAAGGGCGGCAACACCTTTTATCTCATCATCGACCGGGACGATAAGGGCAATGAGAACGTCCATTTCCTGAATCTTGTGGACGAGGCCGACCTGCTGGCTCTGACCAAGGACGGCGAGAGCATCGTCCCCGCCTGCGCCTGCACGGACAAATGCGCCGTGGGCAAAATCAACACGGGCTGCAAGGTGTGCAGAACCAATATGAGCGAGTGCGCGGGCAAGGAAGTGACGGAACCCACGCCACAGCCCGCCGAGCCTGCGGAGACCGCGCCCGAAAAGAGCGCCAACGGTGCGGGGCTTGTTGTGGTCGTCCTCCTGCTCCTGCTGGGCGGCGGCGGTGCGCTGTACTGGTTCAAGCTCCGCAAGCCCAAGGCCGACACCCGTGGGGCGGACGATCTGGACGATTACGACTACGGCGAAGACGAGAAAGAAGAGGATTACGAGTTTGAAGATGAAAACACTGCTGACAGTGAGGAGGACAAAAACCAATGATGAATACGACCTGTTACCGGCTTGTTGTGTGTGAAAAGCCCTCCGTGGCAAGGAGCATCGCCGCCGTTCTTGGCGCAGGCAAACGCGGGGACGGCTTTCTTTCGGGTGGCGGCTATCTCGTCTCCTGGTGCTTCGGGCATCTTGCGGAGCTTTCGGACGCAGACGCCTACGACGAAAAGTACGGCAAATGGCGAAGGGAGGACTTGCCCATCCTGCCGGATAGCTGGCAGTACACCGTGGCGCGGGACAAGCAGAAGCAAATGAACACCCTGCGCACCCTCATGCACAGAGAGGACGTTTGCGAGGTCATCAACGCCTGCGACGCCGGGCGCGAGGGCGAGCTGATTTTCCGCACGGCGTATAATCTCAACAACTGCCGCAAGCGCGTAAAGCGGCTCTGGATCTCCTCCATGGAGGATGCGGCGATTCTTCAGGGCTTTGACAATCTCCGCGACGGCGCGGAGTACGACAACCTCTACGCCTCCGCCCTCTGCCGCAGCAAGGCGGACTGGCTGGTGGGCATCAACGCCACCCGCCTGTTTTCCGTGATGTACCACCGCACCCTGAACGTGGGCCGCGTGGTGTCGCCCACGCTTGCGCTGCTGGTGCAGCGGGAAGCGGAGATCAACGCCTTTCAGCCGGAGACCTTCTATACCGTCCATCTGGACTTTAACGGCTTCTCCGCCGCAGGCGAACGCATGAAGGAGCAGGCAGAGGCGGAGCGGCTTGCCGGGGACTGCAACTGCAAGACCGCCGCTGTTACCTCCGTCGTGCAGACAAAAAAGACGGAGAAAGCCCCGGCGCTCTACGACCTGACCACCCTCCAGCGGGATGCGAACCGCTTGCTTGGGTACACGGCGCAGCAGACGCTGGATTATCTGCAAAGCCTCTACGAAAAGAAGCTCTGCACCTACCCCCGCACCGACAGCCGCTATCTCACCGACGATATGGAGGGCGGCGTAAACGCGCTGGCGCTGTGCTGTGCGGGCATCTGCGGCACAGAGCCGCCCGCAGCCGTCTGTTCGGGGCAGGTGTGCAGCAGCAAAAAGGTCAGCGACCACCACGCCGTCGTTCCCACGATGGCGGCGGGCGAAACGGATTTGGAAACCTTGCTCGCAGGCGAACGGGAGCTGCTGCGCCTTGTTTCCCGTCAGGTGCTTATGGCGGTCAGCGCACCCTTCGTCTATCTGGAGACCGAGGCAAGGCTGGACTGCGGCGGGAACGCCTTTGCCGCCAAAGGGAAAACGGTGGCTCAGCCCGGTTGGAAAGCCTATGCGGATGCGGAGCTTACGGACAAGCCCCTCCCGGAGCTTTCCGAGGGACAGTTGCTTTCCGTTTCCTCCTGCGCGGTCAAAGAGGGCAGAACGACCCCGCCCAAACACTTCACCGAGGATACGCTTCTGTCGGCCATGGAGACGGCGGGCAAGGAGGATATGCCGGAGGATGCAGAGCGGCAAGGGCTGGGAACTCCGGCAACGCGGGCAGCGATGATCGAAAAGCTGCTCTCTGCCGGATTTGTCGAGCGCAAGGGCAAAAGTCTTGTGCCGACCAAGGACGGCATCAATCTCGCTGTCATCCTACCGGATATGCTGAAATCGCCGCTGCTCACCGCTGAATGGGAAAGCCGCCTGACGGAGATCGCCAAGGGCAAGGACGATTCGCAGCGATTCATGCAGGACATTGAGGATATGACACGGGAGATGGTGAAGCGGCATTCCCACATCACCGAGGATGGCAAAAAGCTGTTCACACCGGAAAAGGAAGCAGTCGGCATCTGCCCCCGCTGCAAAAGCCCTGTCTATGAGGGCAAGAAGAATTTCTACTGCTCTGACCGCTCCTGCCGCTTTGTCATGTGGAAGAATGACAAGTTCTTTGAAAGCCGGAGAACCGTCTTTTCCAAGAAGATCGCCGCCGCACTCCTAAAGGACGGCAAGGCGAAAGTCAAGGGGCTGTACTCCGAGCGCACGGGCAAAACCTATGACGGGACGGTGCTGCTGTGTGATACGGGAGAAAAGTATGTGAATTACCGTATCGAGCAGAGAAAATGATCCGGCTGAATGACGCGCAGCATCGCAGAGTGAAAAAGCTGACCCGCTGCCATTGCGCCAACAATGTGCGCGGGTGCTGTCTGCTGCTGGACGACGGCGATCCGTGCGTCTGTGTGCAGGCCATCAGCTATTCGCTGCTCTGCCGATACTTCCGGGAGGCGGTGCTGCCCGCAGACCGGGAGCTATGCGCAGATCTTGCAGCCACGGCGGACACCCGCAAGAAATGTGAGCTGTGCGGCAAGCCCTTTCCCGCCCGCAGCAACCGTGCAAAATACTGTGACCGCTGTGCGCCCTATGCTGCCCGGCGCAATGCAGCCGAACGCAAGCGCCGCCAGCGGGCAAAGGCGCGGTGTGTCACGGTTTAGGCGTTTCAAAAGCCTTGCGGCAAGCGGTTTTCCAGACACGCTTTTGGAGTATGCAGGGTATTCCTATGGAAACTACGGAAAACGGCTTTGAAAGCGTGACAGAACGCATTTTACGGAGATAAAAGAACGATTCAGTAACGCAGCAAGCATAGGGAGTGTGGCTACAACTCCCGAAAATCGCCGTCCGGCACAGACCGGGCGGCGATTGCTTGTTGGGATAGTCCCAAACCCTTATGTCAGAAAGGAGCGCAGACGTGGACGAACACCTTTTGGAAGTATATCTTATCAACACCGCACGGCATACCGAGGAAACGCCTGTTGCGGAATGGGTATCGCTGCCCACCGACGCCGAAACGATGAAAGCTGTTTTTGAACGGCTGGGCGTAGACGGGAGCGACACGGAACAGTATCAGGTATCTGCCTTTCATTCCTCTCTGGACGGGTGGAGTGAAGCCTTGAAGCCCAGCGAAAGTCTGGACGATTTGAACTATCTTGCCGCGCTGCTCACCCAGCGCAGCGACGAGGAACGCGACAAGTTTGCCGCTGCCGCACAGTATGGCGACCATGCGGCAAGCGCGGCGGACTTAATCAACCTGACGCACAATCTGGACTGCTACTGGCTTTATCCAACCGTACACAATTCCGACGATTACGGGCATTACCTCATTGACGATCTGGACGAACTGGAATTGCCGGATGCCGCCAAGAGGTTCTTTGATTACAAGAGCTATGGGCGCGAAGCGGTTAAAGAGGATCGCGGCATTTTTACCGATTATGGCTATGTATACAATAACGGCAACGATTATGCGGAGTGGTACAAAGCCAACCAAGTACCGCAGGAATATCGCCTGACTGCGCAGCCCAGCCCCCAGCGGGATATGGACGAGCTGCCGCAGGGCGCGGCGTTGCCTGTCGAGCCAATCCCCGTGCGTCCGCTGGTGCTGAACGCCACCGACACACAGGGCAGAATCAAGGAGATCACCGAGCATTTGGAACAGGGCGTACAGGAGGTTTTTGAAAGTGAGAGGTATCGGGATTACCTGAAAGCCATGTCCCGCTTCCACAATTACAGCCTGAACAATACGCTGCTGATTGTCATGCAAAAGCCGGACGCATCCCTTGTCGCAGGCTACGGAAAGTGGCGTGACGAATTTGAACGCCATGTCAAATCCGGCGAAAAGGGCATCAAAATCCTTGCGCCCGCACCGTATAAAATCAAAAAGGATGTGGTGAAAACTGACCCGGACACCGGGCAGCCCGTGATCGGCGCAGACGGTAAGCCCATCACGGAGCAGCAGGAGGTGACGATCCCGGCGTTCAAGGTGGTGTCGGTATTTGATGTGAGCCAGACCGAGGGCAAGGAGCTTCCCGATATTGCCGTGGACGCGCTCACGGGCAATGTGGAACAGTACGAGGATTTTTGGCGAGCCTTGAAGCTGACCTCTCCCGTTCCCGTGACGCTTGAAAAAATCGACGGCAGCGCACACGGCTATTATGACCTTGCAGAAAAGCGCATTGCCATTGACGGCGGCATGAGCGAGCTGCAAACC
>OKSN01001490.1_pt1 | contig 11801 bp, 9 predicted proteins | sample 1606191 | NCBI WGS metagenome assembly OKSN01 (sample SAMEA3879535, study PRJEB24766) | human gut metagenome | biome: human-associated habitat; feature: feces | place: USA | collected 1985/1987
CGTTTGTTCCGAACCAGTATTCGCTACACGGCGCAAGGTTGCGAAGGTGCATGCCGGTCTCGGGGTCATTGTTTATTGTAACGGGGTCATGCTGATTGGGCAGCAGCGGCTGAATGAAAGCGAAGGCAATTATCGCTATCAGCGTAACTATCAGTATGCGTGCAGCCCTATTGCGCCAAAAGTTTTTGAACGTACTTGCCCAGTATGAATAGTTTGAATATGCCGTGCGCTCGGCATCCTGCTCGTTAAAGCCATGCAGTTCAAACCATTTGGGGTCTATTGCGGCTATCTGCTCTGCGGTATAATCCGCCGCATCATACATAGGCAGCTCTTTATCCGCCTGCTCCAGCGCAAGGCCTTCCTGTATGTGCTGATCCAGTTCGTCTATGCGGCGCATCTGCCTGTTGAAAAGGAGTTTTTTCTTCTTATCTGCCATTTTAACGGTCGTCTCCTTTCTTTACGAAGCTTATGCGCGGATCAATGAGCGCCATCAGCACGTCACCAAGGAACATTCCGGCAATGCCTATCGCGGCATATATAAGCACCAGCGCCTGAACCATTGTGTTGTCCTGAAGCTGTATAACGTCTATCAGCAGGCTGCCGGTTCCGGGTATGGAATAAAGGTGCTCAATATATATTGAACCGATTATTGTTGAAAGCACCGAACCAGGCAGGAATTGCGCCATAGGCACGAATGCGTTTTTAAATACATGGCGGAACATTATTCTGCTCCCGCTCACGCCCTTTGCGCGCGCAAGCTTTACATAGTCCATGTTTATATTATCTATCATATAGCGGCGCATCCACATCGCGTATGAGCATATGCTCAGCAGCGATATGGAGAATATCGGCAGCACCCATGTGGCATAGTTGTTTTTGTCAAACAACAGCGATAGATTGAACCAGCTTGAAAAAAACAGCTGCAAAAACAGCATCAACACAGCCGTAGGGAGCGCCTCGACAATGGCAATGAACGCCGTGCCGAGCTTATCCGCAAATTTTCCTTTGAAACGCGCCATCACGGCGCCGAGAGGTATGCCTACTATAAGCGAGAATATCATTGATATAACACCTATTTTAAGCGAATAAGGTATTTTCTTTTCTAGTATTTTTACTATGGGGTAATTCGGGCGATATATCCAGGATTTACCAAGGTCGCCCTGAAACAGGCTTTTATAGAAATTGAACAGCTGGACATATATCGGCTGATCCAGCCCTTTTTCTGCCAGCATACTTGCGCGAACTTCTTCGCTAAGCTTATCGTACTCCGCACCGAAGTAGCCTTCCATCGGCATAAGGCGCAGCAATACGAATATCAGCGTTATTACGACGAACAGCGATATTATCGCGCCCGCCGTGCGCTTGAGGATATATTCCAACATGGGGCATCATCCGCGTGCCGCTAAGGTGAGCAAGCAGCGGCTCCTTTCTAAGAATGGCGTAAAGCAGCGGGAGGCATGAGGCGAAAACACCCCACGCCCCCGCGATATGGTTTATGATTCGGTCTTATTCTGCCGCGGCAAGAGCAGCCTCGCGGTCAAGCTTCCACTGTGCAAACTGTTCCTGATAATCGGTCAGGCTCATGGCTTCCTTAAGGACATGCTTGCCCTTGTAGCGCCAGATGGACACGCCGAATGAGGAATATTCGCCATCAAACACGGTCAGCTTGCTGGCAACGTAGCCGTTGGAGAATACACGGAACGGTATAACGATACCTTCGTTTATCAGCCACGCTTCGGCCTTGGCAAACAGTTCATAACGCTTGGCCAGGTCTACCTTCTCGGCGGTAGCTTCCTGAACCATCTTGTCGTATATCTGCTGCTGTGCGCCAACATAGTCGGCATCGTCTATAACGCCGTTGTCATAGTCTTCCTGAGTGTAAACATAACCAGTCAGGTACTCTTCCTGAGTGCACATGGAACGGTTGTTGTAGCTCCAGCTGAGACCCCAAGGATCGGCATAGGTCACAGGATCCGCAAAGTCAGGACCCCAACCTTCTTCCATAAGGCCATACTTGCCGGCGTTACGGACTTCGGAGTTGTAGTTGTTGGCAGGACCGGCAACGGGAACGATGTCGATATAGTCCTTACCAAGGAGCTCTTCGAGCTGCTGCTCGATTACCTGGGCAACCAGATCCTGGTTAGCCTGGTCTACGCGATAGTAATACGGGAACACGAGCGGGAAGGTCACGCCCTGCGCGCTCAGTTCGACCATGGCCTGTTCCTTGTACCGGAGAGCGGTTTCGGGCTGGAACCAGTTCTGTTCGGTAACGGCCTCAAGTTCGCCGGTCATGGTGTAATCCTTACCGTCTACTGCAACGAAGTTCGGAGGAGTGATGGTGTTCATCAGGTATTCTTCCGGGCTGTAAGGATCGTAGCAGCTCATGGCCTTAACGCGGTCTATACCATAAACAATGGAAAGACGGAAGGCGCGGTTGTTAACGGCGGTCTTAAACGCATCGTTGTCATAGGTTTCGTCCATATGGGGATCGAAATCAAAGAACCACCACATTGCATCGTAAGTGGGACGGTTCGGGCGGACGATGTTCTGCTTTTCGGGATCGCTCATCCAGCTGTCCAGTATTTCTACGGGGATAGTGGCTTCATCAATCTCGCCGCGCAGATACATTTCAGGCGCAAGTGCTTCGGCTTCGGCGTTGTACTTGCCGTAAACGGTCTTTATAGATACGTTCTCGGCATCCCAATAATTGTCGTTGCGCTCCATCACCAGTTCGTTCTGGGGTTCCCAGCTGGTGCAGTAGTATGCGCCGTTGTAAAGCAGGGTGTCGTTGGAAGTGCCGTAGTATTCGCCGCACTCTTCAACGAACTGCCTGTTGGCGGGCATGAAGGCAACATAGGTCATCATGGACAGGAAGTACGGGCAAGTGTCCTTCAGTGTGTACTGGAGGGTATGCTCGTCAAGGGCCTTTACGCCAACCTCTGCAAAGTCGGTCACGGTGCCGTCAAAGTATTCCTTGGCGTTCACTATAACGTTTGCAAGGGTATCCACGTTGTCGGATTCGTTGGCGGGGGTCAGTATCCACTCGGCGCCGAAAACGAAGTCGTCGGCGGTAACGTCGGTATATTCGTTCAGTTCGCAGTCATACCACTTCACGCCTTCGCGCAGATGGAATGTCCAGACAAGACCGTCGTCAGAGGTTTCCCAGCTGGTCGCAAGGCAGGGCTTCACAACGCCATACCGGTCATACTCTATCAGCGTGTCAACAAAGTTGGACGCGGGCTTGAAGTCTACGGTGGAGCTCGTCGCCAGATAGTTCAGCGTAGAGATCTCCGAAGGATACAGATAGCGGAAGGTAGCGTCCTCTACATAGGGGCTTTCCTCTGCCGGCTCACTGGATGTCTGAGGAGCATCGGTGTTAGCGGGTGTGTTGTTATCGTTTGTCTGCTTGGGTTCATCGGTATCGGCGGGAGTATTGGACTGGCAGCCAACTACGCCGAGGACCATCACCAGGCAAAGCACGATAGCAAGAATCTTCTTCATCTTGGTTTTCCTCTCTGTTTTATAATATTTCTGCGAGAATCCCGCAAAACTTTAAATTCGCCTATAATGTGGTGCTTCACACGTTCCGTGTTTATTAACACCATGTTAATTAAGTTGTACAAAGCATATCACGCTCGTTTGATATTGTCAATACAGCGTGCAAACTCTTTTGCTGCCAATTTTATAATAGGGTGTGATTTTCTTCTTTCATATGGTATACTGTGTGCATAAAAAGAAAGGTTAAGGTTAGCTGTAAATGAAAGCTGCGGTATTTGACATAGGCGGAACATTCGTAAAGCATGGTATATATGAAGATGGTGTTCTGAAGGATGTGTCCTCCTTCCCCACCTGCGGACAAGATGGTGCGGATACATTGATTGAACGTATACGCAATGCATGTGGAAGCATTACCAATATTGATGCGATCGGCATATGTACCCGCGGGCAGGTTAACTGCGACACCGGCGAAATAATATACGATCCGCCTCACCTTATCCCCGGCTATACTGGTAAGAATCTGAAAACCGAATTCGGCGCGTTTGGCGTACCCGTAGCCGTGGAAAACGATGCTAACTGCATGGCCATTGCTGAATCAAACGCACTTAGCGCCGATGTCACAGCGGATGTGCTCTGCCTTACTTACGGCACATGCGTAGGCGGCGCGATAGTTCACGGCGGCGCGGTATATCATGGAGCAAACTGGTCTGCCGGTGAGTTCGGCATGATATACATGAACGGCGAATACTATGAAAACATTGCAAGCGTTACCCGTCTGGTTGAACAGGCGAAGGCAATGGATGCCTCTCTTTGCGACGGACGCGCGATAACCGCTCAGCTTAATCGCAGCGATGTATATGCCCTTGTTGACGGCTGGGCTAAGCAGGTAGCCGAAGGCTTAGCCTCGCTTATACATATATTTAACCCCGCCTGCATGATAATAGGCGGCGGCATAATGGAAAATAAAGACGTATTCAATATGGTCACTTCAAAGGTAAGCGAATTGACCGCGCCCGGATTTGACATAAATATACGCAGTGCCCGCTTTGGCAACAGCGCGGGACTTATTGGCGCGGGTATACTTGCGCAAAAGCTTATAAAATGACGTCCAAAGCTTTCGTTTTGAACCTGTGCAGCAGGCCGGTATAGCAATCCGTAAGCGCATTGCTTATAAATTCGCCGTCCCATTCAAGATAGTTTGTTGCTATCATGGTTGCTATGCCGTGAACATACAGCCACGTTTCAAGGTGCAGCATATATGCTGTTTTCTCGTTAAGGCCCGTATTTTTGGATATAAGCTTAACTATTGCCTCCGTAACATCCTTACCGCTGTCATCATTTATGTTTTCGGCCGACCTGTCCCGCATAAAAAGCAGCTTGAACAGCTCCTTTTCTTCGGTAGCGAAGCGTATATATGCCATGCCCATGGCCTTATACGGCTTTTCTTCGGCATGCGATGCGGCGCCTATGTATCCGCGGTATATCCTATCCGCCGCCTTTATGGTTTCCAGCCGGACCTCCTCCATATTCTTGAACAGGCCAAATATAGGCTTTACCGAGCAGCCGAGCTCTCCCGCTAGCGACCTTGCCGTAAGGCTCTGCGGTCCTCCGCGCCGTATTATATTCAATGATGCCTCTATCAGCTGTTCTTTCGTGAACATAAACTTTGGCGGCATAATGCGTCTCCTTAATGCTTCAGCAGTGTTGCGCAACGGCAGTTGCGTTTATTATACATATAACCCGGTCTTTGGTCAACAAAGTCCGGGCAATGTTTACTTATTCCTGCACATTGGCCTTCATCCAACGATTAAGCACCTTCATCTGCTCCGGAGTATGGAACCAATGCTCTCCTTTTTCCATTACTGTAAGCGTTGTTGCACAGGATTTCGAAAATCTTTCTATTGTCTCTCTCGGTGTCATGTTGTCTTTGCCGCCGTATATAATATCCGTCGGTTTATCCCATTTGTATGGATTTTTTCGCACCCAGCTAAGATAGTTCCAGTTGAGCGTTTCGCCGAAATCAGTTGGTATCTTTATGCGCTCAGCAAGTTCCTCTTCTGTGACCCCAGCCCATTCCATCATTGTACATATCAGCTTTTCCATGTCTACAATAGGCGATATGAACATCGCCTTATCTATCTTCTTATCCTGCAGCGCAAGCATGCTGAACCATGCGCCTATACTCACAGCGCAAACGCTGATTGAGCTATATCTTTCCGAAAGCAGCTCGTATGTCCTTTTTATCTCAGGCGCAGCCATCCACGGAAGCAGCTTTTCCTTGCTGTTTTTCCGATCACCATGCTCCGGCAGGTCTATCGCTATAACCTGATAGCCCTGTGGGCAGGCGTATTGCGCAAAATAATACGCTTCTTCCTTATAGCCCATCTTGCCATGTATATACAAAAACGCCTTGTCGCTTGGCTCGCCTGCTATTATTGCCGGTATATCGTTTATTTTCGTACGCTTTGCTTTTATCTCCGCCCTTGCGTTGGCCATATGCTTGCGCGCCACAAGCTCGCTCAATATAGCATCGCGGTCGTAATTACCGTTTGCGAAGCCCTTTATGTTCTTAGCTGCCATGCACAAACTTAGGCTGAACTCTGTAAGAATAGCGTTTATCTGCCAATCCGCATATGGGTTCGAATCCGTAACTATAAGCGTAGCCAAGCTGTTCACGACAAGCCACATGTCCCTAAAGTAGCAATCCGCCGTATCGGCATCCATCTTATATGTGCGCATCAGCGATTTTCTCAGCGCAGCTTTCGATTGCTCCATTGCCGCTATCGTGCTCGGTTTTTTCTCGTCTACCTTTGAAATGAACAGCGCCTTATAAAGCATCGGCTCGTCCTTAGCAAACTGAATATATTCTGACATGAACCCAAGAAACGGCACTGAATACTTCAACCCGTCCTCTATGTATTCATCAAACAGTTCCTTCGCGATTTCAAGCACGGCGCCGCGAAGCTTGTCTATCGAATAAAAAATAATTGAACATAGGCCTGGTCGACATACATCCCGTTTCAGCTATGTCGCGTGCGGTGATTTTCTCTATTCCCTTTTCCCGCGTCAGTTCAAATGCTGCGTTAACAATATCTTCCCTTGAAAACTTGGTCTTAGGCGGCATGGTCTATCATCTCCTATTATGTTGCTCTTCGTATAGCTAATATCACCAATTGTGTAACAATTGTTATTATATACTCAATTATGTGATCTGTCAAATCAAGACTCCCCTATATGCCCTTGAATTAAATCAAGAAGCATATAGGGGACTCATCGGGAGCAAATTATATTTTAGCGGCGCTTATACTTTTACCGCCGGATCCATCGGGAAGAATATAACGTAGCACTCCGTCATCTCCCCAAGGAATAGGAATATGTTTTCGCCCATTTCAATATGGCGCTTGAATGTAAGGTCGGGTATAAATAGTCTGCCGCAGGTGCGCTTAGGGCCTTTTAATGTGTATCCAACGTCGTTCGGTTCTGCATGCAGGGCATTTGCAGCCTCGCAAAGGCCCGGCAGTTTAAGTCGCTTTTCAAGCTCGCCAAGACTTTTCTCCGCATTTATATATACCAAATGGTCAGGATCCTGAAACCAGTTTATGTTCATATTAAAACCTCCGTAATAAAAAACCGCCGGAAAATTCTCCAACGGCATAGATAAAAAGCTATCCTAATGCTGCTTCCGTGTCCAAATCCGCGTGGAGAAGCTTGCTCCGTGCAGGTCTTCTGGCTCGCGCATCATTGCTTTGCTTCGCCTTCCCGTAATAAACAGTGGCTTATTGAAGCATCGCTCGCGCATACAGCGGCGGGACCGCGCAGGCTTTTAACCTGCTTCCCTTTTAACCGATCGATTACCGATCAGACACGGAACATATTCATGTTCGTATTTATTGTATCATTATGCGGCGCATATGTCAAACGCCGGCACTCTTTATGCCCCGGCGGCAGAAGTATATGGATATAGCCGTAGCAACGCACCAGCCTATCGGCCAAGCAAGCCATATTCCGGTAGAACCGAGCGCCGTGCCGGACAATACTACTGCAAGCGCTACCCTGAGCAAAAGGTCAGTAAACGTTGACGCCATAAACTGCTTCATCCGTCCCGAGCCGCGCAGCACACCATCCGCAACAAGTTTTGCAGATACCACAATATAGAACGGCGCAAGAATGCGGAGATATGTTACGGATGTTTTCAGCGCAAGCTCTGTCGGATTCTCCAGGAACAGCATCGAAAGCTTATCCCCAAAGAAGAAATACAACGCAATCAGCGGAACTGACAGCATCCATACCATCTTTGTTCCGGCCCAGTATCCGCTCTTTACCCTATCGTATTTGCCTGCACCTATGTTTTGCGCCGTGAAGTTGGATACGCCGTTGCCAAGCGTTGTGAATGATGTTATAACAAGATTGTTCAGCTTAACGCCGGATGAATATCCCGCCATAACGGCAGTACCGAATGTGTTTATAACGCCCTGAATTATTATGTTGCCCACCGAAATAAAGCTTTGCTGCAGAACGCTCGGTATTGCTATTCTGGCTATTTTGCCCAGTATTTCACCGGAAAACAGCGGCGCGCGTTCCTCCGTTTCAACTGTTTTCAGCCTTGCAAAAACAAATACCAGCGCCAATATGCAACTAACGCCCTGGCATATGAAAGTTGCCCATGCAACACCGGCTACGCCCATCTTAAACGCCGTAACGAACAATATGTCCGCACCAATGTTGCTGAGCGACGATGCCGCAAGGAAGTAGAACGGCGTTTTGGAATCGCCAAGCGCGGAGAATATGCCCGTTGCAACATTATAGAAGAACACAAACGGAAGTCCGAAAATGTATATGCGGAGATACAGCGCCGAATCCGCCATTACCTCGGCGGGGGTATTGATGAGCAGCAGCATCTTTTCATCAAGCAGCAGCCCTGCCACCATAAGCACAGCGCACAGCACTCCGCTGGCAATAAACGTGGTAGAAACAGCCGTTTTCATGTCTTTCATGCGCTTTGCGCCGAAGAACTGCGCTACGACCACCGATCCGCCAATATTACAGCCGAACGCAAACGCGATGAATATAAGCGTTATTTCATAGCTGTTGCCAACGGCTGCAAGCGCATTTTCGCCTATGAACTTGCCCGCAACAAGGCTGTCTGCAATATTATAAAGCTGCTGGAATATTATGCTGCCAAACAGCGGCAGGCAAAACCTCCACAGTACCTTTTCGCTCTTTCCGACGGTAAGATCGTTATTCATAATTTTATTCCACCCCACAGCATTATTCATATGCAGCAATTCCTGCATAACTCACGAGCCCATATTATATTCCCTCTCCTTATTTTTATCAAGGTGTCTTGCAATAAATAGTTGCGGCTATGTATAATATGGATATTATATGTTGATTGGGATGCGCAATGAAACGACTGACCATAGGCATTTTGGCTCATGTGGACTCCGGCAAAACGACCCTCAGCGAAGCCATGCTTTATGCAAGCGGCACGCTTAGAAAGCTTGGCCGCGTGGACCACGGCAATGCCTTTTTAGATACACACGCGCTTGAAAAGCAGCGCGGTATAACCATTTTTTCCAAGCAAGCGGAACTTAACTATTCCGGTTGCACTTTTACATTGCTTGATACTCCCGGTCACGTTGACTTTTCTGCCGAAACCGAACGTGCGCTCGGCGCAATGGATTATGCCATACTGGTTATAAGCGCACCCGACGGGGTTCAGAGCCATACGGAAACGCTTTTTCGCCTGCTGAAACGCGCAGGCGTACCTACATTTGTATTCGTGAACAAAACCGATATCTCATCAAAGTCCCGCTCTGAAATTTTAGCTGAATTAACTAAGCTTTCGGCAGGCTTCATTGATTTTTCAGCCGATAGGCCAATAAATGATTTTTACGAGGAGTTAGCCACCTGTTCCGAGGACATGCTGAACGAGTATCTGGCCGAAGGCATTATAAGCGATGAGAAGATCGCATCCGCCGTAAAAAGCCGCCTTGTGTTCCCCTGCTGCTTCGGTTCCGCGCTAAAGCTGAGCGGTGTAGACGGATTCCTTGATTGTATAGCACGCTATACTTTACCTATAACCGGAAACGCCAAATTCGGCGCGAAAGTATTCAAAATAGCAACCGATGCTCAGGGCGCGCGGCTTACATTTATTAAAGTTACATCCGGAAGCCTGAAGGTAAAATCAATTCTTTCGGGCACAGACGGCAGCAAAACATGGAATGAAAAAGCCGACCAACTCAGGATATATTCCGGCGCAAAGTTCAGAACCGTTGATGAAGCATTTGCCGGCAGCGTATGCGCCGTATGTGGGCTTACACGTGCAAAACCGGGCGACGGGCTGGGCATAGAGCCGCCCGCACCAAAGCCTATGCTTGAACCTGTGCTCACATACAGCGTCCAGCTTGGCAATGGACTTGACGCCGCAAAAGCACTTGCCGCATTAAAAAGGCTTGAGGATGAGGACCCCGAACTGCACATAATATGGGACGAACGGCTAAAGGAGATACACGTTCGCCTTATGGGCGAAATACAGCTTGAAGTGCTGCAAAGCCTTATGAAGAGCCGTTTCAATATGGATATATCCTTCAGCCAGGGCGGCATACTCTATAAGGAAACCATTGCAAACAAGGTTGAAGGCGTTGGCCATTATGAACCGCTGCGGCATTATGCAGAAGTGCATTTGATATTAGAACCGCTCAAGCGCGGCAGCGGGCTTGTTTTTGCGTCAAAATGTCCTGAAGATAAGCTGGATAAGAATTGGCAGCGGCTTATACTTACGCACCTTATGGAAAAAACACATATTGGCGTACTCACCGGTTCACCTATAACTGATATGAAAATAACCCTTGTCTCCGGACGCTCGCATATTAAACATACCGAAGGCGGGGACTTTAGGCAGGCCACATATCGCGCCGTAAGGCAGGGACTTATGCAGGCGGAAAATGTACTGCTTGAGCCGTGGTACGAATTCAGCCTTACTATACCCGCCGAATATATAGGCCGCGCACTGAACGATATGCAGCTTATGTGCGCCGATTTCAGCGCACCCGAGCAAGGCGAGTCATCCGCCACCATACGTGGTTTTGCGCCCGTTTCTGCCATGCAGGGCTATTCTTCCCAGCTTGCGCTGTATACCCGCGGCATGGGCAAGCTCAGTCTTATCGGCAGCGAATATCGGGAATGCCATAACAGCGCGGAAGTAATAAGCCAAATTGGCTATGATGTCGAAGCAGATACATTCAACACGGCCGATTCTGTGTTTTGCAGCCACGGCGCTGGCCATACCGTAAAATGGGACAAAGTATTTGACAATATGCACCTGGAGCGTGCACTACGGCCGCAAGCCAAGCCTTACACAATATCTGATATACCGACATATCGCCCGCTATCCCGTGCGGACGAAGCGGAGCTTATCAGAATATACGAGCGTACATACGGCCCGATAAAGAACGACCCGCTTGCCGCATTCCGTAGGACTTCGCCTAAGCAATCCCAAAGCACAGCCGAACTTTGTCCCTTCCCCACCGGGCCGGACTATCTATTGGTAGACGGATACAACATAATATTCGCATGGGATGACCTTTCCGCCATTGCAAAGGATAACATGGACTTGGCACGAAGTAAGCTGATAAACCTGATGTGCAACTATAAAGGCGTAAGGCAATGCGAATTGATACTTGTATTCGATGCATACCGCATAAAAGGGCATGTCGGCAGCATAGAAAAGGTGAATAACATAACCGTGGTATATACTAAAGAGGCCGAAACGGCCGATACATACATTGAAAAAGCCACGCACGAATTGAGCAGGAACTACCGAGTGGAAGTTGCAACCTCGGACCGAATGGAGCAAATAATCATTGCCGGCAACGGCGCGGCGCGGCTCAGTGCTAATGAGTTCAGAAAGCAGGTAGATGCAGCCGTAGCTGCAATGCGGGATTTGATGGAAGAATATGCGCTGCGTGAAAAACCATCGGCAAAGCTGGCACAAGGCCGCATAGTCGGTCTTGATGCGCCCGAAAAATAATAATCATCTACAAACAAAGACCCGATCGCTCGGGTCTTTGTTTGTACTGTTAAGTACAAAAGGAACTATATGAGTAAGATTTAGGATTACTCTACTACCTTTATCTCCTTGCTCTTCTTGCCAAAGTGGGTCAAAGAAACAACTATGCCGCCACAGGCTATCAGCGCAATAACGTTGGGCAGAACCATAAGCTGATTGAACATATCGCTCAGTTCCCAAACCAGATCGTTGGAAGCAAGGGTGCCGAGGAATATGAACGCAAGAGAGATCA
>OKSN01001492.1_pt1 | contig 11773 bp, 6 predicted proteins | sample 1606191 | NCBI WGS metagenome assembly OKSN01 (sample SAMEA3879535, study PRJEB24766) | human gut metagenome | biome: human-associated habitat; feature: feces | place: USA | collected 1985/1987
TAAACTGATTCTTGCCGATGAGCCTACCGGAAACCTCGACTCCAAGAACGGTAAGGAAGTCATGGACCTGCTCTGCGAACTGAACAGGGAGGGCACGACCATCGTGATGGTTACCCACTCACAGAAGGATGCGGCTATGGCACAACGCACCATCGACCTGTTCGACGGCCATATAGTAAGTGATGTCAAGAATGAATTGTAATGAGATACATTTTCAATAATTTTCTGAACACTCTCAAACGGTACAAGGTGTCCAGCCTGCTGAATATCATAGGAATGGCAGTGGCATTCGCTGCCTTCTACGTGATAATGACGCAGGTCTGCTTCAACCTTGGCTACAACAAGTCGCTGAAGGATGCGGACAGGACATTCGTAATGTCCGTCCCTTCACAATATAATGAGGGAAAGTTCAATATCTTCATAAGCAGGCCGTTGGGAGAAGCACTTGTCTCAGGCTCTTCCATGTCTGAAGGCGGAGGGGTTTTCGGCATGTATGCTTATGAAAGCGGTGAAGTCTGCTACACGAGACGGAACGATGTCCCGGTCAAGATGCATCTAGAACGTATGCAGTATTCCGCAGGCGGACTGAGAGCCTTGAATTTCGAGGCAGTGGAGGGCTCACTTGATGAACTTTCCAAGCCTGCAACCATCGCCATATCAGAGTCTTCTGCTAAGAAATATGAACTTAAACTCGGAGACAGCATTTCATGGAGTGACCCGCAGGGCGAAAAAGGTGCGAGAGAGATAGTTTCCATATACAAGGACTTCCCTCAGAACAGCGACCTGGGTACGGTCTATGCCGTTTATGACCTTAATGATTCTTGTATAGACAATAGCAGTGAGTGGTCTTTCGATTATTGCGTGAAACTCCAAAATGCTTCCCAAAAGGAAGAATTTGAGAAGGAATCGAAGTCTATACTTCTCGATTTCTTCAAGAAACTGTATGATGGCGCGGGTGAGACACTCTCTGACGAAGACATTGATGAAATCAATAATAAATTCAATGTCAAGCTGATACCTCTGTCTGAACTCTTTTATACGAAAGAACTTGACGGCAAGCCGGGACGCACCGGAAATCTCACCACGGACATGACATTGCTCGCAGTGGCTGTGCTCATCATCCTCATCGCATTGATAAATTTCATCAATTTCTTCTTTGCGCTTGTCCCTGCAAGATTGAGGTCCGTGAATACCTACAAGATTTTTGGTGTATCGCGTACATCATTGATATTCAACTTCATATTCGAATCGGTAGGCCTTGTCGCCATAGCATTGGCATTGGCCGCGATCATCGTCATCCTGCTTCTTCGCACCAGTGTCGCAAGTATTCTTACCTCTTCGGCTGTTTTCGGGGACAATGTTCCTATACTGGCGATGACGGTCGGCGCTGCTGTTCTTACGGCGGTCCTCGGAAGCATCTATCCGGCATTCTACATCACGTCGTTCCAGCCGGCATTGGTACTGAAAGGCTCCTTCAGCGGGTCAGTTTCGGGACGCAGGCTCCGCACGGCGCTCATCGGCTTCCAGTTCGTCATATCAATGTCGTTGATTATCTGCGCCATGTTCATCAAGATGCAGCATACCTACATGATGAACTACGACATGGGCTTCAACAAGTCCTGCCTCCTCAGCGGTTACATTCCTTATGATGTCTGCTGGTACGGTTCGCAGAACGAGGCTTTCGAGGACAAGCTGCGCAGCAATCCTCAGATTCAGGACATTACGTGGGCCGACGGAAGTATTGTCAGCACTTCAAGAATGGGCTGGGGACGTGACTATAAGGGAAAGACTATTTATTTCCAATGTTACCCTGTGGCGTACAATTTCCTGAAATTCATGGGAATAGATATCGTGGACGGCAGGGATTTCATGAAATCGGATGAGATGTCTGAAGGCGGAGTGATGATCTTCAACGAGCAGGCGAAGAAAGACTTTGACGTGGACTTCATTACTCCTGCGCCTGGACATGTGGACGGGACTGTGACTGCCGGTATCTGCAAGGACTTCAATTTCAAGCCTTTGCAATATGGCCGCGACGATTTTGCCTTCTATGTGTTCGGTAAACACAGATGGCGTGACGGCCTTCATCAGGTCTATATAAGGACCGCGCCGGGCGCTGATGTCCAGTCGGTCATCAAGTTCGTGCTTGCGACCGTGAAAGAGATGGTGCCTTATGCTGATGACGAGCTGTATAGTCTGGATTTCTTCGACAAGGAACTCGGGGCCCAGTACAAGCAGGAAAGCAGATTGTCCACGCTTATCAGCATATTCACGTTGGTTGCCATCATCATTTCCCTGATGGGAGTCTTCGGTCTGGTGCTTTTCGACACCCAGCACAGAAGTCGTGAAATTGCTGTCAGGAGAGTGATGGGCGGAAGCGTAGGCGACATTCTCAAGATGTTCAATGCCAAGTATATACGCATTGTGCTGGCAAGCTTCGTAATTGCTGCGCCGCTCAGCTGGTGGGTCATCAGCAGATATTTCGCGGGCTTCGCATATCACACGCTGGTCCACTGGTGGGTATTCGCATTGTCCCTGGTGATAGTGCTTGCGATCACAATGCTGATCGTTACGCTCCGCAGCCTGGATGCCGCCACTTCCAACCCTGTAGATTCGATTAAGAACGATTAATATAAGTTTCGCTCTTGCGAAACACCGCTGTTAAAGCCCGCGAGGGCGACGGTAAGTTCCTTCCCCGAGGGGAGGGATTTAGGGTGAGGGTAACGTGCAAATAAAAAAGTGCGTTGGGCTTACAGCCTTCAAACAAGTGGCAGCTCTCAGGTTCGAGAAAAAACTCAGCAGATGGATAATCTGCGAAACGCAAACGATTAGTTTAACATAATAGCACATAATAGATGTAAAGACCTACAGGGCTGTCAGCTGCGTCACACTTGCGAAAGGATGGCGCAGCTTTTTATGACTGCACGGATTGTTCGCAAAAAAATGTATTTTTGTAATCGGCTTCCGGAGAGGGGCCTTGACGATAAAAGACATTGACAATGAAAAGTGGAAAGATACTTGTCGTAGATGACAACAAGGGCATACGGGATGCCTTGAAAATCCTGCTTGGAGGCTGTTTTACGCAGGTTCTGACACTTTCGTCCCCGACATCGCTGACAAGCACTGTCGAACAGATGATGCCGGACGTGATTCTGCTGGACATGAATTTCAAGGCGGATATCAATTCCGGAAACGAGGGGCTGTTCTGGCTGTCTGAAATCAAGAAAAGATGGCCTGAGATGCCCGTGGTGCTGTTTACCGCCTACGCAGACATATCATTGGCAGTGGAAGGTATGAAACGGGGTGCGGCAGATTTTGTCGTCAAGCCGTGGGACAACGCCCGGCTGCTCGAGACATTGACAGGAATCAGGGACAGGAAATCCAAGCCTAAAAAAGGCGTCTCTGTCAATGAGGGGCCGCAGATGCTCTGGAGTTCAGGGATGCAGCAGCTCAGGCATGACGTGGAACGTATCGCCCCGACAGATGCCACTGTGCTCATTACCGGCGAAAACGGCACCGGCAAGGATGTTCTCGCGCACGAAATCCACAGACTTTCCGGACGGGCGGACAAGCCAATGGTCTGCGTGGACGCCGGCGCCATCACGGAAACGCTTTTCGAAAGTGAACTTTTCGGCCACGTGAAGGGAGCGTTCACGGATGCGAAATCCGACCATGCCGGCAAGTTCGAGCAGGCTGACGGAGGGACACTCTTCCTGGATGAAATCGCCAATATCCCGATGCAGTCCCAGGCCAAACTTCTGCGTGCCATCCAGAACCGATGCATCACGAGAGTCGGTGACACGAAAGCTATCCCCGTGGATATCAGGCTGATATGCGCGACCAATGCAGACATTCCGTCCATGATACGTGACGGACTTTTCCGTGAGGACTTGTATTACAGGCTGAATACCATAAGCGTGGAACTTCCGCCTTTGAGAAACAGAAAAGACGTAATCATCCCGCTTGCAATGCAGTTCCTTACAGAGTTTTCCGAAAAATACGGCAGGGATGCAGAGACATTTACCCCGATGGCGAAAGCCGAACTGGAGACTTACGCCTGGCCGGGCAACATCCGCGAGCTGCGCAACTGCATTGAAAAGGCTGTCATTCTCTCAGACGGAAAGGCCATAGACGGATTCGGGCTGGACATCTCCAAAGCATCAGGAATGACTGAGATCAATGCCGGGGACACGATGGAAAATATGGAGGAGAAAACTATCCGTGCAGCAATGGCCCGATATGACGGTAACATATCAATGGTAGCCAAGTCCTTGGATATCAGTCGTCCTACGCTTTACGCAAAGCTCAAGAAATACGGAATATGATGGGCGCGGAAACAAATATCGGCACGTTATGGATTGCGCTTGGAGGTGTCGTGATTGCGGCATTGACCTATATCGTGACGAGAGCGGCGACAAGGCGGAAGATCATCGGCAAAATCGACTTCATGTCAGATGCGCTGGACAGCGGCGAGACGGCGTTCCGGTATTCTGAGAGCCAATGGCGGAACAGGAGGCTGAACCGGTCGTTGAACCGGTTGCGTTCCATTTTCGAGGCTGAAAAGGCCGATATCCGTGAGCGTGAGCGGTATTTCGGGACAATGCTGGACCACGTCCAGAGCGGCGTCATCGTCATTGACGGAGAAAAAATCGATTATTCGAATACTGTGGCGAAAGGGTTTTTGGGAATGGCGGAGATTTCTTCGCTGCGGCAGATCGGGCGGATTTCTCCGGACCTGGCCAATGCTTTCCGCGAGGCTTCTGAAATGGAGTCGAGGGCATCTTTCATTTCGGAACGGGGCACGGTACAGTTTTCCATAAGTGCCTGTACAGCAAGGCTTCACGGCAAAGAGGTCAGCATCGTCACTTTCAATGACATTACCCGTGAGATGGAAAACAACGAGTCCGAGTCGTGGACCAGACTCATCCGCGTCCTCACACATGAAATCATGAATACGGTCACGCCTGTCGCATCACTCAGTTCGGCATTGTCCCAGAACCTGGACAGCTACAGTGCTGAGGACATCCGTTCCGCGCTCGGGACCATCGCTTCTTCGTCCGAGGGCCTGATAAGTTTCGTGCAGTCCTACCGTTCTCTGACGCATATTTCCGCGCCGGTGCGCAAGGCTTTCTATCTGAAGGACCTGGTCAATGATTCTGTCAACATCGCCAAAGCCAACTGGCCTTCTGTCAATGTCCTATATCGTGAACTTTCAAGCGACGTGATTCTCTATGCCGACTACGGACAGATGTCGCAAGTGCTCAACAACCTGATAAAGAACGCTGTACAGGCAGGTGCCGGGAACGTAAGCATAACCGCTTCTATCGACAAACGGGAGCAGACTGTCATCGACATTGCCAATGACGGGGAGCCTATCAGCGCCTCTGGCCAGGAGCAGCTGTTCGTTCCGTTCTACACCACCAAAGGCACGTCAGGCACAGGTGTCGGTCTGAGTCTCTGCCGCCAGATTGTCCGTCTGAACGGCGGCACCATCAAACTCTCCTCCTCCACTCAGGAAGCCACGGTTTTCACTATCGTCATGTAGTCTTACTGGTCCTGTTTCAAGACTTCGACCGGATTTTCGGCTGCGGAACTCCAGGTCCGGGAAATTATCGAAGCGAAGGAGATGAGGAAGGTCAATGCTGCCGCCACAATGATTATCCACCACGGGAAGGCTATAGCATTGTAAAAATCTGCCAGGTAGTAACGCATTGACCAGATACATACAGGAATCGCGATCACGACGGCGACGGCTGTCATCAGGATGAACGACTTCGAGAGTTTCCAGGCCGCAGACTTGACACCGGAGCCGAAAATCTTCCGGAGGGCGATCTGACGCGACTGCTGCTCAGTGTAATAGACGGACATCGCGAACAGGCCGAGCGCAGAAATCAATATGGCAAGCACCATGAACGTCATCACCAGCTTCATAGTGTTCCGCGTCCCTGTCAATGAATCCGCCAGGAAGTCATCTATATAATATATGTCCGTTTCGCGCGGCACACCGATATACTCTTTGGCTACATCACGCCATGCCTCGCGGACAGCATTCAACGCCTCTACCCTGTCGCCACGCACCTTCAGCAGATGATTCATACACACATCGGTACGGTTCAGCACAGCCCGATGACTGTCAGGCATTGGTTTATAAAGAGGATCACGCGCGTGGAAATCCGCTATTATACCGCAGCACTCATACTCTTTATCGGTACCGACAGTCCTGTTCTCGGCAGTAATCCCATAACGCCGCTGCGCCTCCTCCGTAAACCAGCATGTCCCTTCAATAGGATCGGAATACTGTTCTATCACATTGAACCCAAGCAGTCTGAATGCCGTACTGTCAACAGCAGTCATCTGAAGCCACGACATTTCCTCACCCTCGATATGTACGCCATAGCTTCCACATGAGAACGGGGGCTGCACTGCCATAGCCGCCGTCTCCACTTGAGGAAGAGCCTGAAGTCTCTGATGCAGAGCCTCCTGGGCAGCCATATTTTTAGAGCCAAGCGCCCATGAGGAAACCGACAGCAGATCTGTATTGTACCCTACCGGCAAAGATACCAGATGGCGCATCTGGAGAGTCATTGTCAATGCTACAGCGACAAGAACCATGCTTATGATGTTCTGGCAGACGATAAAGACCTTGCTGAACACCATCTTGCTGCGGAACCTGAAATCGCCCTTCACGACAGCTATAGGCTTGAATCTCGACACCATAAATGCAGGAAGAAGCCCTGAGAGAACCGAAACCAGCACGAGCACAATGACGCCGGCCGCAATGGTAGCCGCATCCGGAACAAGAACTATAGTTGTACCAAGAAGATTCTCTATCCAGCCCTTGAACAGCAGGGCGACCAGCACGCCGACCAGCATGCAAACAAATGTGAACAAGAACGATTCCATAAGGTATCTGCAGACAATGCTGCCTGAAGACTCGCCGAGAAGACGTCTCGTCGCCATCTCCTTTGCCCGTTTTCCCGTCTGCGCCACAGTAAGGTTTATGTAGTTGAAGATGGCTGATATCAGCAGTATCAATGCTACCGCCAGAAGCACCTCAACAATCTTCCTGTCCCCATGACGCAACGGGTTATATACGTCTATCTTGCTGAAATAAAGCTGGTCAAGCCTTGTCAACGTGGAGCCCCACAGGAAATTCCCGCCAGAACCGTCACGTGTATAGAAATCCTTCCAATAATCCACATACTTGTCCAGCAGCTTTTCAGCCACAGCGTCAGGCGAGGCACCATCCTGCAGCGTCACGAAAGTATGAACCATACCGAAATTATCCATTCTCTGGATCATGCCCTCCAGTTGCCTGTTGTTCAGGAAGATGTCATAATACTTCAGTTCATCATAAGGCCCGAAATCCTGAATCACGCCGGTTACCGTGAACCTGTTTTTTCCTATTTCAATGGTGCGTCCCACAGGGTCAGAGCTGCCGAATGCCTTATGCGCGAACTTTTCGGAAAGGATTACATCATTCAGTCCCGCAAGTATGCAGTTCCTGTCACAGCCTGAGAGCGTGTAGTCAAACAGCTGCAGGAAATTCGTATCAACACAGACCGCCTCGGCGGCATAATAGTCGTCATTGACAATGACATCGGCATCACCATACGCACCGACTCTGGTCCAGGATGTTATCTCGGGCACTGACGGGAAAAACTCCTCCGCAGTCCCGTACGTCATTCCTACGCACTCCCCCATGCCGACAGCATACAGCTGCTTGGAAAGCGGCTGCCTTGCGCCTACACTGAACTCCGTCCTGGCATATGAAGCCAGCAATATGACGAATCCCAGTGCCACTGACAGTCCCAATGCCTCGATTACGGCATAGAGTTTATTTTTCGAGAGAAATTTCAGATATGTGTTCATAGCTATTTGATAATCAGTTCATCTTTGTCGCCGAAGCTGTCGTAAGAGGATATGATAATCCTCTCGCCCGGCTCCAGACCTTCTGTAACTTCGTAGTACTGAGGGTTCTGGCGGCCAATGCGGACACTACGTTTCACCGCTTTCGTTCCATCGGCATTGACAACATACACCCACTTGCCGCCGGTTGCCTGATAGAATGAACCGCGTGGTATTATGATCGCTTCGGCCGGCTGTCCGAGCTGGACGTTCATATAGTATGTCTGGCCCGCGCGGATGTTCTCCGGCTGCTGTCCCACAAAGCGGAAATCCGCCTTGAACTTGCCGTCACGCACCTCAGGATAGACCTTGCGGATGGCTGCAGAGTACTTCTCGTTCTGTCTCTCGAAAGTTGCCTCAAGACCGGGCACGATTCTGTCAATGTAATGCTCATCTATCTGAGCTTCAATCTTATACGATTCCAGATTATTTATCTGGCCGATTTTGGAGCCTGCCGCCACTGACTGCCCCAGTTCCACATCGAGAAGTCCGAGTTCTCCGCTGATAGGGGCTTTTACTGACAGATTTTCCTTGCGGCGGCGTATCATGCTCATATTGATCCGCATGTTCTCCAGACTTTCGTGCATCTGTGAAATCTGCGTGCTGCGGTAAAGGCTGTCCTGTTTTTCCCTGTCAATGACGAGTTCCAGCTTGTCTTTCGCCAGTTCGTAGTCTTCTGATGCCTTCAGATAGTCTTCCCTGGCTATGAGTTTTTCCTCGTACAGCGTCTTGTTCTGTTCATATGCCCGCCTTGCCCTGCGCACTTCTATCTGAAGCGTGAGCTTGTCCTGCCGTACGGAAAGTTTCTGCTGTTCCATGGAAATCAATGTGTTGCGCAGGATATTTTCCTTCTCGGCGAGTTCAGCTTCGGAGTTGAGTATCTGCATGTCAAGACTTTCATTGGACAGTTCGACAATGACATCGCCTGCATTGACCTTACTCCCCTCCTCTGCGACGATTCTCTGGACGTTGCCGCCCTCGGTCGGGCTGATCTGGACGGTGGTCATCGGCTGAACCTGGCCGCTGACGCGGATATAGTCATTGAACTCGCCTTTCTTGGCGGTTCCTGTGATGAGGGAGCTGCCGTCAACGCGCACCGCAGAGCCGTTCCCAGTGATAACCAATATGACAAGGACTATTGCCAATGCTGCTCCGGCCCAATACTTAATGGCCTTCTTCGTGAATGCCGCAGCCAGTCCTGTTTTCTTTTCTATTATCTTGTCCATGATGGATGTTATTTATTGATCTATATATGATACTCCGTTATAGTACTCGACGACCCTGCGCTTGAGCTGGTACTGCAGCTCGGCATTGAGCCGTTCCGCCTTGGCCTTCAAGTAGTTGGACGAAGCGGTATTGTATTCTATCGAGGATATGAGTCCCTGTTCGAATTTGCGGGCGTTGAGTTTGAATGCCTCGTCATACACGTCGGCGCGTCTTTCTGCCTGAAGCAGAGCCGACTCCGCCCCGTCCCTGTCCTGAATTGCCCTGCGGACTTCCGATTCGACATCGCGGAGGGACTTGTCATATTCGAGGCTTGCCCGTTGATATGCATTGCGTTTTTTGGCCAATGCCGTGTGCTTCTGAAGTCTGTCGTATATAGGTATGTTCAATGACAACTGCACATATTCGCCTCCGTTGTTCTTGAACTGATTCCAATAAGGAGTTGCTTTGTAGCCGGTCTGCCCCGGGTAGGTGTAGTAACTGGTGGACCACCCGCCGTAGAGTCCGAGTGTCGGAAGGAATTGCCATTTCGCGGTATTCAGACTGCGGAGGGCATTGTCCATCGACCCCTTGGCGATCAGTACGGAAGGCATTGACCTGACTGCATTTGCTATGATGTCATCAGCGGCAGGACTGTTCGCGCCGGTCTGAATCGACGAGAGCTCCGGATCTATCGTAAGTTTCTCATCTACTGGCCAATACATTACATCCTCAAGTGTAATCATGGCATTGTCCCGATTGTTTGTCGCGGTGGTGAGTTCGTATTCTCTGTCGGCGAGGTCGGCTTTCATCTGGACCACGTCGGCATAGCCCTTCGAGCCGAGTTCTTCCTGACGCTCAGCCAGCCTCACAGCGTTTCTGGCGTTTTCCACCTGTTCTGTAAGGATTTCGGCCAATTTGGTGTAGTAAATGACATTGAAATAGGCCTCGATGGTGGCGAGGCAGACATTGTCACGTTCCTGCTGTTCCTTGGAAATGCCCATTGACATGGATGTGCGGGCGATTTTCAGGTTGTTGATGGCGGAGAATCCGTTGAATATGGTGAAGCCTGCCGACACGGAAAAGCCCTGGTTGAAGGACGTCGTGGTGAGATACGTATTGGTCTCAGGGTCGATGGAACGGCCCCATCTGTAGTAGCCGTAGGAGTTCCCTTCCGCTGAAGGCGTAAATGCTTCCAATATCGCATCACGTCTGTCGAGTCTGGCGTCATCGTTCTTGGACTGCTGGATTCGCACCTGAGTGGAGTTGCTTACCGCATACTCCATGCATTCGCGCAGGGTCAATGCCTTGGCTTGTGCTTGCTGGGCGGGGCTGTCCGCGCGAGCAGTGTCGGTACTGGCAGTGTGGCCTTGCGTGTTTTCCGTGAGCGGGGTCGTCCGCGTGGCAGTGTCCGTGCTGGCAGTTAGGCCTTGAGCGTTTTCCGTGAGCAGGGTCATCCGCGTGGCAGTGTCCGTGCTGGCAGTGCGGCCTTGCGTGTTTTCCGTGAGCGGGGTCATCCGCGTGGCAGTGTCAGTACTGGTAGTTAGGCCTTCGGAGGTAATTCCCTGTGCGAGGACCTGCCCGGAGGCAGTGGTCGCTGCAGAAATCAACGTCAAGACTATAATTGGTATTATCGGCTTCATAATTCGTTGCTGTTTTCCTTGATTCGTACTCATTGCAGTTTGCAAACAGCTCTGCATTGTCGTTTACGCTGATGTATTCATTGCTTATGGCACATGAAACACACATCATCGTTTAGACATGAACGAGCACGCCACGTGCCACATCAGGCAACAGATTATCCATCAGCTGATTACATTCGGACGTCATTTATCTTCTTGTAAAGAAACTTTACAAATCTGTAATGAAATTTTACAGTCCTATACATATCTTACTTGTCTGCCATGACACTGGGTCGTTCTCGAACAACCTGCATGTCGGTTTTCCGGACATATTACTGAGTATCAAGAACATACACTAACAGCCGAAAGCCAGGTTACCCACTTTTTCGGGTAACCTGGCTTTCGCTATATTCACTAACTTATTAGTAATCAACATCTTCACTTCACAACCCAAAGTCAGGTTGTTCGGATTTCGGATTAGAGGAGACGCTTACACGTGTTATTTCACTTCTTCTTTTAATTTAGCCACCTCCTCCAAGGACAATCCGGTAACATCGCAGATAATTTGAACAGGCAGATTGTTCTTCAGCATCTTCAGCACGATGCTGTTCCTCTCTTCCTCACGTCCTTTCGCGAGCCCTTTCGCGAGTCCTTCTTCAAGTCCGGTCTCCTTGGCATATTCAATCTGATTGTGGGTGTCACGTGCTGTTGTCATGGCCTTTACGTAATTTTGTTTGTCAATGTTGTCAAGGCTGGCGTACTCGGCGACGTCGAAGAGGCGGCTGAAGATCCTGTCCCGCAGCGCTGCCGGTCTTTCCAGGAGTTTCGACAGGTTCTTCAGGATGTAGAGCCATTTGTCGAAATCGGTGGTCAATTCATCCACGCCCTTGCTGAACTTCTCGACCTCGATGAAGACGAACTTCAACTTGTCCGTCATCGTCTTGCCGGTCGTCGCCTCACGCAGCAGATACCTGTGCTCGATGAGGTCGTCGTCCTCGTACCTGAAGTTCAGCACTCCGAGGAAATACACCCCGTCCAGC
>OKSN01001515.1_pt1 | contig 11638 bp, 10 predicted proteins | sample 1606191 | NCBI WGS metagenome assembly OKSN01 (sample SAMEA3879535, study PRJEB24766) | human gut metagenome | biome: human-associated habitat; feature: feces | place: USA | collected 1985/1987
GTTGGGCGATAAGATATAGAACTATAGTACTCTGGGTTGTCCTGATCCCATACACCAGAGTACTTCGCATCTTCAATTGTCCATTTGCCTCTATAATCGGAATTCGAGAGCTTTAAATTATAGTCATGACCGATAAGAAATTCATCACCATCTTTGAGCCGCGTGCCGTCCTCGTACATCACATAGATATCGTCAGGGAAAACCTGCTCCGTCACATTGATCGTAAATGACATTGACTTGCCTGTCTGGTCCGTCACTTTTATTGTAACCGGGCCGGTCTTGTCAGCGGTCGTCGCTTTTGCATATTGTGACCAATACACATCTCCAGAATGCTTCAACGTGAGGGCATTTCCGCTCTCGACACTCCACTTGACCTGATATCCGTCATCTACGTAGAAATACGCGCTGGTTTTCATATCCATTCTGTAGGTGTCGCCGTTTCTTATAGTAGTAGATTTCGGCCCGCGCACAATCAGTTCGCCAGGGAAGCCTTTGGCCTCTCTTGTCAATTTGAACTGTAATTTCCTCTCCGTATCGAACTTTTGGTCGTATGCGGTGACAGTTACGTCAGCAGTTCCGAATCCGTCGCCGTTGTACATTGTATAAGCCGCACGCTTGTCAGTGGTCCCTATAGCCAGAGGCCGGAACTCCTTGCAGATGGACTCATTTGAGCAGGAAATGGAAACATTGTTGGATATGCTGATGCCCGGTCCGACAAAGACAGTAATGTCAGGATAGTAAGCAGGATCGTACGAATGGTCAGAAGGATAGATCTGGTCCCAGATCACTTCATCTCCATCCTTCAGTATGATGGTCTTATAACTACCGGCGGTGCGCTTATTATAACCGACAACCAGGCGGGACTCAATATCTCTGATGGCGACCTGGACAGTTTTGGTGCCGGCTTTCTCAGATTTGACGGTTATAGTCGTATTCCCTTTTTTCAGACCGGTAAAGACCGCCTTCCCTTCATTGAAAGACATCGACAGATATTCTGAATCGTATTCCCAGTCAAGAGATGATGCATTGGCCTTTTCCGGCTCAATGGTCATTTCCAATACGGTTTCATATCCTGTGTACAGGAACAATGTCTCCGGTACGGTAAAGGATGTTACCGGAACAGGCTTCACCGAGACGGTGACAGTCGCTTCAGCGTTTCCGCATTTGGCGGTGATGGTGGCATTGCCCGGCGCATAGGCCGAGACATATCCGTTCATCACGGTCGCCACGCTCTCATTGTCACTGCTCCATTCGATTACAGCCGTGGTGAGTGCTTCTGAAGGTACTACATCGTACTGGATCAAGGCGCCGTCGCCCTGCGTCATGTCCAGATATCTGCTGTCCGGATTAACGATTATGATCTCGGTTACTGTGAGGTCATTCTTTTCGTTTTTGCGGCATCCCGGTATCAGTAATGCTGCAGCGGTGATGGCTGCGCCCAAGCGTATGAGTGTTCTGCTGATTCTGTGGACGTTCATAGTATAAGTACGTATTAGAGTTCTACTTTAAATGAAATTTTAGTGTTGTTGCACAATGGCATCGCTGCAAATATAGCCGAACAACGCAGAAAAACATATACGTAATTTTACGTATATGTTGCGTTTACAGGGCGAAAATCGCCAATATTTGCCGTGATTTGCTGCTCCGTTTACTTGAACGGGATGATTTTTACTGTGCCGGGAATCTCATCGTCTTCTTCCGGCGTGAGATGGATGATCCGCTGGTTCGAGCTGCCGCGGAAATGGAGTTGAGGGTCTTTCAATGCCTCGATGAACGGGCCGTCCACGAGAACGTCAATGTATGGAAGGAGCATGGAAAGCCGTTCGTCCGCACGGATTTCTTCTATGGTGAATCCGGTCCAGCACCAGATGGTCTTATTGGTTTCGGCCTTGATTCTCCTGGCCAATGCCGTGAATCCTTCCACCTGATAGAACGGGTCGCCTCCGCTGAACGAAACATTGCTGAATTCGTCGTCGGTTATCACCTTCATCAGGTCATCGACGCTCATCTTGTGCCCGTTCTCGAATTTCCATGACTGCGGGTTATGGCAGCCGGGACAATGATGTCCGCATCCGGCGCAATAAATGGAGGTGCGCAGGCCCGGGCCGTCAGCCATGGTCTGCTCCATCACCTCCATTATATACAGTTCCTCCATATTATTGTCAGGCGTACTGGTACGTAAATAACGCGATCAGCGAGCCCCCCCCCGGCTACAGTCCGCTCCGGAGGAGCGAAATCGCCCCCGGGGGCAGTCAAGCAACTGCTTGACGGGGGACCACCGAACGTACTGGTACGTAAATAACGCGTCCAGCGTTATTTATGTACCACGCGGTCTTTCAGCTCCGCGAGCTTCGCACTGTTCCAGCGGTTCGTCGTACCTACCAGGTAGCCCGTGATCCTCTGGAGCGTGTCGATGTTATGTCCGTGACAATGAGGACATTCCGTCAAGTTCTCACTCGCATCCTCATATCCGCAGTCAAGACACCTGTTGCGGTTATGGTTTACGCTGCCGTAACCGATATTGTACTTGTCCATAAGGTCCACGATATTCATGATGGCCTCAGGATTGTGCGTCGCATCCCCGTCAATCTCCACATAGAATATATGTCCGCCCCTCTCAAGCTCATGATAAGGCCCTTCAATCTCCGCCTTATGCTTCGGAGTGCAATGGAAATAAACCGGAACGTGACTTGAATTCGTATAATAGTCCTTGTCCGTAACTCCCTTTATGATACCGAACTTCTTCTTGTCCATCTTCGTAAACCTTCCGGACAGACCTTCAGCAGGCGTTCCGAGCACACTGAAATTATGCTGGAACTTCTCGGAATAGCTATTGGCCTTGTCCCTGAAATATGTGACAATCCTGAGTCCGAGATTCTGTGCCTCGTCAGACTCTCCGTGGTGCTTGCCGACAAGCGCGATAAGACACTCTGCCAATCCGATGAAGCCGATGCCGAGAGTTCCCTGGTTTATCACTGATTCCACAGTGTCGTCCGGCGACAGGTTTTCGCTTCCGATCCACAATTTGCCCATCAGCAGCGGGAACTGCTTCTTCAGCGCAGTCTTCTGGAAATCAAATCTCTCGCACAACTGCTGAGCAGTGATATCCAGCACTTTGTCCAGCTTGTTGAAAAACTCCTTGATCCTCTCGTCCTTGTCATTGATACCCATACACTCGATAGCCAGACGGACAATATTGACAGTCGTGAAACTCAGATTGCCTCGACCGATAGACGTCTTGGGACCGAACCTGTTTTCGAAGACCCTGGTCCTGCAGCCCATAGTGGCCACCTCATGATGGAACCTGTACGGGTCATCCGCTTTCCAGTCGGGATCCTGGTTGAACGTGGCGTCAAGGTTCAGGAAATTAGGGAAGAAACGTCTCGCGGAAACCTTGCAGGCGAACTTGTAGAGGTCATAGTTAGGGTCTTCCGGAAGATAGCTGACGCACCTTTTCTTTTTCCATATCTGGATAGGGAAGATGGCGGTGCTGCCGTTTCCCACACCCTCGTAAGTGGTGTTCAGAATCTCCCTGATGATGCAACGTCCTTCGGCGGAAACATCTGTTCCATAGTTTATCGAACTGAATACCACCTGGTTGCCTCCACGTGAATGGATGGTGTTCATGTTGTGCACGAATGCCTCCATAGCCTGATGTACGCGGCTGACAGTCATATTGATGGCATGCTGTTTCAGCCTCTCGTCGCCCTTTATTCCTACAAGATCACGCTTGATGTAGTCGTCGATCGGAGCATCCTTCAGATGGTCGAGGTCAATGCCTTCGAACGCGGCGAGCTTGTCGATTTCCTCCTTGTAGGTCTTCCTTACGTAAGGAGCCAGATAGAAGTCGAATGCCGGAATCGCCTGGCCGCCATGCATTTCGTTCTGGACAGTCTCCATTGAAATACATGCAAGCACTGCTGCGGTCTCGATTCTCTTGGCCGGCCGTGACTCGCCGTGACCTGCGTGGAAGCCCTCGTCCAGAACCTTGTCGAGCGGGTGCTGGAGGCAGGTCAGACTCTTGGTCGGGTAATAATCCTTGTCGTGAATATGGATATATCCTTTATAGACAGCCTCTTTTACATCCTCAGAAAGCAGACACTCGTCCACATAGGTCTTCGTGGCCTCGGACGCGAACTTCATCATCATTCCCGCAGGCGTGTCAGCATTCATGTTGGCATTCTCACGAGTAATGTCATTGGCCTGAGCGTCAATGATTTCCTTGAAAATCTCGCAGGTCTTGGCCTTGCGCGCGAGATTTCGCTGGTTCCTGTATGCAATGTATTTCTTCGCGACCTCCTTGCGCGGACTTTTCATCAGTTCGAATTCTACGCAGTCCTGAATCTCCTCGACACCCATCTTTTCGGTGTCCTTCTTGGAGATGGAATCAGCAATCTTTGCGGCAAGGACAATGTCTTCGCCGTTTTCGGTCACATTCATGGCCTTGAGAATGGCCGCAACGATTTTCTGGTTGTTGAAGTCAACGAGACGTCCGTCCCGTTTGATTACATACTTGACCATAATATTAGAGGTTTGTGTTATTTGTCGGTTTGCACTGTCTTGCAGGCTTCATAGGTCATGAGTGCAAGGCGGTTCTTACAAAGATAGGAGATTTAACAAAGCGATATCCGGTGCTGAAAGGAAAGTTTTCAACACCGGACAGTGAATAAATATCGTTATGGTTTTGGTAATCAGCCTACGACCCATACGAGCACGTGGCGGTCGAATGTGGTGTATTCCAGTTCGAACTCATCCTCGTATCCGTCTTTGTGGATAAATGTGGCCTCGAGTTCGCCTTCGCCCTTCGGACGGAAGCGCTCGATCTCGATCTGCTCCGCGAAATCAACATTGTATATGGACAGCCTCTTGAAAATCGCCTCCTTTGCGCACCAGTAGATGGCGAGCTGCTCATTCCTCTTGTCGTCGTCGAGGTCGTCGATTTCGTCTTCGGACAATGCCTTCAACTCCACTGCGGAGAAGTCGCGGTCCAATGACTCTATGTCAATGCCGACATCCTCGCTTTCGTGCAGGATGACAGCAACATATTTGTCTGTATGTGTGATGCTTATGTTGGTGACTCTGTTCTCGAGGAATGGTTTTCCGTTATCGTGATGGCTCAGATAGACCTTTTCGTCGAACAGTTCGTTCAGGAGAGCTCTTACTGCGAGTCTCTGTTTGCGGAGCGATTCGCTTTTGATCCAGGAAATCTCTTCCATTTCATCGGATGGAGTGGAACTCAATGCCTTGAGTTCTTCTTCACTTTCGGTTATCTGCCATACTGCGATTTCCGCTTTGTTTTCAAGTACTTTTTTAAGATATAGTCCCATAATTTTTTTCTGCTTCAGGATTTGATGGATGTTCTTGTAGTTCCGAAATACGAAATGCCCGTGCACGGTGAATAACCGCACACGACATAATGGTCTCCGTCGTCATCTGCGGACGGGAGACTGTTTACTACAATGTATGATTCTGTCGTAGAGAAGCACGACAGGGGGTCGTCAACTGGCGATCCTGCTGTCATTTTTTGATTATCGTTTACAGAACTGGGAGGTTCCATATAAAACCTTAAGCGTTTTTGTTATCCGTGCAAAGATAATGCATTTTTCTGATTTTGCATAAAATTTGTCAGAATCGGGAATTCTGGCTGAAAATTTGCAAGCGAATTGAGTTAAAAACAGTAGCGAAGTAGGCAATCTATTGATTGAAATTGTTATCTTTGCGGTGGAAATGTAAATAAAGTATAACTAAATAATAAAACATTTACTATGAAGTATTTGACTAATGAGAAGTTGACCATCGTTGGTGCCGGCGGAATGATCGGTTCCAATATGGCTCAGACAGCGCTTATGCTTGGTCTTACCCCTAACATCTGCCTCTATGATATTTTCGAGCCGGGTGTTCACGGTGTTGCTGAAGAAATGTACCACTGCGGTTTCGAAGGTGCAAACATCACTTGGACAGTAGATCCTGAGGTTGCATTCAAGGACGCAAAATACATCATCTCTTCAGGTGGAGCTCCTCGTAAAGAGGGTATGACCCGTGAGGATCTTCTCAAAGGAAACTGCCAGATCGCAGCTCAGTTCGGTGACTACATCAAGAAGTATTGCCCTGATGTAAAGCACGTTGTCGTTATCTTCAACCCTGCTGACGTTACCGCTCTTACAGCATTGATCCATTCAGGTCTGAAACCTGAGCAGCTCACCTCTCTCGCAGCTCTCGACTCTACACGTCTCCAGAGCAATCTCGCAAAAGAGTTCGGTGTTCCTCAGAGCTCAGTTACCGGCGCACACACTTATGGCGGACACGGTGAGCAGATGGCAGTATTTGCTTCACAGGTTAAGGTTGATGGCAAACCTCTCTCAGAGATGGGTCTTTCAGCTGAAAGAATGGCAGAGATCAAGCAGAACACCATCCAGGGTGGTTCAGCTATCATCAAACTCCGTGGACGTTCTTCATTCCAGAGCCCTGCTTACAATGCAGTGAAGATGATCGAGGCTGCTATGGGCGGCGCTCCGTTCACACTGCCTGCAGGTACTTATGTGAACAATGAGAAGTACAAGAACGTGATGATGGCCATGCCTACAACTATCGATGCTACAGGCTGCCACTACGTGATGCCTCAGGGAACTGCTGAAGAGCTTGCTGCTCTCGACGCTTCTTATGCACACCTTTGCAAGATGCGTGACGAGATCGTTGCCCTCGGAATCGTTCCTGCAGTCGCTGACTGGAAGAAGGACAATGCTAATCTGTAATCGCTGAGCGATACGGTATAAAAATTAGGGGAGACCGATCAGGCCTCCCCTTATTGTTTGTATCCGCTTGGCGTTCTACAATGCGTCAAATGCGAAAATGTGAGCTTTTTCTGCGCCCCAGGTGGAATCCACCACAAGTCTCAATGCATTGGCCTTTACAGGTGCTGCGAATTCGACTTTGCGGAGCCTCAGATAATTGCCCTTACCCTCATAGACGGTCTTCCATTGCCCTTTGACCTGAGCCTCGACCCTGAAGTCCTTGGCCATCATCTTCGGCATTTCCACTCTCTCGGTAGTCGCCTCGAATTTTCTCATTCTCTTGCTTCTGTATTTGAACTCGGAATCGAAGATGATCCTGGCACCTGTCAGAGTGACAGGCTTCTTCCATGTATAGACGATGCTTTCTTCGCCAGGAGCCACCCAGACGCCATTGTCGGCGCCATCCCATTGGCGGTCAATGCCGTTGCGGAGAATCATGTTCTCCTCGGAGGTGGTGGAACTCATTGTCAATGCTGATGGCTTTCTCCATCTGTATGGGAGCATACTGTCGTCATCTTCCAGCATATCCTGAAGTTCGGCAATGTGATCTTTGCGCACGCCAGCCGGTGTCGTGTCGTATTTTATTGCCAGCGCGGCTCCTGTTCCTGCAGCCTGTCCGAGCAATGCGCAAGTGGCCATCACTCGTGTCGAGGACAGTCCCATGTGTGTGGCGGAGATGTCCCTTCCGGCAAACATGAGGTTTGGAACATTGACAGAATACAGGCAGTCGAAAGGTATTCCGAAGCGTGTAGGAGTCGTATATTCGACGGACATTTTGCCCTTGCTGTGGAATGCCTCAGGGTTGTGGTTGTCCAGTGTCCAGCCGCCGTAGGCGATGACGTCTTCGAAGTGTCCTCCTGACATGACGTCGTTCTGGGTGAGGATGTGCGGGCCTACATAACGTGTGGATTCACGCTTGCCAGGAAGTGAGCCTATCCAGTCGAGGTCGTAGTTCTTGCATCTGCCGTCAGGATGGTTCTTCATATATTCCCATACGCCATAGGCAATGCGTTTGAGTTCGAACTGGATGTCGTTGGCGTCCTTGATGGTGTTGATCGTGCCGCCGTATTCTATCCACCAGTAGTTGTTGTCCTTAGGGAAAGGCTTCTTGTAGTTGAACTTGACGCCGGGAATCGTGGATTTCGGCTTGTCATAGTTGAAGTCGTCATCGGTAAAATGGTATGCCCAGTCAGGAGCTGTGAACGGATGGTCCTCATCTGTCTTTCTGAGCTGGAGCAGGATGGAATTGCCCATTGTCTTGGAATCGCCTCCGTTTTCTCCTACAAATGACTCATTGAACTCATCTGCAAACTCTCTTCCGTGACGGTATTTGGCGCCTGAGAGTCTGAGGATGCCGTCACCGGTGCAGTCGAGGAATACGGTGCCTTTTATGAGATATTTGGTGTAAGCGTTTGTGTTCCACGCTTTTACTGCGGCGATTCTGTCTCCGTCCATGACCACGTCTTCCACGGATGTGTTAAGGAGAAGCGTGATGTTCTTCTCGCAGATTACTGTAGAATAGAAGGCGTCATCCCAGAGGGTGTATCTCATAAGCGGATTGTGTCGGAAGTTCCTCAGCTGGATTTCTTCCAGGAGTCCTGCTTCGGCGTTCTGGTCGCCTTTTGCTCCGACGATGCCCATGCGGATTTCGCTGGATGCATTGCCTCCAAGTACCGGGCGGTCCTGGACGAGGATGACCGTGCTGCCGTGTCTTGCTGCGGAAACTGCAGCGCAAACGCCTGCGATTCCGCCTCCGGCCACGACGACGTCAGCCTTGAGTTCCTTGTTGTAGATGGTCTGTGAATTCTTTTCCGTGAGAAGTCCGTCTGCTTCTTTTCTTGTGTTCTGTGCGGTCATTCCTGTGGCGCTTGTCGCAAGAAGTGCTGCCGCAATGATGGTTTTTCTAAAGATGCGCATCGTTTTTATATGTGTATTTCGCAAAGATACACATATTTTCCGATTACGGAACCGGCTGTGTCTGGATTCTGGGCCCCGATCGTTCGATGTGGCTGATTACGGAGTCTGGAGTGTATGGCTTCCGGGCCCAGGCTGTCCGATGTGGCTGATTACGGAACCGGGTCGTATCCTGAGCCGCCCCACGGATGGCATCTGAGTATGCGTCGCACAGTGAGGTAGAGTCCCTTGAACGGCCCCCATTTGCGGAAAGCCTGAAGTGCATATTCTGAACACGTCGGAGTGAATCTGCAAGCCGGTGGCGTATAAGGCGATATGCAGGTCCGGTAAAATTTGATGAGGACAATGAACGGGAAGATCGAAACCTTCTTCAGCGTCTCGACAAATCTGTTCTTCGGTTTTGTGTCAATGCTGTTCATCGCTCTCAGGTGTTTCTTCCGGTGCCCCTTTTTGTGCTGCCTCCGGTATTTCTTCCCGTGTCGATTTCGGTGTAGCAGCAATCGCAGTAACTTTTGCCGCGAGGCTCTCAAGGATGTTTCTGACGGAGAGGACTACAGCGTTGAAGTCGAGAATGTCCTTGGAACTGTAGATGAAAAGTATGTCTGTGCCGCCTTTCTCTGCATTGACAGGGAGAAGATTCTTGTTCAGCCTGTAGGCTTCCCGGATGCGGCGTTTCAGGAGGTTGCGCTTGACGGCGCGGCGGAAGCATTTTTTAGGAACAGATACGACTATCCTGTTGAAAGGCAATTCGTTGCCTATGCGGTAGCAGTATCTGAATCCATCAGTGAAGCCATAACGTCCGGACGCGAAAAGTCTGGAAAGGTCTGTTCCGACCGACAGCCTCTCCTTCTTTTTCAATGTTTTCCGGAAGTCATTGTCCATAAATTCAGTGATTCTTCTCGAGATAAAGCTCCAGTGCGCGTGCCACAGACGGTGCTTCAGACGTTGGCGCCTTTATCTCAATCGGCAGTCCGGCCTCTTCCATGGCCTTGACAATCAGTTTGCCGAAGGTTACGAATTTGGTGTTTTCCGGCTTGTAGTCCGGGTAGTTCTCGAACAGTGATTTCAAATCTGCAGGATTGTAAACCACTATCATATCGTAAGACTTCAGGTCCACACCTTTCAGGTCCTGCGGCACTGATTTGACGAAAACTGCTGTGTTGTAGTCCAGCTTGTGCTCCTCGAAAAGTCCGCGCAGCGCATCATTGCTGCTTGTGTATGAGGTGGTTATGAGGAATTTCTCATCCTTGTGTTTCGTACCGATCTGCTCAATGACTGATGCCGGGGTGCCGTTTCCGTAGAAAATCTTGCGTTTGCGGAATACAATGTGTTTCTGAAGGTACATTGCGACTGCTTCGGTGGTGCAGAAGTACTTCATTGTCTCCGGTACTTTCACTCTGAGTTCTTCGCAAAGCTTGAAGAATGCGTCGATAGTATGTCGAGCGGAAAAAACAATCGCAGTGTAATCCAAAATGTTAAGTCGCTGACCTCTGAATTCTCGTGATGTGAGCGGTTCAATCAGAAAAAACGGCATAAAATCTATCTGAACACCGAATTTTTCTTTGAGAGTCTCGTAAGGAGCGACATTCATAGGCGTCTCCTGCGAGATCAAAATCTTCTTTGTTGCCATACCAATCCTATCCTACAAATATACCAACGAAATCACCAGCAGCACTGCCGGTAATATTTCGACGCTGCAAAGGTACGAAATTGCTGTGAAAAATCCGCAATCTTGAGTGATAATCTGATATCTGCGTATGAGATTGACAGTAAAAAGCAGCCCTGTGAAGATATAGGCTGCCGTTTTTATGTGAGGAAGGCAACTGCTTGATATTGCGAGGATTGTGATGCCGATGGCGAGGAAGAATGTTTCCAGGATGAAGAAGTTCGCCCCGCCATGTCCGGAAATCTTGGCTGTATCGAATCTGATTTTGCCGGTAGGGGTTACGGCTCCCGCTATCCATCTCACAAGCAGGTATGCGCACAGGATCCCGATGATGGCCAATGTCTGGAATCCGGGGGACAGTGCCGAAAGGAACTTGTTGTGGAACAGTCCGAGTCTTGAGATGCAGAGGCTGCAGATGAATATAGATGCCAATGCTACCGAGTTCCGTTCCCTGCTCAGTCGCATGTTCCATTCAATCGACACTATTTCTCTCCATCTGAAAAGTGTGTCCCATATGTACGGCAGTACTGAAATGAATCGCCTCATGCTGATTAACAGTAGGACAATGCAGAGGGCCATGAGTGCCCAGTTCAGCGGTGATGTGCCCCAAAGGTCTGTCGTCGGGATGCTCTGCTCTGTAGTCGTGTGCATGAACAGCTGTCCCTGAGCGAATGCTTCAGAGACAGGCCTGATCTGCAATGTGTCCACAGATGTTATTTCTGATGATATAGTCGGCATTTGTCAGTTTCCGCGCTTGGTTGAAAACAGTGTTCGTCTTCGGAGTCGTGCTTCCCGCCTCAGTTAGTTTCCGCGCTTGGCGCGATAACCCATGGCGCAAAGCAGCGCAGTGACCTTGTCCCGGAGATCCCCCTGAATTGTGATCTCCCCGTCTTTAGCCGTGCCGCCCACTCCGCACTTGACTTTCAGCGTTTTTCCTAGTTCCTTGAGGTCGGACTCGCTGCCTACAAAGCCGCTTACCAATGTCACCTGCTTGCCGGCCCTGCATCTTCTGTCAATGCTTACCGTCAGTTTCTGCTTCTCCGGAGCCAATGTCTCTTCCTCCGTTACGCTTTCCTGCTCATATTTAAAATCAGGATTCGTGGAATAAACCACGCCCAATCGCTGTTTCCAATCGTTCTCTGCCATCTTTTGTCTTCTATATTCTGGTATATTCTGGTCGTGTGGCCACCGGCTGGCGTACTCAGAGGCTTTCCTTTAGCTTAGCAACTTCCTCCAGCGACAAGTCAGTCGCTTTCGCCACGATCTC
>OKSN01001530.1_pt1 | contig 11523 bp, 9 predicted proteins | sample 1606191 | NCBI WGS metagenome assembly OKSN01 (sample SAMEA3879535, study PRJEB24766) | human gut metagenome | biome: human-associated habitat; feature: feces | place: USA | collected 1985/1987
CGATAAAAAGTCCGGCAACATGATTGGCATTCTCCGCGACGTTACGGACGAGGAAAGCGAGCGCAAGAGCAAGGAAGAGCTGAGCCGCCAAACCATAGAAACAGCGGACAAGGTAGTGGACAAGCAGATGCGCATAGTGCAGGAGATAGCCTCACTGCTTGGCGAAACGGCCGCCGAAACAAAGATTGCCCTTACCAAGCTTAAGGAGTCCATAGCAAATGAAGACAGCTAATAACCTTTGCGCGGACATTGGGTACCTTAGCATCAACCATACGGGCGAACAGCTTTGCGGCGACCATGTGGAAATAGTTGAGCCTGAGGACGGCGATTCAACCATAGTTGTGCTTGCGGACGGGCTTGGCAGCGGCGTTAAGGCAAGCATACTTTCCACCCTTACTTCAAAGATACTTTCAACCATGCTCGCAGCCGGGCTGAAGCTTGAGGACGCCGTTGAAACGCTGGTGGAAACGCTGCCAGTGTGTTCGATAAGGCAAATTGCGTACTCAACATTCACAATAGTGCGCATTGCCAACAACCGCAGGGTAGAAATAATACAGTACGATAATCCGCGCGTTATAATGCTGCGCGACGGCAAAAGCGTGGATATCCCTTTCCGTGAAAGCTACATAGGGGACAAAAAGGTCATAAAGGCCGAAATAGACGTGCAGGAGCACGACACATTTCTCGCCTTTACCGATGGTGTTGAGCATGCCGGCATTGGCCTAAGCTACAACTTTGGCTGGAAACGCGAAGATATAATTGACTATATTACCGCCTTCTGGAACGTTGGGTACACGGCCAAGACCCTTTCAACCATACTGATAGGCGAAACCAACCGCCTTTACGAGGGTAAGCCCGGCGACGATGCGACCGTATGCACGATAAGAATACGCCGCCGCGAACCCGTGAGCCTTATAATAGGCCCGCCGTCCAACAGGGACGACTGCAACAAGATGATGTCTTTGTTCTTCGCAAAGGAGGGCAAGCACATAGTATGCGGCGGAACCACAAGCACCATTGCCGCAGAATATTTGAAAAAGCCGCTGAGGCCGAACCTTGACTTCTACGACCCCACCATTCCGCCCACGGCGGAAATAGAAGGCGTGGACCTTGTTACGGAAGGCGTGGTGACCATAAACAGGGTGCTTGAATACGCGATAAACTACCTGGCGGACAATACGTCCTTTGAAAAATGGAGCTACAAAAAGGACGGCGCCAGCAGAATAGCAAGGATGCTGTTTGAAGATGCGACGGATATAAACTTCTTCGTTGGGAAGGCCGTTAACCCGGCGCACCAGAACACGGATTTGCCCATCAATTTCACCATAAAGATGCAGCTTGTTAAGGAGCTTGCAAAATGCCTTGAAAAGATGGGTAAAAAGATAAATGTGAGTTATTTTTAAGTTTTGCTTATAAAAAGCAAGTATATTCAGGAGGATCTACAAAACCATGCAAACCCAATTCGACTTCACCGTGGTCGATCGCATAATAGACGATCATGGTGCAAAGCAAAGCGCGACGATTGCGATTTTGCAGGATATTCAGGAGCATTATCACTATTTGCCCCGCGAAATATTCACCCATCTTGCAAAGCGCCTTGGTATGCCGAGCGCAAGTATCTATTCCGTGGCCACGTTTTACGAAAACTTCTCCCTGGAACCCAAGGGAAAGTACGTTATAAAGTGCTGCGACGGTACGGCCTGCCATGTACGCGGCTCCATGCCCATACTTAACCGTCTGCGTGAAGAGCTTAAGCTTGCGGAGGGGAAAAAGACTACCGAGGACCTTCTTTTCACGCTGGATACCGTGCATTGCCTTGGCGCGTGCGGACTTGCCCCCGTTATTATGATAAACGAAAACGTTTATCCCACAATGACGCCCGACGCGGCAGCCAAGCTGATAAGCGACCTGAGGGAGAAGGAGAACGAGAATGCTTAAATCACGTCAGGAACTTATAGATATCCGCAAGGAATACGCAAAGTATCTTACCGCGCAGCAGCATAAGATACTGGTTTGCGCAGGTACCGGCTGCATAGCTTCCGGTTCGCTTAAGGTATATGCCGAGTTTAAGCGCCTGCTTGAGCAGAAAGGTCTGCCCTGCCTGGTTGAACTGAAAAAGGAAAACGAGGAAAACGGCATCAGCGTTAAAAAGACCGGCTGCCAGGGCCTTTGCGAAATGGGTCCCCTTGTTACAATAGAGCCTGAAGGCTTCCTGTACATGAAGGTGCAGGTTTCTGACTGCGAGGAGATAATCGAAAAGACCGTGCTCAACGGTGAACATATCGCCCGCCTTGCCTTCCAGAAGGGCGGCATAGTGCGCAAAAAGCAGTCCGATATTCCCTATTATCAGAAGCAGACCCGCATAATGCTTGAGCACTGCGGTCATATAGACGCCACAAGCATAAAGGAATACATAGCCGTGGGCGGTTATACCGCGTTTGAAAAGGCGCTGTTTGAAATGGGTCCTGACGATATAGTAAAGACCATATCCGATTCCAATCTGCGCGGACGCGGCGGCGGAGGATTCCCCACCGGCCGTAAATGGAGCCAGGTCGCCCGGCAGAAGTCCCCGATAAAGTACATCGTCTGCAACGGCGACGAAGGCGACCCCGGCGCGTTCATGGATTGCTCCGTTATGGAAGGCGATCCGCACAGGATGCTGGAAGGCATGATGATTGCCGGCCGTGCCTGCGGCGCGCATGACGGCTACATATACGTCCGTGCGGAATATCCCATGGCCGTTGAAAGGCTGAAGAACGCCATAGCTCAGGCCGAGGAAATGGGTCTGCTGGGTGAAAACATACTCGGCAGCGGCTTTGATTTTCATATGCATATAAACAAGGGCGCCGGCGCATTCGTTTGCGGCGAAGGCAGCGCGCTTACCGCCTCAATAGAAGGCAAACGCGGCTTCCCGCGCGTAAAGCCCCCGCGCACGGTTGAGCATGGCCTTTTCAATGAGCCTACCGTGCTGAACAACGTTGAAACGTTTGCTAACGTTCCCCTTATAATCACCAACGGCGCCGATTGGTATAAGACTATAGGCCCCGAAAACAGCCCCGGCACAAAGGCCTTCGCCCTTACCGGCAACATTGAGAACACCGGCCTTATAGAGGTTCCCATGGGTACCACACTTGAAGAGGTTATATACGGCGTTGGCGGCGGCATGCGCGGCGGATCGGAATTCAAGGCCGTGCAGATAGGCGGCCCGAGCGGCGGCTGCCTCACCACCGAGCACCTCAAGATACCTCTTGATTTCGACTCTCTCAAGAAGGTCGGCGCGATGATAGGCTCCGGCGGTCTGGTGGTTATGGACAGCAAGACCTGCATGGTTGAGGTTGCGCGCTTCTTCATGAGCTTTACGCAGAACGAATCCTGCGGCAAGTGCGTGCCCTGCCGCGAAGGCACCAAGCGCATGCTGGAGGTGCTGGAGCGCATAGTTGCCGGCAAAGGTCAGGACGGCGACATAGAACTGCTGGAGGATCTGGCGGACACCATTTCCGCGGCCGCGCTGTGCGGACTGGGCAAAACCGCACCCAGCCCCGTAATGAGCACCATAAAGTATTTCCGCGATGAGTACGAGGCGCACATTTACGATAAACGCTGCCCGGCAGGCGCATGCCCCAGACTCAAGCGCATACATATCGATCCGGAGCTTTGCCGCGGCTGCTCCCGCTGCGCCAAGGGCTGCCCCGTGGGCGCCATATCCGGCCAGATTAAATCCCCCTTCGTCATTGACGAGAAGAAGTGCATAAAGTGCGGCGCGTGCGTATCCACCTGCGCATTCCACGCCATTAAGGAGGACTGAGCAAAATGGAAAACAAGGAATACATGCTCATAGACGGCAATCCCGTTGAGATAAACGGCGAGAAGAACCTGCTGGAGGTTATACGCAAGGCAGGCATAGAGCTGCCCACCTTCTGCTACCACAGCGAGCTTTCCGTATACGGCGCATGCCGCATGTGCATGGTAGAAAACAGCCACGGCGGCATGGAAGCCGCCTGCTCCACCGTGCCCAAGGCCGGCATGGAGATATATACCAACACCGAAAGGCTGCATAAGCACCGCAAGATGATACTGGAGCTGCTGCTGGCCAACCATTGCCGCGACTGCACCACCTGCCAGAAGAATGGCAAATGCCGCCTGCAGGAGCTTGCCTCCCTGTTCGGGCTGGAAAGCATACGCTTCAAGAATCTCAAGCCCGAACCCGAGCTTGACACTTCAAGCCTGAGCATAATTCGCGACGCTCACAAGTGCATACTGTGCGGCGACTGCGTGCGCATGTGCAACGAAATCCAGAACGTTGGCGCGATAGACTTCGTGAACCGCGGTTCCAAAATGGTCATAGGTCCCGCGTTCAACGAACCCATTGCCAATTCCCCCTGCGTGGGCTGCGGCCAGTGCGCCGCCGTTTGCCCCACCGGCGCAATAGTCATCCGCAAGGATACCGGCCGCGTATGGCCCGAACTTAACGACAAGAACACCAAGGTTGTGGCTCAGGTCGCTCCCGCGGTGCGCGTCGCCATGGCTAAAGAATTCGGCCTACCCGAAAACGAAAACTCCATGGGCCGCATCACCGCCGCGCTGCGCCGCGAGACGCTGAACATCGCCCTTGTGGGGATGCCCTCCTGCGGCAAATCCACCCTTGGCCGCCTGCTGGCAAAGCAGCTGGGCAGACCGCTTGTGGATCTGGACGCGGAGATCGTCAAGGCAGACGGGCGCAGCATCCCGGATATCTTTGCCGCCGAGGGCGAAGAGGGCTTCCGCGCAAAGGAAGCCGCGCAGATCGCCCGTTTCGGCAAGGAAAAAGGGCTTGTGCTCTCCTGCGGCGGCGGCGCGGTGAAGCGGGCAGAGAATGTCCGCGCCCTGCGCCAGAACGGCGTGGTGCTGTTCATCGACCGGCCGGTGGAAGCGCTGGCTGTGGGCGGCGACCGTCCGCTTTCTTCCAGCGCCGAGGCGCTGCGCACCATGGAAGCCCAGCGCCGCCCGCTGTACCTTGCCGCCGCAGATGCGGTGATTTCTAACACCGGCACGCTGGCCCAGACACTGGCAGCTGCACAGGAGGCACTGGATGAAATTTTTGATTCTTAACGGGCCAAACATCAATCTGGCGCGCTGGTCTGAGCCCGGCGTGCCCGGCGAAGTGGACTACACCGGCCTGATGGACTATGTGCAGGCGGGCTGCGACCAGCTTGGCATTGAAACGGATATCTGTCAGTCCAACCACGAGGGCGATTTGATCGACGAGATCCAGTCTGCCCCCGGGCGGGTAGACGGCATCGTGCTGAACCCCGGCGGCTACGCCCATTACAGCGTGGCCATTCTGGACGCGCTGCGGCTGTGCAGCGTGCCCGCCGTAGAGGTGATGCTGGACGCCCCGGACGAGCGCGAGCCCTTCCGCAAAACGGACGTGGTGTCCTTTGGCTGTCAGGGGCATTTTATCGGCGAAGGCCCGCAGGGCTATCTACACGCCTGCATCTGGCTGGCGCAGCTGCTGCGCACCGACGGCTCCAGTAAGGCACATATCGTGATGTAAAACAAACAGGAAAGGAACGACCTCCCATGATCATCTCCACCAAAAAAGGCACTCCCAAAGAGGAGCTGGAAAAGATCGTTGACAAATTCGAAAAGCAGGGTCTGGACGTGACCCTGATCACCGGCAAGGATTACAACGTGTTCGGTCTGGTGGGCGACACCACCAAGATCGACGAGCGGGACGTGCTGGCAAACCCGTGGATCGACAACGTTACCCGCGTGTCTGCGCCCTATAAGCGCGCAAACCGTCTGTTCCACCCCGCAGACTCGGTCATCGACTGCGGCGGCGTGAAGATCGGCAGCAAAGAAAAGATCGCCGTCATGGCGGGCCCGTGCAGCATCGAAAACGCCGAGCAGGCTCTGCGCATCGCGCAGGGGGTCAAGGCAGGCGGCGCAGCGCTGTTCCGCGGCGGTGCCTACAAGCCCCGCACCTCTCCCTACGCCTTTCAGGGTCTGGAGACCGAGGGCATCTTGGACATGGTAAAGGCACGCGAAGCCACCGGCCTGCCCATCGTCTCCGAGCTGATGAGCGAGGACCGCATCCCGGAGTTTGAGGAGTATGTGGACGTGGTGCAGATCGGCGCACGCAATATGCAGAACTTCCAGCTGCTCAAGGCCGTGGGCAAAATGCACAAGCCCGTGCTGCTCAAACGCGGTCTGTGCAACACCATCGAGGAGTGGATCATGAGCGCCGAGTACATCATGGCCGGCGGCAACGAGCAGGTCATCTTCTGCGAGCGCGGCATCCGCACCTTTGAAAAATACACCCGCAATACGCTGGATCTTTCCGCTGTGCCCATCATCCACGAAAAGACCCATCTGCCCATCGTGGTAGACCCCAGCCACGCCACCGGCAAGGCCAATCTGGTGGAACCGATGATGATCGCCGCTGTGGCTGCCGGTGCGGACGGTCTGGAGGTAGAGGTGCACTACGACCCCCAGCACGCATGGAGCGACGGCGCACAGTGCCTGACCCCGGACGCCTTTGCACAGGCTATGGCAAAGTGCCGTCAGGTGGCTTGGGCTATCGGCCGGGAGATGTAAACCGTTTACCCCCTCAGGCGCTGGCGCGCCAGCTCCCCCAAGGGGACGCCTGAAGCGCTGCCCGGGGGAAATTGCAAAAGGATAACACCGCTATGCTAGTAACCATCAGACCTGCCCCCGGCGGCATCGGGGGCGTGATCGCCGCGCCGCCCAGCAAAAGCATGGCGCACCGCGCCGTGCTGTGCGCCGCGCTGGCCGTAGGGCGCTCTCACATCACCCATCTGGAATTCAGCAAGGACATCTCTGCCACCCTGTCCGCTGCCGCACAGCTGTGCGCCGCCGTGGACATCGGCGCGGACGATGCCACTGTGCAGGGGCTTGGGCATTTTCTGCCCCTGACCGCCCCGGTGGACTGCTGCGAAAGCGGCAGCACCCTGCGGTTTTTGATCCCCATTGCCAGCCTGACCGGCCAGCCGGTCACCTTTACCGGGCGCGGACGGCTGATGGAGCGCCCGCAATGCGTATACGAAACGTTATATCGTGAGCAGAATCTACGGTTTGAGCAGTCCCTCTCCGGGCTGACCGTGGAGGGTGCACTGACCCCCGGGGACTACCGGCTGGCAGGCAACGTGTCCAGCCAGTTCATCAGCGGGCTGCTGTTCGCGCTGCCTTTGCTGCCCGGGGACAGCCAGCTGCACCTTATTCCCCCCGTGGAGAGCCGCAGCTACATCGACATGACCCGCGCCGTACAGGCCGCCTTTGGGGTGCACAGCCGCTGGCTGGACGAAACCACCCTGCTGCTGCCCGGCGGGCAGCAGTACCACCCCTGCGACTACAACGTGGAGGGCGATTACAGTCAGGCCGCTTTCCCGGCGGTGCTGGGTGCGGTGTGCGGCGGGGTGACCATCACTGGCCTTGCACCGGATACTTTGCAGGGCGATGCCGCTATTCTGGACATCCTGCGCCGGTGCGGCGCGGTGTTCACCCGCAAAGGCGACAGCGTCACCTTTGCAAAAGCACCCCTGCACGGGGTGGATATCGACCTTGCGGACTGCCCCGACCTTGGCCCCGTGCTGATGGTGCTGGGTCTGCTGTGCGAGGGCACCACCGTCATCCGCAACGCGGAGCGGCTGCGGTTGAAGGAGAGCGACCGCATCGCGGCCATGGAGGCCGAGCTGCGCGCCTGCGGCGGCGTGCTGGAAAGCGACGGCGGCACCATCACGGTGCACGGCTGTGCGGAGCGTCTGCACGCCCCTGCCGCCCCCCTGCACGGCCACAACGACCACCGGGTGGTCATGAGCCTTGCGGTGCTGGCTGCTGCCGCCGCACTGCCCCTGACCGTGGACGATGCCGAAGCCATCCAGAAGAGCTGGCCCGGCTTTTTTGCAGATGCAGCGCCGCTTGGCGTGGAGGTAGAAGATGCTTGATAAAACAAAACGTTATCTCGTAGTGGGTCTGGGTCTGCTGGGCGGCAAGTACGCGCTGGAGCTGACCCGCGCAGGCTTCCATGTGGACGGCATCAACCGCAGCGAGGGACATTTGCAGTACGCGCTGGAGCACGGCTATATCGCCAGCGGCAAGACCCACGATTTTGAGGACCTTGTCCGGCAGGCCGACCATATCATCTTTGGCCTGTACCCCACCGCGCTGCTGGACTGGTTTGGCACCTACGGCCACCTGCTCAAGCCCGGGTGCATCTTTACGGATGTTTCCGGCGTCAAGACCGGCCTTGTGGAGCCGGTGCAGGCACTGTGCCCGGCAGGGGTGGAGTTCATTGCCAGCCATCCCATGGCAGGCCGCGAAACTTCCAGCGTGGAACACGCCGCCGAGGTGAATTTTGCCCCGGCAAACTTCATCATCACTCCCACCGAAAAGAACACCCCGGCGGGCATCCAGTGGGCAAAGGAGCTTGCCGAGGTGCTGGGTTTCAAGCATATCTGCACCCTGACCGTGCAGGAGCACGACCGGATGATCGGCTATGTCAGCCAGCTGTGCCACGCCATTGCCGTAAGCCTGATGTGCGCCAACGACAACTCCTCGCTGTGCGAATACACCGGCGACTCCTTCCGCGACCTGACCCGCATTGCACGCATCAACGACAAAATGTGGGCAGAGCTGTTTTTGTGGAACAAGCAGAACCTGATCAGCGAGATCGACCAGTTCGATTCCGCTTTGCAGGAGATGCGCGCCGCCCTTGTAGCGGACGACCGGGACAAGCTGGAACAGATGTTCCGCCTTTCCACCCAGCGCCGCGCCGCCTTTGACAAAAAGCTGCCGGAATAAACCGTGACGGAGGTATTGCCCCATGCCCAAGCAGGAAGGACAGAAATCCAAGCTGGTAACGCTGCTGCGCATCCTTGAGCAGCGCACCGACGAGAACCACCGCCTGAACGTGCCCCAGCTGGTGCAGCTGCTGGAAAATCAGGGCATTCTGGCCGAGCGCAAGAGCATTTACAGCGACATCGACACCCTGCGCAGTCTGGGCTACGACATCCAGCTGCAGCGGGGGCGCGGCGGCGGGTACTGGATGGCCAGCCGTGCATTCGAGCTTTCGGAGCTGAAACTGCTGGTGGATGCGGTACAGTCCAGCAGTGTCATCTCGGCGCGCACCAGCAAACGCATCATCCACAAGCTGGAAGCCCTCTGCTCCGACTATGAGGGCACCCAGTTGCAGCGTCAGGTGTATGTGGACGGACGCCCCAAAACCGACAGCCAGACCCTTTTGTACAGCATCGACGCGCTGCACACTGCCATCAACCGGGGATGTCTGGTGCAGTTCCGCTACAAGGGCAGCAGCGCCGTGCGCACCGTAAGCCCGTGGCAGCTGGCATGGGAAAACGGCTGCTATTACCTGATCGCCTATCAGGACGAAAAAGCACCCCCGGTACGCCACTACCGGGTGGACCGGATGGCCGGGGTGCTGGTGCTGGACGAGCCGCGCCGGGGCAAGGAGTTCTTCCGCACCTTCGACCTGCCCGCCTATCTGCGCAAGCACTTCAATATGTTCGGCGGCACCGAGTACCGGGTCACCCTGCGGTGCGCTGCCGACCTTGAGCCGGTCATGCGGGAGCGCTTTGGCCGCGAGCCGGTGTTCTGCCCGGAGGAGGATGGCTACTTCCACTTTGACGTGCCCATCTGCGTCAGCCCTCAGTTTTTTGGCTGGATATGCGGCTTTGGCGGCAAGGTAGAGGTCACCGCCCCCGCCGCCGTCCGCGCTCAGCTGCACGAGATGGTGCAGAGCCTTGCGGAGCAGCATGAATAAACAGAAAGGGTTCCAGAAACGCCTGCGGGCGTTTCTGGAACCCTTTTTCATAATAATTTTTCCTTATTCCTCAAATTCCAGATCGCTGGGCTGGATGAGGTCAAGGGGAGCGGCGGGCTCGGCGATGAGGCGGCGGCTCTGGTTGAAGATGGCCTTTTCCAGCGTGTTGCGCGCCAGACGGCCATTGCCGGCGGTGCGGCTGTCCAGCGCCTGACGCTTATAGTAGCCCAGCAGCGGGAAGGTGCAGCCCTCGGCAAGGCGGTAGCCCTTGCCCTTTGCCAGCACGGCGGTGATGTCCAGCAGTTCATCCGCAGTGTAGTCCGGGAACTCGATCTTGTTGGGGAAGCGGCTGGCAAGGCCGCTGTTGGCGGTGAGGAATACCTCCATCTCCTTGGTGTAGCCCGCAAGGATGACCACCAGCTCGTCCCGGTGATCCTCCATGCCCTTTACAAGGGTGTCGATGGCTTCCAACCCAAAGCTGTCCTGCTGGCCGCGGTACAGGCTGTACGCCTCGTCAATGAACAAAACGCCCCCCAGTGCGCTCTCGATGACGCTGTTGGTCAGCGGGGCGGTGTGGCCGGTGTAGCGCCCCACAAGGTCGGCGCGGGTCACCTCCACCAGCTGCCCGCCCCCCAGCGCGCCGATGGCCTTGAGGTACTTTGCCACCAGCCGGGCAATTGTGGTCTTGCCGGTGCCGGGGTTGCCGGTAAAGATCATGTGCATGGACAGGCTTGCGGTCTTGAAGCCCGCCGCTGCGCGGCGCTGCTGCACCTGTAAATTGTCTGCCAGACCGAACACATACTCCTTGACCGGGGCAAGCCCCACCAGCGCATCCAGCTCGGCGCGGATCTGCTCCACCGCGCCGGTGTAGGCCGCCGGAAGCAGGCTGAACAGGTCTGCCGGGGCGGCACCGTTCAGTGCAAATTGCAGCCCTTCGGGCGCGGCGGTCAGCGCCACCGTGCCGGACAGCTTTGTGTCGGTCTGTAAGCAGTACTCGCTCAGGGCGCGGAAGATCCGCTCGCAGCAGTCTGCCAGCCCCTCTGCGCCCTTTTCCTTGGAGCACTGCGCCGCCACATAGTCCCGCACATCCGCCCCGGCGGCGAGGGTCAGCCCCAGACGGCTGTGCACCCGCTGCGCCAGCGCGTTCAGCTGCTGCGCCGCCAGCGCAGCCAATGCTTCCGGGGTAAAGGGGGCGGTCTGGCACACATCCCCTACCGCCGCCACAAAGGACGCGCCGAATTTATCCGCCAGCGCCTCCCGTCCCTTGCGGGAGAAGAAGATCAGATACTTGCCGCAGGGGTCGATGCGGCTCACTGCGCCGGGGGCAAGCGCTGTACCGGCTTCTACCAGAATGCCCTCCTTGTTCACCAGATACCGGCTGGACAATGGCGCACTGCCCTTGACCGCAAGGTCGGAGAGGATGCGCAAAAAGCCGGGGTGGCAGCTCTCGTAATGCTCGAACACCACGATCTCGCCCGGGGCGTGCAGGGCGGCGTAAAGGTCCTGCAAAAACAGCTTTTCCGCGCCGGGGTCGGGGTAGAGCGCCAAGTCCATCACCGCCATCCGGTCGCTCTGCAAAAGCCCCCGCGCCGCCATGATGCGGGCGGTCTCGGCCAGTGCAAAGTGCCGTCCTGTGCCCGGGGCGCCCCACAGCAGGATCACGTTGCGGGCGGCTGCGCCCTCGGTGCCCAGCACAAAGGGGCGGCGCATGGCCCGCACCACGCTGTCCACAAAAGCATCCTGCC
>OKSN01001532.1_pt1 | contig 11512 bp, 5 predicted proteins | sample 1606191 | NCBI WGS metagenome assembly OKSN01 (sample SAMEA3879535, study PRJEB24766) | human gut metagenome | biome: human-associated habitat; feature: feces | place: USA | collected 1985/1987
TGGCAAGATGGAAAAAAGTCATTCTTAATTTGTACTTTTTCTTGACATAGGATCAAGCGGGGGAAGGCCACAATCACGGTAGCTCCGGAAAGCATGGAGAGGTATGCCTGCCTTGTCAGCTACGGGGACTGCGGCGCCATCGTATTTTTCTATGCCGTAAGTGAGGTCGCGGAGCAGTCTGCTATTTCGGAGGTGCAGCTCAGCAGAGGAGAATGGATAGCCGCGATGGTGAAGACCCTTTCCCTCACCGTGGCAAAGTCCCAGTATCCTGACAACTATTACAGCGACATTTCGGAAGACAGCCCCTATTATGACGCCATCATGACTGCGACCGCCTATGGCCTGATCGCGGTCACTGAGGGAACGCCTTTTGAGCCGGACGCGTCCGCGACACGGAACTTTGCGGCGGAGACCGCCGTATTTCTTGTGGGCTTCCAGAGCAACGGCAGTGCCGATTTCGCGGATATAGGACAGTGTTCCAACCCGACCGCCGCAAAAGTTGCAGTTGAACGGGGGTGGATCGCCCTCTCTGGCGGGAAATTCTGCCCGAATCAGGAGATAACGGCGGCAGAGAAGGACGCCATTCTGGCGGATTGTCTGGCTGTGCGCGAGAGCACGAAGGTAGACCGCTACTACGACAGCCAGTTTAATTTTAAGAAAAACGTTCTGGCCTTTGGCCAGGATACCGCTACGGAGCGCGTTGACGATAACACCGTGAAGATTTACGAGCCGGACGCGTCGATCCGTCCCGGTGACCTGTTCGCGGTGTATACTTGGGAAATCCCCACTGTCTTTAAGGCGGAAACGGTCACAAAACAGGAGGACTGCCTGCTGGTGACCGGTCAGGTTCAGAAGCTGGAAGACAATGTGGACAGCATGGATGCCCAGGGCAGCGTGGATGTAAATCTTCTGGATGTTCAGCCTGCTGAGGGCGTTACGGCCACCTATATTTTTACCGACCGGACGCAGACCAAGAGCCTGAGCTATGCTCGAGCGATGGTTGCCCGCGGGCAAAAGCAGATCAAGGATGTTGTCCTTAACAAAACAGTCAGCATAGGCAAAAATATCAATATTCAGGTCACAGGACTTCTGTCCGAACTGGTTGTTGATTATCGGTTGAATGCTATGCCCGGTAAGGCGGATATTCTGGTGGCTCTGAGCGGAAAAGAGTCCATCACAGTCAGCGGGGATGCTTCTGTAAATTGGAGCGAAACGCTGGCATATCTGCCAATTTATGAAATCGGTTCTTTGGAGATCACGTCGAGTTTAAAGGTGGAGGCCGACATAACTTCGACAACCTCCGGAAGATTCCGCGTCGGTGTTTCCTATACATCCAGCGATGGACTGCAGGCTATTCGGGAATATGTTCCGGAAAGCTTCACTCTGGACGCGGAGACTAAAGGGACCATGAGCGTTCGTGCGCAGCTGGGGCTGGCGGATTGGTTCCCCATAGTCTCGGGCTATGTTTACGCGGATGCCGGCTATACGGTCGAAGCGCTCAGAAATACAGTCAGCGGCAGAACCCCGGAGACCTGTATTGAACTCAGCAGTTGGACATTTGTGACGATCGGGTATTACACGTCTATCTATGATCCATGGGACGGCATTGACGAAACGTACCGCGGCACCTACCCAATCTATGACAAGACCAACAGCCCGGAGCGGGTCATTTTCCATTACGAAGATGGGATCCTTGTCCCGGAATGCACGGTGCCGGATAATGAGTTCTCCCGCTATGGCACGCCCTCCGACTCCCGCTTTGGCAGCGGCAGCTGGAACCTGGGCGGAAATACGGGCCGGAGAAGCAACGGTGAGACCTTCAAGATTTTTACATATACTCTGGACAAGAACGAAAACGCTACTATTACGGGGTATAACGGGAATGCGTCGGCTTTGAGTATTCCGGCAACGATTGATGGGCACCCGGTTGTTGCGATTGGACAGTCTGCGTTTTCCGGACGAACGGGGCTGCAAGCGGTGTATATTGCAGACAGCGTAACAAAAATTGAATACAATGCGTTTAAGAACTGCAAGTCGCTGAAAACAGTCAAATTATCCAAATCCCTAACGTATATGTATTATGGAGCCTTTGAGAACTGTGTTTCCCTTACCTCCATAGAAATTCCTAAAAGTCTGCAGGAAGCAGATGTCTATAGTGGAACGTCATCTGGCCCATTCAGAGGCTGCAGCAATTTGACAACTGTAACCTTTGAAGAAGGTGCAACAGAGATAGCCAGAGGCCTATTTGAAGGCTGCCCTGGCCTGACCAGTATTGTCATCCCAGATACGGTCACAGTCATTGAAGGCTACGCATTCGCAAATAGTGCCTTGAAAGAGGTTGTAATAGGGAGCAGTGTAACAAGCATTGGATATAATGCTTTCTATGGAACTGGGATTACGGAGGTTGAAATTCCGGACAGTGTAACAGAAATTGAATATAATGCGTTTAAGAACTGTAAATCCTTGAAAACAGTCAAATTGTCAAAATCTCTGTCTAGCATGTACTACGGTGCCTTTGAAAACTGTGTTTCTTTGACATCTATAGAGATTCCCAAGAGTTTACAAGTTGCAGATGTCTATAGTGGAACATCATATGGTCCCTTTAGAGGCTGCAGCAATTTGACAACCGTAACCTTTGAAGAAGGTGCAACAGAGATAGCTAGAGGCCTATTTGAAGGCTGCCCCGGTCTAACCAGCATCGTTATACCGGATACGGTCACAGTTATTGAAGGGTATGCATTCGCAAACAGTGCCTTGAAAGAGGTCGTGATAGGGAGCAATGTAACAAGCATCGAGTACAATGCTTTCTATGGAACTGGAATTACAGAGGTTGAAATTCCGGACAGCGTAACAAAAATTGAATACAATGCGTTCATGAATTGTAAGTCCCTTGAAAGAGTTACGCTCTCGGCATCCCTTGCCAGTTTGGGCACTGCTGCTTTCGAGAACTGTGAGAAGCTTCAAGCCGTGTCGATTCCTGATCGGCTGACGACCATTCCCAGCGAAACCTTCTACGGATGCTCTGCTCTGGAAAAGGTCACACTTGGGAACAGAGTGACGAAAATCGACACAAGCGCATTCCGGGACTGCATTGCGCTGCAGGAAATTGCCATCCCGAACACCGTAACGACCATCGGAAACAACGCATTTCGCAACTGCGATGCGTTAGTGAAGATCGTTATTCCCGACAGCGTGACCTCCTTCGGCACCTACGTTTTCTACGACTGCGACAGCCTGACGGATGTGACCCTGAGCGGAAACATGACCAGCATTCCCCAGTATACCTTTGGAGACTGCGATGTTCTGGAAGAGATTGTGGTTCCCCGGCGGGTCACCAGCATTGATGGCTATGCCTTTGCCAACGCGGTAAAATTCCGCGCCATCACCATCCCCAGAAGTGTTACTTCCATTGCCTCCACCGCCTTCAGCTATCCTCAGAAGCTGACGATCTACGGCGTGGCAGGCACCTACGCGGAGACCTTCGCAAACGAGAAGGGCATCTCCTTTGTGGACAAGCAGGTAAGCGCCGAATCCGTATCCTTGAATGCCAATGAAATCAGTCTGGCCAAGGGGGCCACGCAAACTCTGCTACTCTCTATTTCCCCTGTGGACTGCACAGACGCGGTAAGCTGGAAGTCCAGCAATACCAGCATAGTAACAGTCGGCGATACTGGCGTTCTGAAAGCAACCGGGATCGGCACGGCGACGGTTAAAGTAGTGGTCGGCAGCAAGAGTGCCAGCTGCAAGGTGACCGTCTACCAGCCGGTGACCTCTATTTCTCTGAACCGGACCTCTTTGAGCATGGGGGCCTTGGATATGTTCCAGCTGACGGCCTCCGTAAGCCCCAGCACGGCGGTAAACCGGGACGTGACCTGGTCTTCCAGCGCGCCTCAGGTCGCTTCCGTTACGGATAACGGCTTTGTGACGGCGCTTGGGAAAGGTACGGCGACGATCACGGTAAAGGCGGCGGACGGCAGCGGCGTTTCCAGAAGCTGCTCTGTCACGGTAACAAACAGCGCCTATATTGCCGGGACTGTTTCGGAACTGGAAAGCCCCCACCCCTACAAGGACAGCTGCACGGACGTGTGGATGTACACCATTCAGAATGCCAAGCAGCTGAAGGTGACCTTTGATAAGCAGACGGAAATGGAGGACGGGTTCGATTACCTTCTGATACAGGACGGAACCGGCAACCTTGTGCTGAAGGCTACCGGCACGGAGCTGGCAGGCCAGAGCATTATCGTGCCGGGGGATACCCTGCGCATCCGGATGCAGTCCGATGACAGCGGCAACGCCTGGGGCTTCAAAGTGACCAATGTGCAGTCCACCAAGCCGGACTGTGCCCACGTCTCGGACAGCGGCACGGTCACAACAGAACCCGGCTGTGAAACTGCCGGCGAAAAGACCTTTGCATGCACAAAATGCGGTGAGACGATCCGTCTGGAGGAGATCCCTGCTTTGGGTCATCAGGAGACGGTCACCAAAGCGGCAAAGGCAGCGACTTGTGGGGAAACGGGTCTGACAGAAGAAAGAACCTGTGCACGCTGCAAGAAGGTCACGCAGCCTCAGACGAAAGTCCCCGCGCTGGGACATGACTGGGCCGAAACGGACTATCGGTGGGAAAGTGAGTATTCCGGCTGCACCGCGCAGGCGGTGTGCAGGCGGGACGGGACGCATGTCCGCTCCGCAGACGCCATTGTGGAAAAGATGGTTGTGGAGCCGACCTGTGCGGAGAATGGCAAGGCCACCTACACTGCCGTCTTCTCTGTGGATTGGGCGCAGTCGACGTCCCATACGGAAATACTGTCGGCTTTGGAGCATATCCCGGAAATTGATGAGGCAGTTGAACCGGGCTGTACGGAAAGCGGCTGGACAGAGGGCAGCCACTGCGCGCTATGCAAGGAAGTCCTGACAGCGCAGACGGAGATTCCGGCATTGGGTCACCGCTGGTCTGAAGGCACAGTTACGGGCAATGATCCGCAAACCGGCTATCCGATTGTCCATTTCGTGTGCGAGGCTTGCGGTGAGGAAAAGGACGAAACCGGTACGGTCGCAGTCATTCAGGGATCGGAACAGCTGCTTTCCGGAACGAGCGGAACGTATACCGCGAGCATTCTGCCGGAAACCGGCGGAAAGCCCAGCTACGTCTGGAGCGTGAATCCGGAGGATTCTGCCTATGTCAAGCTCCAGACAGCGAGAAATAATATTGCGGGTATCACAGTAAGTGCGCTTAAAGGATTGACGGAGAGCCATACCATTACGCTTTATGCCCATTCCGATGACGCCATGGTAGACGCGCAATTCCAGATCCAGCTTGTTCCGCAGGTGGCAGAGCTGCAGATCGTGTCGGAAGCCGGAACGGTGACCGGCAGGTCTGTTTCTGTGGATTTGAATGACGCGCAGGCGAGGGAAGTGTCTTACCGGGCAACTTTCTGTCCGGGGGATGCTCAGGCAGAGATTCAGTGGACCTGCAGTGATGTAAGGGGACAGAAGTGTACATTTGACACGGAAGCGGACGGTACGCTGAACATTCATATGAATGAGAATGCGGCTCTGGGCGTGGTGACCTTTAACGCAAAGGATATATATTCCGGAAAAACCGCTGCGGTAAAGCTTAGTACTACCCGCATTTCCAACGGGGTTACCATTCTGGCACCGGCAGACGGGGACACCATTGGCAGTGGCAAGAATGTAAAATTGGATGCGGTGCTGCGGGGAAATCCGAAGGATAAGAGCGTTGTATGGAGCATTCCGGAGGAATACGGCTCTTACGCAGTGATAAGCGGCAAAACGCTTAAGGCTCTGGACGTGGCGCAGCCCCAGCAAATCGCGGTGGAGGTTCGGGCAAAGGACGGAGGAGCCTCCGAGACGGTATGGCTGACGGTACTTCCCCGTGCAATATCTTTGGGACTGACGCTGGATGGCGAACCTGCTCCGGCGAGCAAAACCATCTATCTGAACGAAACTGCCGGTATTACACTGGAAGCTGAGTCGCGACCTGCCGCCGCCGGGTGTCAGATTAAGTGGAAAGGCCTGAATGAGAGTTTCGCGGATTACGAAACAAACGGGAATGTGTTGGTGATCCGGAATCTCAAGAAAACCGGAACCTTGACAATTACGGCGCAGAACAATGATTCTGGCACCAAAAAGGCGACTATAAAGCTGATTATTGCCAAGTATCCGGAGAGTGTTCAGATATTGGATACAAAGGGAGGTCAAATTTCGGCACCCATATCCGTCGCCGGAAACGGAAGGTACACTTTCAAGGACAGTGCGGCTGTTTCTAAGGATCGGAGCATTACCGAGAAAAATGTGGTATGGAGCGTGGATCAGCCTGAGTATGCCACCATTGACAGGGGTAGGCTGATGGTGAGACCCTTCGCCGGAGAAACTCCGGTTGTCCTGACTGTCACGGCTGCTCTGCAGGTCAATCCGAATATTTCGGACAGCGTCTCCGTAATACTCCAACCGAACCTTCAAAAGGAAGTACGCATTTATCGCGACGGCAAAGATGAGACAGGGTTAACAATCCCGCTTTCAATCGGGGCGAGTGAAATTGATCTGTCCGCCCAAGTCGTTGGTTGTGAAGGGTCGGTACAATGGAAGAGCAGCAATGGAAACATCGCCCGTGTAGATGGAGAAGGCGTAGTGAAACTGCTGAAAACGGGCAGCGTGACCATTACTGCAATGGTCGGAAACACTTCCGTCAAGGCAAACGTGAAATTGAACATCACCAATCCGGCAAGCAGGGTGGACATTATCGGCGCGGAAAGTGTCGGCGGAGGAAAAATGCTGAAACTGACCGCTCAGGTCATAGGAGACGTGCAGGATCTTACTCCCGCGGCATATAAAGTTCTCTGGTCGCTCGCACCGGGGGACGAAGCATATGCTAGCATCAGTGCTTCCGGCGTACTGAAAGCAGAAAACGTGCTCACACGGCATACCGTGCAAGTTTATGCGGCAGTGAATGGAAGCGACGTGGAACCTGCGTCCCATTATGTAACGATTTGCCCGATTACTACGGGAATAACACTGCAAAGCGTTATCTGTGACACTGTGGATATTCGGAGTACGCAGCAGGTTCTCCTGCGTGCGAACTGCCAGCCGGCATTGGCTAGTCAGAGCGTAGCGTGGTCCTGCAGCAACAAAGCGGTAATCGTTCGGGATGATGGAACATTATTGCTTCCGGCAGATATCAAACCGGGGACAATTACGGTTACGGCGGCAGCTATGGATGGCTCCAATAAGAGAGCGTCCATCCGACTGAATTTGGTTCGCAGAATGACAGATGAGGATCTGATTATTCCGGAAAGGCTGGACATAGCGGGTGGGGCTTCGATCAAAATCCCCGTGTCGATCGCGAATGCTTCCAATAAGCAGCTGGATTGGAGTATTGACAGCACGGCTTGGGCATCCATAAGAAACGGAACGTTGAGGACCCAGAAAGTGACGGGGCAAAAAACAGTGTACGTTACCGTGTCGGCGAAGGATGGAAGCGGCGTAAGCAAGACCTGTCAGGTCGTAATTTATCCCCAGACAACCTCTGTGGGCATATTTAATGGCAGTCAGGAGGTTACAGGAACGACGCTGAAATTCTCAGATGGCATGCAGCTGCGTGTTGCCAGCCGACCCTCTGTGTCTTTGCAGAACTGGACTATCAAAACAAGCAATGCGGCCATTTGCTGTGAAGTCGATGATTATGGAACCATAACGTTCAGCAGAGATCCGAATAAAAAAATATCCTCCAATACCAAGGTGACGGTCACAGTAACTGCGAATGACGGGAGCAGAAAGACTGCCAGAATAACGATTATCGTTTAGTAGCCTGTGTTTGCAGAGTGATGTGAAGAGAAACTTTTTGAAAGAAAAAATGCGGACCAATGGCCTTGGCCATTGGTTCCGCATTTTGTAAGCGCTCAATAACCAACCGTTTGTTAGCGCTCAATAGTAAACGCTTAACCATCGGTACTGATAGATAATGTATAATAAGTTGCGCAAATTGAGAAGAGCAAAAAAGAAGACATAGCTTGCAGGCTCTGGTAGAATGAAGTTACCACACAAACATTCGAAAGGAGACAGCAAACTATGTCCGAGAAAATTGTACAGCTGAATGAGGAAATTATCAAGGGGCAGCTCAAAGAATTAGTTCGAGGAAGTGTAGAAGAAACCCTGAACGAGCTGCTGGAAAAGGAGGCGGAGTCGCTGACGCAGGCGGCCCGCTATGAGCGCAGCGAGGCCCGTCAGGGCTACCGCAGCGGTCACTACGACCGGAATCTCACCACGACCTCCGGCGACGTCACGCTCCATATGCCGCGGCTCAAGGGCGTGTCCTTCGAGACTGCCATCATCGAGCGGTACCGCCGCCGGGAAAGCAGCGTGGAGGAGGCCCTCATCGAGATGTATCTGGCGGGCGTTTCCGTGCGCCGGGTGGAGGACATCACCGAGGCACTGTGGGGCAGCAAGGTCTCGCCCGCCACCATCAGCGAGCTGAACAAGAAAGCCTACGTTCACATCGAGGACTGGCGCAACCGCCCGTTGCGGGGCGGGCGCTATCCGTATGTCTACGTGGACGGTATCTACCTGCGCCGCAACTGGGGCGGAGAGTACGAAAATGTGGCAATTCTGGTGGCAATTGCCGTGAATGAGGACGGTTTTCGTGAGGTTTTGGGTGCCGCCGAGGGCATGAAGGAGGACAAGGCCAGCTGGGTCAGTTTCTTCCAATGGCTTCGTGGACGCGGCTTGGACGGCGTAAAGCTCATCGTCGGCGACAAGTGCATGGGGATGCTGGAGGCCGTGGGCGAGGTGTTCCCGGACGCCAAATACCAGCGCTGCACGGTGCATTTCTACCGCAATGTTTTCTCTGTTGTGCCTAAATCCAAGGTCAAAATTGTGGCAAAAATGCTCAAGGCGATCCACGCGCAGGAGAGTAAGAAAGCCTCCCGTGAGAAGGCGAAAGCCGTGGTCGCCGAGCTGCGCGCCATGAAACTGAAGGAGGCTGCCAAGAAGGTCGAGGACGGCATTGAAGAGACGCTGACCTACTGCGATTTTCCCAGCGAGCATTGGACGCGTATCCGCACCAACAACGTGATTGAGCGGCTGAACCGTGAGATCCGCCGACGGACGCGGGTGGTGGGGACGTTCCCTGACGGAAATTCCGCCCTGATGCTGGTCTGCGCGAGGCTGCGCCATGTGGCAGGCACCCAGTGGGGCTGCAAAAAATACATGAACATGAAGCACTTGGAGGCGGCTCTGGACGACGCCTCTATTGCCGGTTGACTTCATTCAGCCGGAGCCTGCAAATAAATTTGCGCATAAATCTTGACGGGACCTAAGGAACTAATTTACTTATCAACTGTTAGCTGACGGTTTCCGGGGTGCATACGGACAAATCCCGTCTGATTTCTAACAGGAAGTCAGACGGGATTTTCGCTTTATATTTCGAATTATGGAGGACATACCATGAAAACCTTAATATCTTGTGCTTACACTATGGATAATTGCTGTGTGGAACTGAAATTCAGGGACGGCAGAATGATTGCGATTGACACTATCGCTGTTGAGAACGAGATTGCAGACAATATGTATCAGCGGTCAGAGTTGGATTATTTGATCTACAATGACCCGATAGCATATGCTGACTTGATATTGAATGGCGATCCCGAAACCTATCTGAAAACTGTAACAGAATACAAGCCTTTGGATAGCTGACAACACGCTGCCCGCAGGAGAAAATCCTGCGGGCGTTTTTCTGTTTATATTATTTCCCTCCGTTGGATCTCAATTTAGGAAAGAAGATGACAATCTTGAAGCCCTTTCCCCACTGGGAAGTAGCTTCCAGATGAAGATTTAGATCGTCGGCCATCTTCTTAACCAGGTAAAGTCCCATACCGGTAGCCTTCTTTCTGCTGTCAGTAGAATCCCCGGTAAAGCCCTTTTGAAAAATGTACGGCAGATCATATTTTTTTACGCCAATGCCGTTATCTTCAACAGAAAGGATATCTGCGGTCTCCGAATGTATCATGGAAATCGTAAGCATGGGACTATCGCTGCTATATTTGATGGCATTGCTAACGATCTGTCCCAACATAAACTGAAGTCCTCTACGGTCTGTATAGACTGTTTCAGATTGCAGTTTGTTGAGAATGACAAACTGCTTCTCTTCAAGAAGTGGGGCATAGTCCTCCAGAACTTCACCCAAGCAGTCATTCAAATTGACATCCTCAAATCGGTAATCCTTTGTACTGCTCTTCAACCGGGCATAGTACAGCATCTGCGTGACATCCTCCTGAAGCTGACTGCGGACATAATCCAGCTTTGCTTGCAGGGAAGGAGAGATTTCATCGTTCCGGTTATCCAAGAGCATGGTCAGCAACGATAGGGGCGTTTTCGCTTCATGTGCCCAGCCCTCCACGTATTCTTCATAGTCCCGTAGGGCATCCGCCATATTGTTACTCTCGTTTTTGTATTCCCGTAAAACCGAAGCCAAAAATCGGACAGATTCTCCTTCTTTCTGACTAATGGCACTGAGCAGCCGTTCTTCATTGCAGATGGTAGGATCACTGAGGAAATCTCGGAACAGTTCCATGTGGGTGTTCTCCCTCTTGTTTAGTACAAACAGAATCGCTGAAAACAAAAGGATGCTCGTCAGAACTACTAACCCGATCAAGGTTTGAAATGCCTGAATGTCAGAAATCCAAAGAATGACAGCGCAAAAGCAATCCACGCCCAGCAGCAACAGAAGCCAGGGGTAGTACCGTTCTATCATGTGCCAAAGCTGCTTCATAGAGACACCTCCGCTTCCAAACGGTAGCCCATTCCTCGAACTGCAACGATTCGCTGCTTCATTTCAAGGGCGGACATCGTTTTTTTCAACCGGGTCAGGTTAACCTGCAAGGCATTTTCATCTATGTATTCCGTAGTTCCCCACAGTGCCATGCAAAGCTGCTCCGTTGTAACCAGTGCATCACCACTTGCCAAAAGAGCAACCAACAGTTTTCCCTGATTTTTTGGAAGCACCACAGAGGTGTTATGAATATAAAGTGTGTAGGTCTGCTGGTCCAACAAGAAGTCCAATCCCTCTATGAGGTTGGTACGACCTTCATACCTTTTGAGAATATTGGATACCCTGGCGAGAAGTCGGTCTTTTCTGCACGGCTTCGTCAAATATTCATCTGCACCCAACTGGAACGCTTGCAGTTCATCCTTTACCTGATCTCTGGAAGTCAGCACCAGGACGGGGATAGCAGTTTTATTCTTTAGCTCCTGGCAGATTTGAAAGCCACTGATCTCCGGCAAGTTCAGGTCTAAGATCACAAGGTCAGGGCGGAGGGCTGCCAAGAGCCGAGCGGCATCTTCAAACTCGGTAATTGCCTCCACAAGATAGCCGTCCTTTTGGAGCATATCGCAGAGTTCTTCCCGCATATAGACTTCATCTTCCACAACAGCAATTCTTTTCATGACAGCACCTCCTTCCAAATTATTCTTCTCTCTGCGGCTGCATCAGTGTCAGCAA
>OKSN01001533.1_pt1 | contig 11512 bp, 8 predicted proteins | sample 1606191 | NCBI WGS metagenome assembly OKSN01 (sample SAMEA3879535, study PRJEB24766) | human gut metagenome | biome: human-associated habitat; feature: feces | place: USA | collected 1985/1987
CATTTACAATGAAACTCACTAAATCCCCCCTAACTGAAACCGTTTGTTTACGCATTGTTTACGCAGAATTTGAGAGATTGCATATTGCCGTTGAACCCATTAAGCATACAGTACTATTACTTTTATTAATAGTCAATGTAAATATCGCCTCATATTTTAATACCCAATTTTTGCCAATTCAGCTTGATTGTCCATACGATGTGCATCATATTCATGATCTCGGCTCAATGAGTCGAAGATTGATGCGACATCTGGGTACGTGTAGCGTGTCTTATCTGCATATTTCTTGTATTTCTCACTTCGTGTCCTTTCAATTCGTCCTCCATCGTAGGGCAGACGTGAGGTCATACCACGATTGTTAAAGAACTGGCATCGAAAAGAATTTAGGATTGATTTGTCACGACCATGTTCACTATATTTTGTCAATAGTTTACAGAGAACATCCTGTGGGTAGTCTTCCCTGTCAGGAATGTTGCCTAACAGTTGGCCAAACACTATCTTTGCAGCACGAAAATACTTCTCTCTTTTTGCAAGAGACATAAATTCATCGGCATATTTCATCAAAGCATCTTCATCTAATGTCCCGTTTTTTGTCAATCCAGGGCAACTTTTTACATGGCCTTTGATAAAACGCAGTGAAAGCAACCCGATGTTTCTCTCTGAATCAGAATAAGTCTTATCGTCAAAATCTTCATCTCCACGGTATGCAAATGATATTAGTTCTAACAAACTTTTTGGCTCTGTGTAAATAGAATGATACAGGCGACAATCAGAATCCAGATGGAAAATTTCGCTAAGTAAAAGTTCTAAACTAACTATTTGTTCATCTTTGACATTTGGATTTTTATCAAGATATTCCAGTATTTTTTCTGCATCATGCTTGTACTGCTCCAATTCTGGTGTTTTAATATTGTTCAACCATCCTTGTAAGGCATTAAAGGCTGGTGCAACAGGAATGTCCTTCCCACCATAACTGACATGACGTAGCAAAGATAATACATCGCCATACCTACCCACTTTAAGCAGTTGCTCTGCCATTATGTTCAGCGTATCGTCAGAATAGCACCAAACAGATACGGTCTTCCAATAATTTTTCTTAGCTTCTTCTGGTAGAGTTTCGACAAATCTGGTTAATTCTTCATTTGTTCCGATGCTAATAAGAATATCATTCCGATTATTGTATTTCCTCACCACTTTCCAATAGCGTTCCTTGTTTGTGTTGAATAAAGAGACAAAGAATCCTGCTAAAAGTTGATTGTCAAAACCTTCGTTTATAACAAAATCAACCATCGGGTATGTGGTCTTGAATTTTGCAAATGCAAGACCTGTTTGATATTTGTCTTCAGATTTCTCGGCAATCTTTCTTAAACCATCGAATCCTATCTGCTTGTACAGTTCTTTCACGGCAGCTACTCTGAAATTCAACTGTTTTTCTGTCCACTTACATATATCATCCTCTCTCCGATGCAGTTCATGTATAGGCAAGAAAGCCTTGAATTTCCACAAGTTAGCCTCAATAATATCATCTGGCAATATGACTTCTAAGAGATTTTTTAGCCAGTTCATCTCATCATCACTTATACACCAATCTGAATCACGGGCTTCTTCAAAATGATATATTTTTTCTCTTATTTTGTCACAGAACTTATTTTTACCTTTCAGAAAATCTATATTTGAAGAAATCGCATCTTGGACTTCTTTCCTAAGATGAGCAGGCAAGTCAGGAGCAGTCGCTGTTTCCAACATGCATTCAATAGCATCATTGCTATAATCGCAATTTTGTATCAACATCCTCACTGTAGCTGTTAATGCTGTCAAAAACTCATCCATTGTCACGGCTTTAACGTCTTCTCCGAAATATCTCCACCGCATTATACGGCCATTAATGCTTTGTGATTGACGGCTATAGTTCACTAAACATCTACAAAGTCTGAAAACAAATGGTCTAAACTCCTCTGCCATGGATTCAAGTACCATAAAACATTGCTCTACGGTTGCTTTTGTTTTAGGCATCCAGAGACAATATATTTTGCACAACGACTCAAAAGGATTTCCAGCATACCCTTCTTTCTTCCCTAAAGACGAGAGTTCAAATAGGATTCGGCTAATTCTGGAAAGATTCTCTGCAGGCCAGGCCAAGTCTTCCAATGCAGATAAAACATATCCATAGTGCGAACTATTACCCCACAAGGAGGTATGCTCAAAATTGATTCGGAACATCTCACGGATGATAGAATTATCGCTCATCACATCATCTTCAATTTTCTGAATAAAAACCTGAGGCGAAGCTTCTGCCAAGAGAGATATCAGATTCTGTTTGCAATAGCCAAACCACCATTCTAAAGTGTTTATATTTAATATTGCTCTAACCTTTTCGTCAACCCACGGAATCAGTTGAGCATTTTTGTCACCTCGAAGAGCCAATAACACCAATGTCAAGAATAACCCTTCTTTAGCATAATAGCTATACTTCGTATTATGTTTTTGCCAGAATAAGGAATCAGTCGTGGCTGCCTTTTTGTCATCAAGGTCAATATCATTTGCGACTTTGTCAATAATGACAGAGAGTCTATCTAAGTATTGGGGTGTGATAAAATCTATTGCATAATTTATAGCGTCAAATGGAGATATAACATACCATAGATTATCAATAAGTCCAAAAGGACTGTCGTTGCCTTTAGCAAATGTCTGAATAACATTTTCGAATTGGCAATATTCCATCCCAGAAAGCTCTTCAATTAGTTTTTTGTCCCCTTCCAAATTATTCAGCCAACGTCCTATCAGAAGAGCCGGAAGCAATTGGTTGATATTTTCAGGCTTCGCCCAATCAGGGTTGTTGCGTTCAAAACCAAGTTTCCTTCTCAAGATAGCTGTGCTTCGCCCTGTATCAGAACAAAGCTGCCTTGCTTGCGTTTCATTAAATCCGCTTTCTTTTAAAGCATTAATAAAATCGTCAGGCTCTGGTGTTCGTAGAATGATAGACACTCCACTTCTGCTTCTTGCAGATGGATGTGTAACATACACCAAGCAATTCTCGTTTGGATTAATGTTTTTATCATCTCCACTAGAGATAATAACCATATTGGAACATTGTGAAGCCAATAAGCCTGTGGTTTCATTGTCTTTTGCAATAACCACTCTGTTTTTAAGATTGTCATCTCCGCATTGTAATATAGCAGCCACGACAAATGCGAGCGATTCTTCTACAGAATGGGAACAAACATCTATTGCTATATGATTTTCTGTTTTCTCCAGAAGTTCTTTGACAGATTCCTCGCGTCCTCCAACGGCAACACTATAGCAAAGTTGTTGTCCTTTATCGTTGGTTGACCATTGACGCCAATACGATTCTATACTTTGAATTTTCTCTCTGTGGGAAATGTTAAGTTTTTCTGCCACCCATAAAGCGACAGAAGGATAATAAGATAGCCAATCCTCTAATTCTACGGCTGTTATCACCTTAACCCTTTTCCACTTATTCAGTTTATTTTTGTCTGCTTCCCAAGATGGCGCTTTGGGCCATTCGCGAGGAGTGATGAAAACGAAGGTACATTCTCCTTTCTCAAATTCTAATGGGCCATTCGTACGTTTTGTATAATCGTCATTAGCTTTTGTTGCCACTTTCTCATTCGTCCCCATCTCGATAAGACATGTACCAGCTGGCAGATAAGTGTCATTGTCTTCAGAAACAACAATGCCATCCCATCCGGCAGAATGAGTGCTTTCTTCAGTCGGTATGTACACCTTTGAAAGATGCGGCTTAGTTGCATGCACCAATCGGCGTATTAACTCAGGAAGCAAACCACGGATTTCCAACGTGTCTGCCCATCGTTTGAGGTCATTGGCCTTAATGAGTTTCATTCTACTTTAAAATATATCTTGCCTAAACGCTTGTTTTTTTAACGGCAGTGTTTCCTTAAGTGTGTCTGAAACTAGTTTGTTTCAGAAGCGAATATGCAAAGTTAATTCAATTTTTTATCAACTCAATCATAAATGCTAATTTTGTGTTACAGCCGGACACGGCTCTTTCATTAAAAATGCCTCTAATTTTCAATGTTTGTGGGTATTAAGCGGTTAAAAGCTATTTTTAACTTACCCCAACAAGGCATTCCTTATATTTATAAAGGTTGATTTTGCAGTAAATGTAACTTATTCAAATTGTTATCAAACAATGCCAAGGTTAAATGAAAGAGCCGTAGCAGCCCGACGAGAAAACAAGTTCTACTAAGGATAAGCCGCCACCAACAAGTTGTGTCCACACAGGAAACAATGAGCCGTTAGAAACCATCTCAACCGAGTCGGTTCCACTATTTTTAGGAATGCCATTCAACTAAGAAAACCTTTATATCCCCTCCCTGTCTTGGAAAAGCGTTTTGTTGCAGATCTATTACTCACAAAGGAACAAATGCAGATTACATATTGACGATATAACCAATTATTTATAAAAAAGACGCTCTTTTTTGACGTGTTTCTCCGGGATTCTCAGGGTTTATTTGTACCTTTACACCGAAGAGAATGTCTTTTATGGAAAAAGAAATGATTAACAGGCTGAAGATTGTGCTTGCCGAAGAACAAAAAAGCAGTAAGTGGCTGGCAGAACAATTAGGAAAAGACAGGGCTACTGTCTCCAAATGGGTGACGAATACCATGCAACCTGACGCAAGAAACCTCCTACGTATAGCAGAGGCTTTGAATATTGATGCAGGTAGACTGCTCAACCAAAAACATTTGAAGAAATGAAGGAAATAGATATTATCCAACAGATAAAGTCAGGTGAGGTCAGTAAGGTGCAGTTCAAAGAACGGCTCCTTGACAGCTACGACATCGGCTGCGAATTGGTGGCATTCAGTAATGCACGTGGTGGAACACTGGTCGTTGGTGTGAAGGACAAAACTGGCAGCGTCAATCCTTTGTCGTATCTGGAAGTACAGGAAACGACGAATACACTTGGCAACATCGCATCTGAGAATGTTGTTCCTGCCATCCTTGTTGATGTAGAAACTATTTCTGTGGATGACGGAAGCCTTGTTGTGGCTCATATTAAAGAAGGGGTGAATAAACCTTACCATGACAATCGTGGCATTGTGTGGGTGAAGAACGGTGCCGACAAGCGCAAAGTGTTCGATAATGCCGAGCTTGCCGAAATGATGACCGACTGCGGCAGTTTCTCGCCTGATGAAGCAGGAGTAAGAGATGCTACGATTAAGGACTTGGACGAGAATACCATCAAAACCTTCCTAAGTAACAAGTTTGAAAAAGTATTGGTGAGAAAAGGTCTGGTGGGCGATGCTTTACGCGAAGCCTCTTTAGATACTGTCTGCTCCGCTATCGCCAGTGGTCACGATGGAGAGAAGCTGTTGCGTAACCTACGCTTCATTCGTCCTGACGGAAAAATCACAGTGGCAGCAATGCTACTGTTTGGCAAGTATACCCAGCGTTGGCTTCCGGTAATGACAGCAAAGTGTATCTGCTTCGTTGGCAACAATCTTGGCGGTACGCAGTTCCGTGATAAGGTGAATGATGCCGACATTGAGGGCAATCTGCTTCATCAGTTTGAGACTATTATGGATTTCTTCACCCGAAACTTGCGCCATATACAGGTTGGGGATGAATTTAACTCGCAAGGTGTATTGGAGATTCCATACATCAGCCTTGTTGAGTTCACCGTAAATGCTTTAGTGCATCGCTCGCTGAATGCGACAGCCCCTATCCGTATATTCATCTTTGACGACAGGGTGGAGATACACAGTCCCGGAACACTCCCCAATGGACTTTCTGTAGATGATATTGTTGTGGGAACTTCTATGCCTCGTAATATGTTCCTTTTCACAAATGCCATTCATTTGCTCCCCTACACAGGAGCAGGTAGTGGTATGCTTCGTGCCTTGTCTGAGAATATGAATGTCTCGTTCACCAATAACGATAGGACGAATGAGTTTGTGATTACTATAAATAGGCCAGTAGGTAACCAAGTCAACGAGAAAAGTAACCAAGCTAGCAATAAAAGTAACCAAGTTAATGGCAACTTAGACACCAAACTTAGACACTTGGACACCAACCCTGACACTGGACTTGGACACTCTGACACAGACTTAGACACTAACTCTGACACTCTCAATGCTTACTTAGACACCAAGCATCCTAAAATAACAAATAAGCAAAAGGACATTGTAAACTTCTGTAGTGTGCCACGCAGCAGCAAGGAAATTCTTGATAGAATAGGAGTAACGAATCATAGCAAGAATAGACAAACATATATAATGTCACTTGTAGAGGCAGGTTATCTTGAAATGACCAATCCCGAGCATCCCAATGCAAGCAATCAAAAATATAGGAGGAGTAAAAAATGAACTCACATATATTTACCAACAGAAATGGCAATACACTGATGCACGAATTTGAAAGAGTTACAAACAAAGACAAACTGTACAATAGTCTCTAAAAACACAACGATATGGAATACGGAATAGTTTATCTTCTGACAAACCCTGTGATGCCAGGACTGGTAAAAATAGGCATGACCACACAGGAAGACATTGATAAACGGATGAAGGAACTATATACCACAGGAGTTCCCGTTCCGTTTGAGTGTAAATTTGCGTGCAAGGTCAAGAAAAGTGATTGTCTCAAAATTGAGAAAGCCCTTCATAAAGCCTTTGAACCTCAGCGCATCAATCAGAATCGTGAGTTCTTCCGTATCAACGTGGATCAGGCACAAGCCATCCTCGAACTTTTCCATCATGAAGATGTGACGGAAGAAGTGACAGATGAGATACAGAACGACCTCACTGATGAGGATAAAGCTGCCAGCACAAAAGCACAAGCAAAACGTCCACCGCTCAATTTCTACGAGATGGGATTGCAGAAAGGTGATATTCTCATCTGGAAAGATGATCCGTCAATTTCTGTCACCATTCGTTCAGAGCGCAAAGTGTGTTATCAAGGAGAAGAAACTTCTATTAGTGCACTTTCTGCTAAGCTAAAAGGCTACAAGGTCAAACATATACAGCCCACACCACACTGGCTTTTCAACGACCGTCTTCTAAGTGAAGTCTATGACGAAACGTATCCATTTGAAGAGTGAAGGCATACTATAGGCTGTTTCTAAGCCTACTCAAGAGTATATCAAGAGCATAAAAAAAGGAAGCAAAACAAAAAAAGATAAAAGAGACATTCAAAAAATTCTAATGTATTATGGCAACGTGGCAATGTACAGACATTATTATTAATGGATTACCTGTAAAAGCGCAGACTCCCCTCATTATTTCTGCAAGTAGGAGTACCGACATTCCGGCATTCTATGCTGATTGGTTTTTCCATCGTTTACAGAAAGGGTATTCAGCATGGACGAATCCGTTCAATGGCATAAAGTCGTATGTCTCGTATGAGAAAACTCGCTTCATTGTATTTTGGTCAAAGAATCCACTACCATTGTTGCCATATCTGCATATCCTCAAAGAGCGTAACATTAAGTGCTATGTTCAATATACCCTGAATGATTACGAACAGGAGAAGTTAGAGAAAGTACCTTCTCTTGCTAAACGCATAGAAACATTCAAGTTACTTGTTGAGCAACTTGGTAAGGGTGCTGTTATTTGGCGGTTTGACCCCATGATGCTGACAGATGACATATCTGTGGATGACTTGCTATGGAAAGTTCAGAATATTGGTGACCAACTAAAAGATTACACAGAAAAGTTGGTATTCAGCTATGCGGATATTATTATGTACAGGAAGGTGAAACATAATCTTGAAGTAAGTGGTATATCATACCATGAGTGGGATACAGGGCAAATGGAAGAGTTTGCTGACAAGCTATCTACTATGAATCGTGAACGCAGTTGGAACTTCCAACTTGCTACTTGTGGTGAGAAGATTGACATCTCAAAATATGGCATTCAGCATAATCGCTGCATAGATGGAGACCTTATCACTCGTTTGGCTTGGGACGACGAGGAACTGATGGACTTCATGAAAGTAAAGATAGAGAAAGTTCCTGCGCCAACGCTTTTTGGCGAGTCCCAATTGCCCCAAGGAGCAATACTTCTGCCTCATAACCATTACTTCATCAGTAAGCACAAGAAAGACCAGGGGCAGCGACCATTCTGCGAATGCATGGCCTCTAAGGACATTGGTGAATACAACACTTGTCCGCATCTTTGCGAATACTGTTATGCTAACACCACAAAACAATTGGCATTGCAAAATTGGAAACAGCATATAGAGAATAGATTTGCAGAAACAATAGCAGGAAGATAATTATGCCATACGCAGAAGATATAAAACAATGTAATAGTATTGATGACATTATTGATTATTGTCACAATGCTTTGCCCGAAGAATATAAGGGAAGACCTTGGACACATCCAGAGTTGAATCATGGCATAAATCTATTAGCAAGTGATGTGGCACTAAATTGTTATATGTCTGCATATGGAGATATGCATGTAACCAAGTGTCGTGCCGCAATGATGAATTTCCCATTTAACGATATTCAGGGAAGTATTGAGATAGTTGATTGGGGATGTGGTCAAGGCATAGGCTCTGCTACTATAATTGAAGTATTAAGACAGCGTAATTTATTTCAATGGCTACGTAAAATAACGCTTATTGAGCCTTCTCATAGTGCCATCGAACGCGCCAACGATAATATCCGAACTCTTACGCACGGCACAGTTAAAATAGATGTGAAGAATCTTTTTCTTCCAGCAAACGACATTGTTGAAGGAGAGACTCTTAATTCTATTGGATATAGATATAATAATATCATCCATGTTTTTTCTAATATCTTGGATGTAACTGCTATCGATTTGGGAATAGTTGCAAAGATGGTGGCATCTGCGCAAGGGAAACACTTTGTTCTATGTATTGGTCCCCAAAATGGTGCGGCGTATAGAATTGAGAAATTTTGTTCTGTTTTTGGAGAACAGAATTATTTCAGCCAGATAAATAGTGTACGTTATGCACGCACAAGGAGAACAGCACATCCCTATACATGCATGACAAGATGCTTTGAATACAATGGTGCAACAATTGACCTTAACAAATTAGCTTTGGTGGATGAAAGACATGAGGCAATATATAATGAATATGATTTACGTTTGCAGATACAGAATCATGTGTTATCATCTCAAAAAGCAAGAGTCGCATGGAGACTCGAAAATATTTTGTCTGTGGATGACATAATGTATATTGATGCAGCAGTAAACGAAGTGGCTGTAGATTTTATTATCGTTAGACCTAATAAGGGGATTCTTCTACTGAACATATTCGAGGAGAACCTTAATGAGTGTACATTATCAGAAGATAAAAAGGAAATAAATGTACATGGGCAACTATATCAATCTCCTATTGACCTTATAAACCTATGTCAATTGAGCATTAAGGATGGTATAGAAGAACTTTTGATGAGTACTATTGAAGATAATCGGAATTTTAGTCTTATCAAAAAGGCGGTTGTGTTCTCAGAAAACTCTATTGACGAAATAAAAAAATTCTTTGAATATCAGAATAACGTCTTTAATTTTACCTTTATCTTCGGTAAGGAGATTATTGAAAATAGAGATATATCACAAAATTTGTATACTACCATAGGTTTCTTATACAACAACAATGCTTTTGACGATGTTGTAAGAAGGAAATTGGCTAGGATGATATCTCCATCCTGGCATTCATATCAGGAAGGACGTATTGATATGCAACCTATTGGTGCACAGAAGCGACTATCGGAAAGTAGTATAACACAACAGAAAATAAGTGGTGTCGCTGGTTCTGGAAAGACTCAAGTACTTGCCTTTAGAGCAGTAAATGCCATGAAGCGTACTGGAGGTGATGTCTTAGTGTTGACATATAACATTACATTAGCCAATTACCTGAAGTTTAGGCTTTCCGAGATTCGGGAGGATTTCTCTTGGGAAAAAATAGACGTATATCCTTATCATCAATTCTTTAGAATACGTGCTGCAGAATGTCAGTTGCATGTTGAATTTAGCTCATATCAAAACGAAGCCTTCTTTGAAAATTCCAAAGGTCATAAGAAGTATTCTGCAATCTTTGTTGACGAGGTTCAGGACTATACTACGGAATGGCTTCGCATCATCATGCAGAATTTCCTTTTGGTGCCTAATGGTGAACTGGTAGTGTTTGGGGATCCCAAACAAAATGTATATCAACGACCTTTAGATGCAAATGGTGACATCCGCTTAGGTATTATTGGAGGACAATGGAATAGACAATTAACAACCAGTCGAAGATTTACTAATCCACGTCTTGCTAATCTTGCCACTGCATTTCAAACACAATTTATGGCAAATCTACCTACCGATGATATAGTTGCGGAGAATACCATATCAAATACGTTCAATTTCCAAATTGTAACTTATATTGATCTGAGACAAAACAATTCCATTGAATCCATAATAACTAATATAATCAATATCATTTCCAATGACAATAACGAAGCAAGAGATTTTGCTGTACTTGCTTCTTCAACAAAATTGCTTCGCAATATTGACATTCTTTATCGACAAAGAACAAACGAACAAACAGAAATAACATTTATTTCAAACGAAACCCTTGAACGGTTAAAGCAAATACATCAGGTTACTGATGAAAAGGCAGCCAATTGGAAATTTAATAGGGATTTTGAAGCTCTTGAACGAACAAGAAAGCAATTGTTTACGACAGACAAACGTTGTTTGAAAATATCTACCATACAAAGTTTCAAAGGCTGGGAATCTCCTTCCGTTATAGTTATTCTAGAGAATGACATTGTTTTGCATAATACGACATTTCGCCCAATGTCGCCACAAACGATATATACGGCGATAACTCGTGCAAGGGAAAACATGTATATAATTAACATTGGTAATGATACTTATCACAACTTCTTCTACAATCAGACATTATGAATAGTTTCACAACAATAGAAAAATACGCCATCATAAAAGTTCTTTCACACATTATGAAAGCAGATGGTATCATTCATCCAAAAGAGGAGAGATACATGGATAAAACATATAGTGATTTTTCCATAACAATCAATGATATAGAGGACATCTCCAATATTGATGATATACAAACTAAACTTATAATCAGTGGAATGACTGATGAGAATAAAATTCTAGCTAAGGTTCTATTCGTTGGGATGGCTGAAGCAGATGGAACAATACACCCTAGGGAAACAGAAATCATAAACCAATTTTTTATTTGACAGTATTTTTATTTGGTAACATGTCAATTATTGCATGAAGAAAAAGTAAAATGATTATAATAAACAACGTCATAATATAACTATGATGCTTTATTTATGTGGCATAACATACAATTACTCCCAATCCCATCGTATAAACGAACAAAAATATCAGCAAGACTTTCATCCAGAAGTCGGAAAACCAAACGCCCTCATTCCGTTTGAGGATTTTGCGCATATTGGATTCATGTTCGGTGATAAGTTTTGATTGTTCGGCACGGTGATTTGCCAATACCGAAATCCAACTTTCTACAGAATGGT
>OKSN01001535.1_pt1 | contig 11502 bp, 9 predicted proteins | sample 1606191 | NCBI WGS metagenome assembly OKSN01 (sample SAMEA3879535, study PRJEB24766) | human gut metagenome | biome: human-associated habitat; feature: feces | place: USA | collected 1985/1987
ATTATTACTGCCGGTATGGCTGATCCTTTTTGTGATCGGCCTGGCAGTGAAGATGGCAGTACAGACTTATGCGGTTGTAAGGGGAATCCTTGGTTTTATATTCACCTTGTTGATTATAGCAACTGCATACTGTTACCATGACTGGGTACAGGTTGCATTCCTGTTTGCGCTGAGTGTTATTCTGTATCTGATCCTGTTTGCAGGAGTGTTTGTAGACACTGTACTGGATATGACAAGAGAAAGTATTATTGATTTTATTTTATCGTGAGGAGGATATGAAAATGAGCGAAAACAATGATTTTATTCAGTTACCACCACTAAAAAAAGATACACCATCCGCTGTGGTAGCATTTATGTGGGAGTACATGAAAGTACCAGAGAACTCGAGGGAAAAAGTGAAGAATCTGATTAAGGCTGTACATGAAAATGACATGAAATTAGAGTATAAGGCGCCAAAACTTTATGAGGTTATTCCAAAAGAAGAAGTTGCTGAAATTGAAGAGGTCATGCGTAAAACTATAGCTGATCTTGTATCAGAAGCCAGTGGTGTTGCCTGTTGGGTATATGTGCAGAAATATATGAAGCATAAGACTTTAGATGATATGCTACAAGAATGGTCGGAAGCAAGCCAGTTCATCCTTGTTATGAATACCTGGTTTGAAAGACTGATGGCGGATCAATGTGATGAGATAAAAGAATGAAAGTTAGGAAATAATTGATGGTGTAGTTAAAAAACCACTAAATTATCAATGTAATCGCAAGAAAAAAGCAAGAATCTAAGCATGGAGTTTTTTTAAGATAATGTTAAAATAAATATATCGGTATTGAGAAAGGAGGCAAGCCCATATGCCTAAAACTACACTGATCGATTGTTGTATTAAAAAATATGCTTATCGAGAAGTATCACAAATATATCAGGAATTAGAGATATCCGAGGAAGGTCTGTCACAATCACAAGTGGAGTTGATGAGGGAGAAGTATGGTATAAACCGTTTCTCGAAGAGAAGAAATGATACTATGTTGCGATTACTGCGGCGTGCATTCATCAATCCATTTAATAGTATTCTTTTGGTTCTGGGAATCATTTCATTGGTTACAGATGTGGTTTTTGTATCTAATTTTGCCAGAAATGCAACAACTGCTGTTATCATCTTTTCAATGATTTTAATTAGCGGAACAATCCGTCTGGTTCAGGAAATCCGTGCAAAGAATGCATCAAAACAGCTGAACCGGTTAATACATGAAAGCATTACTGTACGGCGTGCGGGAGAAGTAAAAGAAATTTCGGCTGATGAACTGGTGGTTGGAGATATTGTTCTGCTTTCAGCAGGTGACCGTGTTCCGGCAGATCTGAGGCTTACAAAAGTAAGTGATCTATTTCTTTCCCAGGCAGCAATTACAGGAGAAAGTGCAATTCTGGGAAAAAATACACAGGCATTAAGTTACAGTAATCCGGAATCCCTAACCCAGCTTGAAAATCTGGCTTTTATGGCAACAACTGTTATCAGTGGAAAAGGTGAGGGTATCGTGCTAGCAGTTGGAAAAGATACACTCTATGGCAGTTTTACGAAAGAAGATCCAGATGAAAAACAATCTTTTCAAAAAGGAGCCAACTCGATTGCCTGGGTCATGCTTCGTTTTATCGCGGTATTAATCCCTGTTGTATTTATACTTTTGAAAATCACCGGTGGTAAATGGCTGGAATCCTTTGCTTTTGCACTGTCTGTAGCTGTGGGACTGATGCCGGAAATGCTGCCAATGGTAATAACATCCTGTCTCGCAAGAGGCAGCCTTGGCATGAGTAAGAAGCAGACGATTATTAAAGATATTAATGCTATGCAGGGATTTGGAAGTATGGATGTACTCTGTATGGATAAAACCGGAACACTGACCAATGAAAGTATTTTATTAGAATACTATATGGATGTGTTGGGAAATGAAAGTGGTCAGGTATTGGATCTTGCTTTTTTAAACAGTGCTTATCATTCAGGTGTATGTAATCCGATTGATAATGCAATCCTTGCCTGTCAGACGATGCCCGGACATGAACAGCATTTTGCGGATCTTCTCACGCAGTATCAGAAGGAGGATGAAATCCCATTTGATTATTCAAGAAAGTTTGTCAGCACACTGGTGACAGATAAAAATGGTGATTGTCAGCTTATTATGAAGGGCAATATTTCACAGATTGTGTCCCGATGCAGTCATGTAGAATTTCGTGGCGAAATCCTTCCGATGGAAAAAGACAGAATGTCAAGCGTAGATTCTGTAGTGGATGAGATGCTGCAGGATGGAATGAAAGTAATTGCTGTTGCACAGAAAAAGATTGAGAAACAGGATCAGATCATACCTGCAGATGAAAATAATATGATCCTGATGGGTTATCTTGCATTCTTTGATGCTCCGAAGAAAACAGCTAAGACATCTGTGGAGGCTCTGAAAAGACTGAAGGTGATACCGAAAATACTGACAGGTGATCAGGTAGATGTGGCGGTTTCTATTTGCCGAAGGGTCGGAATCCCGTCGGAGATCACGTTGACTGGTGCTGAATTAGATCAGATGACGGACGACGAACTCAGTAAAATAGTAGAAAAAATCCATGTTTTTGCGGAACTGACGCCAGGTCAGAAAGTTCGCCTTGTCGCTGCCTTAAGGCAAAATGGCCACACCGTTGGCTATTTGGGAGATGGAATTAATGATATCCCGGCACTTTGTGAGTCAAATGTGGGTATTTCAGTAGATACGGCGGTAGATGCTGCGAAAGATGCAGCGGATGTCGTATTGCTTCAAAAGGATCTGGGCGTATTAGAGCAGGGTATTTTGGAAGGGCGTAAAACATTTACAAACATGCTCAAGTACATTAAAATCACTGCGAGTTCCAATTTTGGCAATATTTTTTCTATCGTATGTGCAAGTGCCTTCTTACCTTTTTTGCCAATGACATCTTTGCAGATATTATTATTAAACCTGCTGTATGATATTTTATGTATCATCCTTCCATGGGATAATGTAGATGAGGAAGAAACACTTTCACCAAGGGACTGGTCTGGAAAGACACTGGGACGATTTATGTTATTTTTTGGTCCTATCAGTTCGTTATTTGATATTGTGACATTTCTGTTTTTGTATTATATTCTCTGTCCAGTATTGTGTGGTGGAGTAACGTATCTGAACATGGTAGATCCAGTGATGCAGTCGCAGTATGTTGCTCTGTTTCAGACAGGATGGTTTTTAGAATCGATGTGGACGCAGGTTTTGATCCTTCATTTTCTTCGGACAAGGAAGATACCATTTGTACAGAGCAGTCCATCCATTCCGGTTGTGTGTACGACCCTTGCAGGAATTATTGCTTTTACTGCGCTTACTTTTACCAAAAGTGCAGGCATTATTGGATTGACGAAATTGCCAATCAGGTATTTCCTGTTTTTATTTGTTGTAGTCTTACTCTATATGCTTCTGACTACGGTGGTCAAAAATGTTTATCAAAAGAAATATCATGAGCTGATCTGAAAGGAGGGAAACCATCGTGAAAAAGAATATCAGTGTTATTTCCATGGATTCTGTCCTGCAGGAATGGCTCCTTCAAAAGCTGATCAAAGAACCACCGGAAAGTGACAGTGCGAAAGAACTGCTTTCTGGTATCTATGATATGATCAGTGGAGATGTAAATTCATTGTTACTTAGTACGATAAAGAATTCAGAAATTGAATCTCTCAATCTTTCAGATGAGATGAAAATAGGGGAATTAGTGATCAATCCAAAAAGCAGGAGCGTTATCAGGATGGGGCAAGCGGTTTCCCTGACTCCTAAGGAGTTTGATATCCTGTATTTTCTGGCTGAAAACAGAGGAGAGGTATTTACAAAGGAGCAGATTTATAAGGCGGTATGGTCTGAAGATTATCTTTTGGATGACAGCAATATCATGGCATTCATTCGAAAACTGCGAAAGAAGATTGAACCGAATCCGGATGAACCAAAGTATATACTTACGATTTGGGGAATCGGATACAAATTTAATGAGAAAGTATAAAATAGGCGGACTGCTTTTGTCCGCTTATTTTTTTACGCGAGCAACGAGCCAAAGTCCGTGCTTGCACGAGACCTTGGCGACTGCCGTGATAACTTGAGAAACTCGCGGAGCGTGTTTCTCATAGTTGTGTGATAAAGGAGAGGAATGGATATGTTTGATGTTGTTATTATTGGTGCAGGAGTGACAGGCAGCGCGATTGCCAGAGAGGTTTCCAGATATAAGTTGAATACGTGTGTGATTGAAAAGGAAGAGGATGTCTGTAATGAGACATCCAAGGCAAACAGTGCGATCATCCATGCGGGATTTGATGCAGTTCCGGGGACGATGAAGGCAAAGTTAAATGTGATGGGAAATGCGATGATGGACAGAATCGCAGAAGAGCTTGACATTCCATTTAAGAGAAACGGTTCTTTGGTCGTATGTACGAAAGAGCAGGATCCGGAAGGTCTTCAGGTTTTAATGGAGAGAGGTAAGGAAAATGGAGTTCCGGGACTTAAGATTTTAGACAGAGAGGCTCTGATCGAGAAAGAGCCGAATCTGGCAGATGATGTGACGTGTGCGTTGTGGGCTCCGACCGGAGGAATTGTCTGTCCATTCCATATGACAATGGGATATGCGGAAAATGCATACGAGAACGGTGTTCAGTTTTTCCTGAATACAAAAGTTGAAAAACTGGAAAAGACAGGAGAAGGATTTAGAGTTCAGGTTCATCACGCAGATACCGATGTTGATGAGACAATCGAGACAAAACTTATTATTAATGCAGCAGGAGTTTATGCTGATGAGATCAATAATCAGCTTTCAGACAGAAAGCTTCATATCACAGCCCGTAAAGGGGAATACATGCTTTTGGATAAGACAGTTGGAGATTATGTGAAGAGTACAATTTTCCAGCTTCCGTCGAAAATGGGAAAGGGAGTACTGGTCACACCGACAGTTCACGGCAATCTGCTTGTAGGTCCTACAGCAGTAAATGTAGAAGATAAGGGCGCGGTAAATACGACGATGAATGGCTTGGACCAGATTGCAAGAGTTTCCTCTCATAGTGTTAAGAATGTTCCGCTTCGTCAGGTGATTACTTCATTTGCCGGTCTTCGTGCACATGAGGACGGGGATGACTTTGTGATCGGGGAATCAGCGGATGTGAAAGGACTGATCAATGCAGCAGGTATTGAATCTCCGGGACTTTCTTCAGCACCGGCAATCGGTGTTGCGGTTGCAGAACTTGTGAGAGATCTTCTGAATGCAGAAGAAAAGTCTGATTTTAACCCGGTGAGACATGGAATTTTAGACCCAGATAGACTTTCTCTGGAAGATAGAAATCAGCTGATCAAAGAAAATCCGGCTTATGGAAATATTATCTGTCGCTGTGAGATGATCACAGAAGGAGAGATTCTGGATGCGATTCATCGTCCACTCGGCGCACGTTCTCTAGATGGAGTGAAGCGCCGGACAAGAGCAGGCATGGGGCGTTGCCAGTCAGGATTCTGTTCCCCGAAGGTTATGGAGATTCTGGAAAGAGAAGTCCCGATGCCGGTTGATCAGATTGGAAAAAACGGCGTTGGATCAGAATTTATCGTAGGTGAAAATAAAGAACTGGGGGATGAGTAAAATGAAAACATATGATTTGATCATAATCGGCGGAGGTCCAGCAGGACTTGCGGCAGCAGTCGCAGCAAAAGATAACGGAATAGATAATATATTGATTTTAGAAAGAGATAAAAGTCTCGGAGGCATTTTGCAGCAGTGTATTCATAATGGATTCGGTCTGCATACATTTAAAGAAGAACTGACAGGACCGGAGTACGCAGCACGTTTTATTGAGCAGGTAGAAGAACGTGGTATTAAATATAAATTAAATACAATGGTCATGGACATTTCACCGGAAAAGGTAGTAACAGCCACAAATCGTGAGGACGGGATTCTGCTTCTTCACGCAAATGCAATTATCCTGGCAATGGGATGCAGAGAGCGTTCCAGAGGAGCTTTAAATATTCCTGGATATCGTCCGGCCGGAATTTATTCTGCCGGAACGGCACAGCATTTGGTAAATATGGAAGGGCTTATGCCGGGAAAAGAAGTTGTGATCCTTGGATCCGGTGATATTGGTCTGATCATGGCGAGACGTATGACGCTCGAAGGGGCAAAGGTCAAGGTAGTTGCGGAGCTGATGCCTTATTCCGGTGGATTGAAAAGAAATATTGTACAGTGCCTGGATGATTTTGATATTCCGCTGAAGCTGAGTCATACAGTGATTGATATAGAAGGAAAGAATCGTGTGGAAGCTGTGACAATCGCAGAAGTCGGACCGGACCGCAAGCCGATTCCGGGAACAGAAGAAAGATATACTTGTGATACATTACTTCTTTCCTGCGGACTTCTTCCGGAAAATGAACTTTCAAAAAGCGCAGGAGTAGAACTTTCACAGGTTACTTCAGGACCGGTCGTTAATGACTCTCTTGAGACAAGCGTGGCAGGTATCTTTGCTTGTGGAAATGTACTTCACGTACACGATTTGGTGGACTTTGTATCTCAGGAGGCAGCGGCAGCCGGAAAGAATGCAGCCGTTTATATTAAAGCAGGAGAAAAAGACGCGCAGGCTGTAATGCTTCCGATTTCTCCGGAAGGCGGAGTGCGCTATACAGTGCCATCCTTTGTAAGACCTTCAGAAATGGAAGAAAACCTGACCGTTCGTTTCCGTGTTGGAGATGTATTCAAAAATAAAGCGATCGTAGTGTATTTTGATGATCAGCTGATCAGTAAGAAGAAGCGTCAGGTAATGGCACCGGGTGAGATGGAGCAGGTGATTTTAAAGAAAAACAAACTGGAAGAATATCCGGAGACAAAGAAGATTACGATTCGGATCGAGGAGGCATAAGCAATGAATGAGAGAGAATTAATCTGTATCGGATGCCCGATGGGATGTCCGATCGTTGTGAAAATGGAAGACGGAAAAGTTGTTTCTGTTACAGGAAATACTTGTCCGCGCGGAGATGCGTATGCAAGAAAAGAAGTAACAGATCCAACCCGTATTGTAACTACTACAGTTCGTGTCGCAGACGGAAAAGTACCAATGATTAATGTGAAGACAGAGCATGACATTCCAAAAGATAAGATTTTTGACTGTATCGCAGCGCTTCGCGGCGTAACGATCAAAGCTCCGGTTCACATTGGAGATATTGTGTTGGAAAATGTGGCAGGTACAGGTGTAAATATCGTAGCTGCCGGAAATGTGGATGCAGTACACTAGACGATTGTGAAGGGGATATAGTATAATTTATGAAACAGATGCCAGATACAAGTACTGTTGTTCACAGTTTCTGTGTCTGGCATTCATTTGATCTTGGCGGAACAAAGGAGAATTGAAATGAATTATAAATTTCTGGATGCGTTGGAGGTATCCCCTGTGATTGCAGCGGTAAAAGATGATGAAGGAGTAGATGCCTGTCTGAAAAGTGAAAGCCAGGTTGTATTTATTTTATATGGAGACATCTGTACAATTCCGGAGATTGTTTCTAAAGTAAAAGCAGCAGGAAAACTGGCGGTAGTACATCTAGACTTGATCCGTGGACTGGCATCGAAGAATATCGCTGCAGATTTTATCAAAAAATATACAGAAGCAGACGGTGTGATCTCTACAAAACCGACGATCATTCATCGAGCGAAGGAACTTGGAATGCTCACGGTATTGCGCGTATTTTTGATTGATTCTATGGCTTATGAAAATGTGAGAACACAGGTAACGGCAGCAAAGCCGGATGTGGTAGAGGTTCTTCCGGGAATGATGCCGAAGGTGATCGGAAATATCTGTAAAGATCTTCCGGTACCTGTGATCGCCGGAGGAATGATCCGGGAGAAGGAAGATGTAATGGCACTTCTTAAGGCAGGAGTAACCAGTGTATCGTCTACGAATCCGGAAATCTGGTTTGAATAAGCTTTTATTTTTTCATCTTCTTTAATTTCAGCCACCCGGCATGAAGCATGTATACAACTGCAGGAATTAAGGAGAGCAGTTGTGTGTATGTATAATCTGTTGCCAGAGATACAGGTGAAAGCGCAACATGGAATGCAAGGAAGAGGAAAGCTCCGGTGGTAATCAGATTACAAAGGAGATACTTCCAGCCGAAGATTCCTAAAGCAGAGGCTGTCAGGAGTGCCACCAGCGATATCGTATCAAGTGAAACCGGCAAATGAATAAAATCATACTTTGCAGAAAAAAGTGTCAGGATCGCGTAAAGGAAAAGAAGCAGGTTCAATAATCCCATGATCTTGAACAATAAACTGTAAAAAGGTGTGACCGGGCAATCCGGCCACAATTCTACATCCAGTTTTTCAGCAAGTTCAATCGCGGAGCGGGTGAATGTTGTGTTTGTCATTACGATGACCTTGTCACAGTCATAAAAATTTGCACCGGCATAAGCTTCCTGGACTGCTTTGTTACCAACGGGATACGTGTAATACTTACACTGTATCCCGTATTTTTTTCTGTGTTTATAGGCGATGATGTCAACGCCTTGATCCCCAGAACTTTTAGTAACTTCTATTTTTGAAAAATGTTTTCTTTTTAGTATGATCGCACACTGTTCTTCGAACTGATATCCATCCATGTGTTGCTGCTTCTCCTATATGCTGTCTGAAATCATGATGTTGGGGTCAAAAGGTATTTTGACCCCTATGATACACGGATTGCTTCGCATTTCATGCTCTCGCAATCCTAAAACACCTCAAATCCGCTCATTTTTCTACGAAAAATGGCTACTTTTCGGTGTTTTGCGGGTCAATAAGTCATGCTTTTTCATGCAAGCAAGAAACGCATGACCTTTTGACCCTTGTATCAAATCATTTAAGTAAGAAGAATGCCGGGAGGCATTCTTCTTACGTGATCAGGTAGAAATAGAATAGCATATTTCAGGGAAAAGAACAAGTGTTCTTTTTTTACATTCCGTCCTTCAGTACGTTGTGATCACGCAGTACCTTTTCAATCACATTTCCTTTTACGAGCTTCAGAAGCGGTTTCTTCAGTGCGTTCAGCGGTCCAGGCAGCTGGATCTCAAGTGGAGATTTTCCGTCCATAAGTTTTACAGAGCTGTCGAGAAGCTCGCGGATATCATAAACACTTCCCCATACTTCAGGCACACCACGGTCTACTTTGAGAAGTCCATAAACAGCTTCCATAGCAGTACGTACAGAATACTCTGTTGTGAAAACAGTATCTCTTGGAGTTTCAGCAAACTGTCCGAGGAAAGCGAAGTTGACACATCCATCTGGGATAACATCCGGGCGGTCACCTTTTGTACGTGGCATGAAGAATGCTGTGATGTAAGGCATCATTGTCGGTACACAGATTGCACTGTTTTCAGCCAGATCCATGATCTGATCTTCCGGAACACCAAGGTGATAGAGCCATTCTGCTGTGATTTCTTTTCCGGTACAGTCTTTCATAGGCTTCTTGATATAGTCACCAGGTACATCAGTAAATAATCCATAAACCCAGACACATACCTTATCTTTATCCTGGTCTTTGAACTGTCCCTGGCGATTGATCGTCCAGCTTAACAGCCAGCTGGAATCCTGGCAGCTGACGATACCGCCGGTTACAACATTTCCGGTGCGAGGGTCACGTTTGCAAATGTCTGTGATATAAGGAATGATCTTGTCATCCAGAGTTGTAACTGTTGCAGATTCCCAGTTTGTCTTGGCAATGTCGGAACAGAATTTCTCCGGATGTCCGAAGGATGGATCCTGACGGGCAATGTTTTTCCAAAGGTTCCATACACCACTTGTGCGGACTTCTGCATCACCGTTTGGCGCATGGTCCTGATCACCATAAATTGTTCCCTCTGTACAGCTTCCGTTTGTGACAAATACGAGGTCGTTTTCTGTCAGGACGATACCTCTTTCCTGTCCATTTACTTTACATTCAATTGCAGATGCAATCTTTTTGTCTCCTTCGAATTTGAATACAACATTTGTGACTTCTGTATTGAACTGGAAGTCCACACCGGCATCTTCGAGGTATCTCTGCATCGGAAGAATGAGGGATTCATACTGATTATATTTTGTGAATTTCAATGCACTGAAATCAGGCAGTCCGGCAATATGGTGGATAAATCTTTGGAAATATAATTTCATTTCCAAAGCACTGTGCCAGTTTTCAAATGCAAACATTGTTCTCCAATAGAGCCAGAAAGTAGAATCAAATACTTCTTCGTCAAAAACATCTTCGATTGTTTTATCGTAGAGATCTTCGTCTTTTGTCATGAAGAGTTTCATGATTTCCATACAGCCCTTCTGGCTGAGGTTGAATTTTCCGTCTGTATGTGCGTCTTTGCCACGATTTACAGTTGCACGGCAAAGGGAATAGTTCGGGTCATGTTTATTGAGCCAGTAATATTCATCAAGTACAGAAACACCAGGTGTCTCGATGGATGGAATGCTGCGGAAGAGATCCCACAGACATTCAAAATGGTTCTCCATCTCACGTCCACCGCGCATTACATAACCTCGGGAAGTATCATAGATTCCATCACATGCACCACCGGCAATATCCATTGCTTCTAAAATGTGGATCTGGCATCCAGGCATCTGTGCATCACGGACAAGAAAACATGCCGCTGCGAGAGAGGCAAGTCCGCTTCCTACGATGTAAGCATTTTTCTGATCTACACCTTCCGGTTTCTCCGGATGTGCAAATGCTTCGTAGTTTCCGTTTGAATAATAAATGCCTTTGCTATTGCGGTCATATTTTCCACGTTCTGTGTTACGATAGTTATTCGGAACGGAAGAATCGGCAATAGTACTCTTCTTAAAAATAGAATTACCGGATTCTTTTTTTGCCTTCTGTGCGAGATAAATTGCAGTTCCTGTTCCTGCTGCCACTGCAGAGATTACACCAAGTTTAGATTTCTTATTTGACATAATAAAACCACCTTTCTGAGAAAACGTATTCATGTCTCGTTTTGAGATATGAAGTATAGTTGTTATAGCTATAGTATGGACATTTTTGAAGATTTTCAATTTACAAAAAGAGGCAAGTGATTAAAAAGTTATCATTTGCCTCTTTTTGTAAAGTATAGGTTTAGTATATTTGTGTTATGAATTTTCTTTTTTAGGAAGTGCTGCGAAATTTTCAATTGAATGCGTAAGGCTTCCATGGATGGTTGTCTTATCGAGCGGCTTTTGAAGCATTAATTTTTTCAGAGATTCTTCCAATATTTGTTTTGTCTAGTTTATCATAGAGGGTCCCTCCGTTTGTTACGAAAACTAAGTGTGACTATAATTTATAGTATCACATTTTCCAAAACAGATAGCAAGTATTACACCATTTTTAAAAATCCTCTAGTGATGTATTTTATTATGGGAAAACAAAGGAGATTCTGTTATAATCTTTAAATAAAGTAAAAGTAAGGTTATAAAGATATGAAAGAAAAGAAAATCACACGGATTCTGCGTATTTTCATGACGCTTCTTAC
>OKSN01001540.1_pt1 | contig 11475 bp, 8 predicted proteins | sample 1606191 | NCBI WGS metagenome assembly OKSN01 (sample SAMEA3879535, study PRJEB24766) | human gut metagenome | biome: human-associated habitat; feature: feces | place: USA | collected 1985/1987
TTGCCACCCATACTGACCATCCTGAGATCAATGCAGATATCCGCAATGATATTCCACGCCGTCAGGTTCATACGGCAATGCTCATTCTGGTGGCATTGATCTTTTCCAAATACTTTTACCTGTCCTGCATGACAAGCTACTTCACATTCTTCCTGATGGACAAGTTTTCGATGACAGTGCAGAATTCCCAGCTATGCCTTTTCGCGTTCCTTGCGGCATCAGCGCTCGGCACCGTAGGCGGAGGACTTTTAGGTGACAAGTACGGAAGGAAATACATAATATGGGGCTCCATCTTGGGAGCAGCGCCTTTTGCCATGCTGCTGCCCCATGTAAACTGTTTCTGGACCATAGTCCTGTCAGTCATCATAGGTCTGGTAATTTCGTCTGCATTCTCATCGATTGTCGTATATGCAACAGACCTGATGCCAGACAGGATAGGGATGATTTCCGGCGTTTTCTTCGGCCTCATGTTCGGTCTGGGCGGCATCGGTTCGGCATTCTTCGGATGGCTTGCGGACAAGACAAGCATATGGTTCATTTTCAATGCCAGCGCATACCTGCCACTTCTCGGCGTCGTGGCCGGATTTCTGCCCGACACCAAGAAAAAGCAATGAAAACAAAAGACGAAGACCTACCTGATGATTTCCCCGATTGCCTCAGTTAATGAAGCATAGATAGGCACGCCGTATTTCGCGCAAGTGATTCTGACATTGTCATATCTGTAGAAACCTTCCGTGCACACTACATGCAGCTTTCCGCTTTTCGCGAACAGGCCCAATTCCAGAAGCGTAATCGGGGGCTTGCTGCCCGGAGCCTTTTCAAACAATTCCGCCACATCCTTCTGCCAATCGACACCGCTCCCCATGTCGATTGTCCCAGCCAAAAAGACTGACTTATAAGATTTCAGGTCAATGCTGTCGGGCATCTCCTCGTGAGGATGAAGCACCAATGTCGGAAGTTTTTCCTGGCCCCTGCCACAGGAAACAATTATCAATGATAGAGTTAAAAGTGCGAAGATGTGGATTCTCTTCATATTGACGTCATATTAGATACATTGACACTATCTGTTCAAGATACTCCTTGTCCACTTCGTCGAATGCTGCAAGTTCCTTACTGTCAATGTCAAGAACCGCCACAATCTGACCGCATTTCCGGCATGGTACGACTATCTCGCTCCGGCTTTCGCTTGAACACGCGATGTGTCCGGGAAACTGCTCGACATCAGGGACGACAAGTGTGCGTTCCTCTCTCCATGAAGTGCCGCAGACTCCCCTGCCCTTCTTTATTCTGGTGCAGGCTACAGGTCCCTGGAATGGCCCGAGCACCAGTTCATCAGTCGAAACGACGCGATAGAACCCTGTCCACCAGAAGCCGAATTCAAAGTGAAGCAAAGCTGCCATGTTGGACATTCTTGCAATCTCATCAGTCTCCCCTGAAAGGACTGACTGGATCCGCGGAATCAGCGCCTCATATTTATCAACCTTTGACATGATCATTTCATTTTGAACAAAGGTAATGCAATCACTCATATCTGCATACCATTCGAGAACAAATTTAAAAAAAGTCCCGATAAGAATCTTACCGGGACCTGAATGCCAGAACTTTTGTCGAGTTTCGTTGTGCACATATCAACAAACCCGTACTCACTGACAATGCGAAGGTACTACTAAAATCCGACAACGTCAATTATTATTGAAAATATTTCCTTTTAGTAAGCATGAAAAAAAATAAGTTGGTAAAGATTTGTGAAGTATTTTCGAGGATAGATTTCTTTTCGAAGAAGGAGTGTACTGGACGTACACGACTGATGAGAAGAGGAATATAGACCGAAAAGACGAGGCATTACCTGTAGTGTGAGAGAAGATGCTCGATACGGCGCTTCATCTCATCGCGGACAGGCTGCGGGGAGATGACTTCCAGATTGGCGTAGGTCATCAGGACACTGTACAGCTCATTGTTCGGCCTGACGGTCAGACTTACATACCCCGTGCCGTCCTCGATCCACACCTTTTGGCTGGTATGTACCGGCTTGGTATTCATGCGGTACCAGTCGTACTTGGACTTCATATCATTGAGATCTGCCTTTAGAATCACCTCCACCGGCTCCTCATTGTACCGTGAGACACCTATTATATCTGAAAAGTAATTTTCGAAATCCACATACCATTCCTTATCCGGCCTGTTCAGCTTCAGATTACCGGACCGCAACCTGTCGACATCTATCTTGAGCACACCATCCGACGGAATTTCTATTCGGTCAATGGCAAGATTCCTCAGTCCGGGCTCATCCCTAACACCATTGTTGTCAGCAATTCTGTATGCCCATCCCATAAGGAACCACCTGTTGAGATACTGTTTCAGATACCAGGGCTGAAAGTCAATGTCCTTGACCTCCATGTAGGCGGCATTGTACTTGAGGCTTAGCGGATGCCCTTCACGTATATGGCGGTACAGACTCCAGAGCAGATTCCTGTTGCGCAGACGCGGATTGCTCTCAAAACTGATGAGCTGCTGCATCAGCTTTCCTCTCCCCTCCAGCTGACGTTTCAGTTTCTTCACCACTGCATCCACGCTTACAAGCCCGCTGATGGACTCCAAGAACTCCAGCGTGTACTCCAGGTCCGCATAACTCTGACTCGGGACCAATGTGCCATTGAATGTCTTGGAATCACGCGCATAGCGATACCTGACCGGCCTCCCGGACCGTTTGTCGATCTTCACGCCATCCAGTCTGGAGAGAAAGCCGATGTCCTTGTATATGGTAACCCGGGAAACGGTCACCTGCCTACCGCTTTCCTCCGAAATGGTCTTTTCGCAGACGGAAATCATATCTTCAATCGTGCTCCACTCTTCGGAGCAAAGGAGGTTGTCAATGGCTCGATACCTCAGTGTTGCATTCTTGTTTGCCGGCATATCTGTATCTGTAAACAATAGGTTTACAAATATAAATAAAAGACGCTTATTGTCAATGTTTTTGAGCGCCAAAGTTTCATAGGGTCTTTTTTCTGCCTAATTTTTATTATATTTTTGCAGCACCCTCAAAAAGACAAACAATCATTATAAATATCATGACAGAATTCGCTTCCAATCTCGAGCGTACAGAGCACGCTCGCCTTCGTTCTGACGCCTTCCGCATTGTATCCTCTGCCATAAGTCACTACAATGCAACTGGTTACACATGGCTCGACCATAATGAGAAGGCGGATATTGTAAGCGACGCCATCGCCAAAGCGTTAGAGACCTTCAATCCCGAGAAAAACACTACTTTCCACACTTGGGTAAACCGCTTAGCCTGGCAGATGACATGCAACAGACTCTCTTCACATCACGACACCTGCAGTATCACCAATTACACAGAAGATGATGAAGAAGTCGAGATGCCTGCATTCACGAACTGGGTTACAGCTGAGGACGAGGTTGTTGCCTGGGAGACGTCACACAGGATTGACAATTTCGTGAATTCGCGCAGCGAGGAGGACCGCATCATCTTCACTATGGACCGCGACGGATACTCCGCAATGGAAATCGCTGAGTTCTTGGGAATGAGCATCCGCAACATCTATGTCAGACTGTCCAGAGCCAAGAAGGCAGTCGCCAAACATCTTGTCGCATAACAAGGCTAGAGCATCTTAACCTAACAGAAGAACTTTCCACTGCCGGGAAATGGCAGTGGAATGAGTTTAATTTGCAAATGAAAAACTACACGAATCATGGTACCTATATCAGTAAATAGCAGCGAGAACAACACACAGACAGAGACATTGCTCGGAAATCTCAATAAAATCATAAACTCGACAAGGAAAACAATGAGGGGTAAGGAGAGGAAACACCAGGATGACCAGGAGATCTCTTTGGTCGAACTGGCGGGAAAACTCACGAAATTGACTGAACCGGTAGGCGAAATCCTTGGGCTCAGCCATATCCAGTGCATAATTTTTGCCGCAATGATAGAGAAATGCTGCAGATACCGGTTTGACTTGTCAGACATTGCCAATGAGATAGGCATAAGCTACATACAACTTATCTCGTTCAATGAAGACATTGAAGACCTCAAGAAAAAAGGCTTCATCAAAATAGACAAGGATAAAAACATCTCAGTTCCCAAGCCCGTCATCAATGCACTGGCCAAGAACACGCCATATCATAAACCTGCGACTACAGGACTGAACACCATAACAATGATGCGCCGGTTCAATGATATCTTCAGTGATATCAGCAGTGATATTCTCGATGACGAGGACGCTATAGCCGAGCTCGACAAACTTGTCATGGATAACCCGGACACAGCCTACTCAAAGGCATGCAAGGAGCTCAAGATAATGTCCTACAAAAATATAGAGCGACAGCTGTTCTACGGACTCAGCAACTTATTCTACAGTGATGATGACGACAAGATCATGTGGTCGCAGGTAGCCGAGCTCTTCAGCCAGGAAGACAGCTATGACTTGATCAAATTTAACGCGGCAAGAGAGGACCTTGGACTGATGAAAAAAGGCATTGTCGAATACACATCCGACAGCGGGATCAAGAGCAAGGATGAAATCCACATATCCGATGACATAAAACGCAGAATCTTTGCCGATGCGGGCACGTTTACCGGCCGCAAGCAGCAGATAGCCGGCACTATCGAGTGCAAGAGCATTGCCCCGAAGGAGCTTTTCTACGAGAAGCACGAGGCGGACCAGGTCGCGACGCTAGAAAGGATGCTTACGGAAGAAGGCTACAAGTCCGTATGCGAAGCACTTAAGAAAAAGAATCTCCGTACCGGGCTCACTGTGCTGATGCATGGCGCCCCTGGCACGGGAAAGACGTCCTGTGTATATGAGCTCGCACGCCGAACCGGACGAGACATCATCATCGCGGACGTGAGCAAGATCAAGAACTGCTATGTGGGTGAAACCGAGAAGAACATCAAGGCACTTTTCGACGACTACAAGCGCAGCGTGAACGAGGACGGGCGGCCTAAAATTCTCCTTTTCAATGAAGCGGATGCCATCTTCGGCGTACGCAAGGAAGGGGCTACCGATGCCGTGGACAAGATGGAAGGCAGTCTGCAGAACATTATCCTCCAGGGAATGGAGGACCTCGAGGGCATACTCATCGCCACCACCAACCTCACAGGTTCTCTGGACAAGGCATTCATGAGGAGATTCCTCTACAAAATCGAATTCTCCAGGCCATCCGCAGCCTGCAAAAAGAAAATCTGGAAGTCAATGCTTCCCGAGCTCTCCGATGCACAGGCCCTCGAACTCGCGGAAGAGTATGAGGCGTTCACCGGAGGAAATATCGAGAACATATGCCGCAAGAAGATGATTCAGAGCATCATAGATGGTGTTGAACCGAACTTCGAGGACATTAAGTCTTTCTGCGACGACGAAATAATCGGCGCTAAGGCCAATGTAAAGAAAATAGGATTTTAGATCCGGTGATCCTTGTACGTATCACACTGGGTGCGGATCATGTCGGTTCAGAACTCTCTTACGGGTTCTGCCGTGACGGGCAAGGCCGCTTCATACCGTTCTCGCAAAAGCATAGCGACAGCCAGAAATAGGAGAATTACATTGTTTGGAGGAAGAAATGATGACCAGACTTCTCGAGCAGTTACTGTCGGATGCCGTATATTGTGTCGCGTCCCGCATTCGTTATGCCGCTTGCAATGTCGGTGATATAAATCAGATTATACAGCAGACTGTTTCTTATATCCGTTCCGAGTATCTAAAGCCCAAACTACATGGCAAAAGAAAGTTGAGCGACAGCCTTAAGGAAGCTTATCTCGAGGAACTCAATGAAGCTGAAATCATCGCAACTGAAAAGATTCAGCAGCAATACTTTGTCTGTCGCAAGCGCAGAGACATAGCGCTGATTGAGTATCCGTCCTTAAGTCTGATTGTCAGCAAGGAGCTGGGCAGGAAGCAAATTCCTTATATATTGGAAACAGTTTTGGACGAGAACATCTTGACTGTCCATATTACTTCCGAGTATTTCTTCGATATTCCTCTTAGTCTCGAGAACGTAGAAAAGACGACGGACCTGCTGGAATACTTTATAATGCGCCCTGACTGTGCAAAGAGAGAAATGCCTGAAATCCGCAAGCGTTATGATCCCAAATTAGCCAGTTCTTGGAAAGAAGCAGCATCTTTATGGAAAGTCATTTGAGTTTTGTATGTCTGACGGTGGTTGGGGGAATTCTTTTTTCCTTCATCAAAGGTACGATATTTCTATCACGTTATCAATCAATTTATTGAGAAATCGTTGAGCACTTCCCGACACTCACCGTCACTGTATTCCCAGAGACTGTCGCAGACATCATTCGCGCTTAGCAAACCGAAATCATCCAAATCGCGCCACCCTCCGAAAGCTCCGCCGATGTTCAATCCATAGAATTTCATTCCGGAAGCCTTCTGCTCATCTATCAGACCTTTCACTGAATCGTCAATCTGGCCCCATCCGAAATCCGAGATACAGAGGATATCCGCCGTGTCGAACTTCTTCGCCCTCGGCATTATATCCTGAAAAAGCCACTCGAACATGGCATTTTCGTCATTTCCTCCCATAGAGACATCGGAAAGAAACTCGAGAAGTTTGCTCCGGTCATTTCCCAGCGAATCCACACGCATCATCTTGTGGGAGTCCGAGTAGGCGACGATCAGGACCTCCCTGTGACGCCGTTTCGCTATAATGGTCACGGCATAGGCCAACTGGATAGCCACTTGCAACGGTTCGCCACTCATGGAAGAACTCTCATCCACACAGATGATGACAGGTCCGTCCTTATGGTCGTCAGGACGCGAGGCCTGGGATGCTGAAGCAAAAACCTGAAGCCGTTTCTCGGCAAAATTCATGAAGAAGACGTCCTGGGTGGCCTTCTCCGACAAGAGGACCAATTCAGAAGGAAGCAGCGCGGAAAGATTATTGCCGACGGTTATCCCTTCAATATCACTCTTTGACGCCACTGAAAATCTTCCCCTTGTTTCCGTCACGTCCTCTCCTGCCCTGCCGATAAGCAAGGCGAGCTTCTTCAGGGATTCAGGGATGCTGCGAAGGTAAATATTCTCCCTTCTCTGCTGCTCCATCTTCGGGTCACAGGCGCCAATGCCCATAAAATCGTCATTTTCATCATCATTGTCTTCCAAGAAGTCCTGAAGTCCGGACATATCTGGACCCATTCCCTCTTTACGCCCTTCATCATTGCCCCCATCGCCCTCCGGGATATTGACTTTTGTCGATAGATTTCCCTCCAAATCCATTCTGGCCTTCTTTCTAGCCTTCTGCGACGACTCATATATCCGCCTCCTTCTTTCCATAAGCGCCAACCAGAGCGAGAAGAATTCCTCTATCAGTTTATTCATTCTTTCTTCCGTCAGACGCCCAGCCGCACGTTCACTTTCGAGCCTGTCCGCAAACGCTTCCAGTTCATTGGACGCATCCTCCCGCCACATCATGACGGGCTTTGCCGTATCCAGAAAGCGTTTGTCAGCAATCACATTCAAGACAGTCCGACGGACAGGGTTGTCTTCCACCTCGGCCCGATCCAGCAGAAACTGCGAGATGTCACTGCCTGAGAATTTGGCGACAGCCACTGCCAATGTCATTGACCGTATCAACTTATCTTCCGCCATTATACTTCTGCAATGTCTTTGTCATCAATGAATAGTGTTGGATGTCCGCCAGGAACACATTGGCTTCGACCTGCCGACGGAACTCCGCGAGCATAAGACCGGCGCCACCAATGGCCGAACTTGACATGGAGGCATCAGCGCCTGAAACTGCCACGGCGTTCTTCTTCCGTAGCCGATAGACATAATTATTGATTGCCACAGCCCCGCTTCTCGGGGACTTTATAAGAAACGAGACCTCCGACTCTCCGGCAAGGTCCACCAGGTCGTTCCCTACAAAGCGACCCGGGACGGCTTCCGGCGTAAGCTTATTGTAATCGGAAATTCTGATCCTGAGGGACTCCCCTCCTGCATCAATGATATAATGGACACCGTCCGGAGAGAAGAATTCTTCCTGACCGCTGCGACTACTCGCAGGACTTGCCTGACGTCTTGTGACCGGCCAGGTCATAGAATCCTTGAGAATAGTCTTGGCAAGTTCCTCACATATGTCCTTCCCGACTTTGGCAATCTGGCTGTCGTGATCCCATATCATGTGCTCCAGCAGCAGACAATCGGAGTAATCCACCTGACACCGCCCGTTCAGAAGAGCGGACATCCGCATAATTCCCAATATCTTCTTCCACCGGCGGTCCGACACATACGGCACCTCGTGCTCATCCGAGTCGTTTTCCTGCGCCTGTCTTACAATCAGAGTCCTCAGGTTATAGATAAAATCCATTATGCTCTCCGGGACATCTATGTCTCTTGAACGGGAAATCAGCGACCGGTATTCTTCATCACTGAATGCCAGCTCCCTATCCACACTCGGTTCCGCACTCCTTCCGGACAGCAGAGCCCTGAAATTCAGCCGGTCACCAATGGGACGCACAATATAGCGGATAAGGAAACGGTCCCAAAGTGCTTCAAGGCCTTCCCCTTCAGCCGGAAGCTCATTCGATGCCGAGATGATGCCTTTCAGGGGCAGTTCCAAATCCTTGTCACCGTTGCGGAATATCTTCTCATTGATGGCAGTCAGCAGCGAGTTCTGTATTGACGGGCCGGCCTTCCAGATTTCATCCAGGAATACGATATCCGCTGTCGGCAAATAGCCGTCAGTCACTCTCTCATACGTGTCACCGTCCTTCAGTTTACTGATGGAGACGGGGCCGAATATCTCATCCGGTGTGCTGAAACGGCTCATCAGGTACTCAAAGCTGCGGGCATCGCGGAATGCCATTTTCAGTCTCCGCGCCACCATGCTTTTCCCGACACCCGGCACACCCAGCAGAAAGATGCTCTCGCCCGAGAGCGCAGCAAGCAGGCTGAGGCCAATGACCTCGTCACGTTCATAGGCCCCGGCACTCATCGCATCCAAAAGGCTTATAATCCTGTCTCTAAAATTGTTTGTCATATCTTGTTTTTAATCGGTGAAACCATATCCAGGACATCATCCATTGTCAACTTCGAACTGCGGTCAGTTCCCGCCAAGATGGCATCCGAAATCTCTTTCTTCGTTTCATGCAGACGCAGGATCTTCTCCTCAATGGTATGCTGCGACACCAGCCTGATGACCGTCACCGCACGTCCCTGCCCCAGGCGGTGAGCCCTGTCCTCGGCCTGCTTCTCTATGGACTGATTCCACCACGGGTCGGCGATGATGACATAGTTCGCCGCAGTAAGATTCAGACCCAGTCCTCCTGCCTTCAGGCTCACAAGGAAGATCGGACAGACGCCGGACTGGAACTTCGTTACAAGCATCTTACGTTCCTGAAGCGGAGTGCTGCCATCCAGATAGAGGTAATTGTACCCTTCCTTCGTGAGCATCCTGCCGATGATGTCCAGGAATGAAGTGAACTGTGAAAAGATGATCACATTGTTGTTTCCTCCCGCCATCAATGTGGACATGATGTCCTTCAAGGCATCCACCTTGGAAGAGCCTCCCTTCCATCCCGGAGTTACCAGCTCCATCGCATTGGCCATGAGGCGAAGACGGGTCAACTCCGCAAAGAACTCCACCTTGATATCCCGTGCAAGTGTCCTTTCCTTGGCGGTTTTTCTCTTCTTGTACTTGAGTTCAAGCCTCTTTCGAGCCTCCTCATACACAGCCATCTCATTGACACTCAGGTGGACCGGATGCAGATAGCTCACCTTGTCCGGAAGGTCTCCCAGGACCTGTTCCTTGGTCCGACGGAGAATGAACGGCTGGGTAAGACCTTTGAGCAGTTCCCTCTTGTAATCATCCATTTCAGGTCCGTTGATGTATTTGTCCCGGAAACTGGCCCAGGTGCCTAAAAGTCCCGGATTGATGAACTGCATCAGGTTCCAGAGTTCTCCCATATGATTCTGCACTGGCGTTCCCGTAAGAATCAGCCGGCTTCCGGCCTGGAGAGACATCGCAGCCTGTGACATCCGCGTCGTTCGGTTCTTTATCTGATGGGCCTCGTCAAGGCACACCACGTTCCAGCCGACAGACTTGAGCAAATCAATGGATGTCACCATTACGCCATAACTGACCAGGAACAGGTCCCCGGCCACAGCACTCTCTATCGCAGTTTTTCTGTCCTGCACCTCATTCAGGACCGTAACATTCAGCGAAGGAGCGAAGCGCTCGGCTTCGGCAGCCCAGTTGGGGACAATGGATGTGGGCGCAACCACAAGAGATGGTCCCGTATCTTTCTTATGAAGCAGAAATGCCAATGCCTGTACGGTTTTCCCAAGGCCCATGTCATCGGCAAGACAGGCTCCGGCACCCCAGCTGTCAAGACGCACCATCCACTGGTAACCCTGCATCTGGTAATCACGCAATGTCGCGCCAAAACCTTCCGGAAGTACCGGCGAGGACTCGTAAGCCGACTCCATACGTGCGAGCAGGTCCTTGAATCCTTCATCCATCTCCGCATGCAGACCTCCGTCTTCGCCCAGCACCTTTGCCAGGGCACCTACCTGAATAGCAGGGATACTGATGCGTCCTTTCCTGTCAGTTCTGCCGAGATCGGAAATCTCAGCGAGATGCTTCTGTAGAGTCTTGGACATCTTGGCATATTCCTTCTCCCCTACTTTGATGTATCCCTCTATATCAGAGTCCGTCCACATTGCAAGAATTTCCTCCAGAGTCCTTTTCTTGCCGGACACCTTGACGCTCCCTTCAACCTCGAACCAGTTCATGTTTGTGGACACGGAAATGTCCACGTCCTTCGATTCCGATATTTCCGAGAATTTCAGAATCTCGCCTTCCGGCCATTCCATGAAGTATGACTGCGGATTGTCATGGACAAATGACATCAGCGCAAGCAAGTGCTCAGGAGCAGAGAATCTGGCAGTCTGGTAGTCCTCATAAGGGATTCCAAGCTCCACCTCGAAGAATTTACGGAGAACGTCATAGTTCTCATACTCACTGAAAAGATCTCTCCTGACGGCCACCGTGTGACCTTCCAATGTGTCATATACGTTCTCTCCTCCTTCACCCGGTGAAAACCTGGACAGTCCTTCCACAATCGGCACCGCCTGGACAGTCATCTCATAATCATCTTCCACAGGCCGGACGCGGACAGCCAGAACCGGCGAACCGTCCTTCTCCTCTATCCTGCCGAGATCCGCAAGATCAGTATGCAGTTCTACAATCCCGTCCAGTTTCTCTAGCGTCTGTCGCAGCCCTGCAAGTGCCGACGAGGGAATCGACCCCATCTTGAGCATCCTGTCTATGACCGCCCTCTGTTCCGGGCTCATGACAATGACATGATAGACACCATCTTCATCAATGGTCACCAATGATTCCGGAACAGATGCACCTGCGGATTGCGGAAGGGAGACATTAGATCCGATCCTGATTTCCATGCCCTCCGCACGGAATGACAGCCAAGGGGATTCCACTTCCACA
>OKSN01001542.1_pt1 | contig 11438 bp, 10 predicted proteins | sample 1606191 | NCBI WGS metagenome assembly OKSN01 (sample SAMEA3879535, study PRJEB24766) | human gut metagenome | biome: human-associated habitat; feature: feces | place: USA | collected 1985/1987
GGCATAGCGCTTTTCACGCCGCAGTTCAGCTATCTTATTCACCACAATATCCCCTTCTTCCACATCACTGTATGCCTGGTACACACCAATGGCCTCTCCCTTCTCCTTTTCCGAGAACACTTCCTTGCGTATCTGCCACTGGTTCTTTTCTATCAGGCTGTTGGCCGCGCGGACAATGGTCTGGGTGGAACGGTAATTCTGCTCCAGCTTGAAGACCTTCGTATCGGGATATACTTTCGTAAAGTAGAGAATATTGTCAATATCGGCACCACGGAAGGAGTAGATACTCTGTGCATCATCCCCCACCACACAGACATGCTGATGGTTCTTGGCAAGTTGCAGCACAATGCTGTGCTGTGCAAAATTGGTATCCTGATACTCATCTACCAGAATGTAACGGAACTGGTCCTGATAACGCGCCAACACCTCGGGGTGGTCCCGGAACAGCAGGAATGTGTAGAACAGCAAATCGTCGAAGTCCATCGCATCTGCCTGCCGGCAACGCTCCCAATATCTCTGGTAGATGTCGCGAAGCGCCGGAACCTTGGCTGCACGGTCTCCTTCGTAAGCCTCCTTGTCGTTGGCATAGCCTGCCGGAGAAACCAGATGATTCTTGGCATTCGAGATACGCGCCTGCACCATCCCCGGCTTGTACACTTTCTCATCCAGCCCCATTTCCTTGATAATGGAACGTATCAAGCTTTTACTGTCTGCCGTATCGTAAATGGTAAACTGCGAAGTGAAGCCGATATACCCGGCCTCGACATGCAGAATGCGCAGGAACATGGAGTGAAAGGTTCCCATCCACAGATGGCGCGCCCTCTCCGGCCCCACCTGACGGGCTATACGCTCCTTCATTTCGCGCGCCGCCTTGTTGGTAAAGGTCAATGCCAGAATGTTCCAAGGCTGGTAGCCATTCTCCAGCAGATAAGCAATCTTGTAGGTCAGCACGCGCGTCTTTCCCGAACCGGCACCGGCTATCACCAGTGACGGACCGTCATTGTATAACACCGCGTTCCGTTGTCCTTCGTTCAGTTCCTCTATATAATCGGGCATATCCGTATAATCTTAAAATGATGATATTTTTTCTTCCTTTGTTTTTACGGAGGCAAAGATAAAAAAAGCTTCGGAGACGTACGAACATTTCTATAGGTTATAGTGTTTATATAGTAAAGTTCCAAAATTAAATAATTGAAACTTATGAATACAATATTAACGATTTTAATGATAACAGTTATGACTTACGAAATGCCAAAACTTCCCTACACCAACAATGCACTGGAACCTGTAATCAGTCAGCAAACCATAGATTACCACTACGGTAAACATCTGCAAACCTATGTGAACAACCTCAACAACCTCGTTCCGGGAACGGAATTTGAAGGCAAAGACCTGGTAACCATTGTTGCCACAGCACCGGACGGTGCCATCTTCAACAATGCAGGACAAGTGTTGAACCACACATTATACTTCTTACAGTTTGCTCCGAAGCCTGCCCACAGCGAGCCTACCGGCAAGCTGGCAGAAGCCATCAAACGCGACTTCGGCAGCTTTGAGAATTTCAAGAAGGAATTCAACGCGGCAGCTGTCGGCTTGTTCGGCTCCGGATGGGCTTGGTTGTCTGCCGACAAGAACGGCAAACTCCACATCACCAAAGAAGCCAACGGTAGCAATCCGGTACGCTCCGGTCTTGTTCCGCTACTCGGATTCGACGTGTGGGAACATGCCTACTATCTTGATTACCAGAACCGCCGTGCCGACCATGTGAACGAACTGTGGAGCATCATCGACTGGGATGTAGTAGGTAAAAGACTGAAATAAGCAACAAGGTCCCACTAAACATGTTAATGACGCATTCTTGAGCAACTAAGATTCAAGAATGCGTTTTCTTGTTTAAAATAGCCATCTAACATATTTTAAAGAAATTCTTTGGCTTCTACCATAAGTATTCATTAACTTTGCTAAACTTAAAAGTTAAACAAAAGAAATGAAACTCATCGTAGTAACAGCACCCACATTTTTTGTGGAAGAAGACAAGATTATCACGGCACTATTCGAAGAGGGGCTGGATATTCTACATCTGAGGAAGCCGGAAACTCCCGCCATGTATTCAGAACGGCTTTTAACGCTGATACCCGCAAAATACCATAAGCGCATCATTACCCATGAGCACTTCTACCTGCAGGAAGAGTTCAGCCTGATGGGGATTCATCTAAACACCCGCAATCCCAAAGAGCCCCATGACTATTCGGGTCACATCAGTTGCACCTGCCATTCACTGGATGAAGTGCAGAACAAGAAGCATTTCTATGACTATCTGTTCCTAAGCCCGATATATAATTGCATCACAAAGTCCGGAGTCACGTCCGGCTTCACAGCCGAAGAGTTGCGGCAAGCAGGAAAAAGTAAGGTCATAGACAGTAGAGTCATGGCTTTGGGAGGCATTACTCCCGACAACATACTGGAGATTAAGGATTACGGATTCGGTGGTGCCGTTGTAATGGGTGACTTATGGAATAAATTCAATGCCTGCACCGACCGCGATTATCTGGAAGTAATCCGCCACTTCAAGAAGTTGAAGAAAATGGCTGATTGAGCCTTGCCTTGGACTGGCAAATCAAAATTTACCGTACTCTTTGTATTCAATACCGGCAGGCAACGTGAAATAGAAGGTGGAGCCTTCCCCTTTCTTAGACTCCACACCGATACCTCCCCCATAGTGCTCCACAATAGATTTGGTGATGGAAAGCCCCAACCCCGTACCTTTGATATTGTAGTTCATCTTCACAAACCGTTCAAAGATGGCATGTCTTCCCACTTCATCGATACCACAGCCTGTATCTGCCACATAAAAATAGAAGTTATGGTTGCTCAATCTCCTGCAACCGATTTTCACACTGCCCATTTCCGTAAACTTCAAGGCATTCCTCACCAAGTTACCTATGACTTGGGCAAAACGCACACGGTCTACCACCAAACGGCATTGAGGCAGCCGTTCTACAAACTCCACCTGAATGCCCGTGGGATGCGAGCGCATATTCTCCGTCGTGCAGACTTCATCAATCAGCGCGTTTACATCCACTTCTCCATCGTTATATTCCAGGGTATTTGCCTCAATCTTCGAATAGTCCAGCAAGTCATTGACCAGTTGCAGCAGCGAGTCCTTGTTATCATTAATCTCCTTCAAGAAAGCCATACGGGTTTCTCTGTCCAAATTATCCATTTCGGCAAGCATGGTTGTAAAGCCTACAATAGCATTCAAAGGAGTACGTATTTCGTGAGTCATATTAGCTATGAAAGCATTCTTCAGCTGATTGGATTCTTCGGCAACCTCATTGATGCGCTGCAACGTCTTCAACCTTTTGCTCTTGCTGATGGAAATGATTATCATGATGACCAAGAGCAGAATGACAATCATTCCAAAACTGTATATTAGTGCTTCATTCTTCTGATAGAGGTCGCTGGTCCAGACATCATATGCTGCCGTAATTGTCAATATCATCGTTTTTTGCTTGCTTATTGGAAACTATAAAATTATGGGAAGCAAATATACTAAAGAAAATACAAATAAATTAATAGAAACTACAGTTTTTTCCAACAAAATAGGCCGCATGCCATTACCAAGTAAAGCATGCAGCCCATAAATGTCATTATTCAGTATTATTGAAATCAGCCTTCAATGGCAGCCTGCGCCGCAGCCAGACGTGCAATAGGCACACGGAACGGAGAACAGCTGACATAATTCAAGCCAACTTTGTGGCAGAACTTCACAGAAGAAGGCTCACCGCCATGTTCGCCGCAGATACCGCACTTCAAATCCGGACGGATAGCACGTCCCTTTTCAGTAGCCATGCGCACCAACTGTCCTACACCATTCTGGTCGAGTACCTGGAACGGGTCTACTTTCAGAATCTTCTTCTCCAGATAAATCGGGAGGAAGGAAGCGATATCGTCGCGTGAATAACCAAATGTCATCTGAGTCAAGTCGTTCGTACCGAATGAGAAGAACTCGGCAGAGGAAGCAATGCGGTCGGCAGTCAAGGCGGCACGCGGAATCTCAATCATTGTACCTACCTTGAAGTCGATGCTGTCACCCACTTCTTCAAACAACTGGGCAGCCTCAGCACGAATCACTTCTTCCTGCTGCTTGAACTCATACAAGATACCGGTCAGAGGCACCATGATTTCAGGATGGGTTTCAACACCTTCCTTCTTCAATTCCAAAGCAGCACCCAGGATGGCACGCGTCTGCATCTGTGTAATTTCAGGATATGTATTTCCCAAACGGCAACCACGATGACCCAACATCGGATTATGCTCACAAAGTGCCTCAACACGTTGCTGGATATACTGGAGGCTCACGCCCATCGTATCTGCCATTTCCTGCTGTCCCTTCAGGTCATGGGGAACAAACTCATGCAAAGGAGGGTCGAGCAGACGCACCGTCACCGGACAGCCTTCCATTGCCTTGAAAATTCCCTTGAAGTCAGCTTGCTGGTAGGGAAGAATCTTAGCCAAAGCCTTGCGGCGCCCTTCTGCATTTTCTGCCAGAATCATCTCGCGCATGGCTTTAATCTTCTCGCCTTCAAAGAACATGTGTTCCGTACGGCAAAGACCGATACCCACAGCGCCAAAATTACGTGCTACTGCGGCATCATGAGGAGTATCCGCATTGGTACGAACCTGCAGCTTCGTATATTTGTCTGCCAAATCCATCAGTTCCGCAAAGTCACCGGACAGCTCAGCCGCTTTTGTCTCCACCTTGTCTTTATATACTTCACCGGTGCTTCCGTTCAAGGAGATATAGTCACCTTCTTTCAACAGTACACCATCCACTTCCACTGTACGCGCCTTGTAGTCGATGTTCAAGGCACCTGCACCAGACACACAGCACTTACCCATACCACGAGCAACCACTGCCGCATGCGAAGTCATACCACCGCGGGCAGTCAGGATACCTTCGGCAACTGCCATACCTGCCAAATCTTCCGGAGAAGTCTCGATACGTACCATCACCACACGCTTGCCGGCAGCATGCCATTCGGCAGCATCATCGGCAAAGAATACGATTTGTCCCGTAGCGGCACCCGGAGAAGCGGGAAGACCACGAGTCAACACCTTAGCTTGTTTCAGAGCTGTCTTATCAAATACCGGGTGGAGCAGTTCGTCCAACTTATTGGGCTCACAACGCATCAATGCAGTCTTTTCGTCAATCATACCTTGATGGAGCAAGTCCATGGCAATCTTCACCATAGCGGCTCCGGTACGCTTACCGTTACGGGTCTGGAGGAACCAGAGTTTACCCTCTTGTACTGTAAACTCCATATCCTGCATATCACGGTAGTGATTTTCGAGTTTTGTCTGCAAAGCATCCAGTTCCTTATAGATTTCCGGCATAGCCTCCTCCATGGAAGGATATTTGCTGACACGTTCTTCTTCGCTTACACCGGCTAATTCAGCCCAACGTTGAGAACCGATTTTTGTAATCTGTTGCGGAGTACGGATACCGGCAACCACGTCTTCGCCTTGTGCATTAATCAAATACTCACCGTTGAAAAGGTCTTCACCGGTAGCAGCATCGCGGCTGAAGCAAACACCCGTAGCAGAGCTCTCGCCCATATTACCGAATACCATAGCCTGAACGCTTACGGCAGTACCCCATTCGTCAGGAATTCCCTCCATCTTACGATACAAAATAGCACGTTCGTTCATCCAGGAGTTGAATACGGCACAAACGGCACCCCACAACTGCTCGTAGGCACAAGTCGGGAAGTCTTTTCCGGTTTGTTCTTTCACCGCAGCCTTGAACTTCTTCACGAGTTCCTTAAGGTCTTCCACCTCAAGCTCGTTATCCAGCTTCACGCCTTTAGCATGTTTCACCTCTTCTATAATAGCCTCGAACGGGTCTACATCTTCCTTGTTCACCGGTTTCATGCCCAGCACCACGTCGCCATACATCTGCACGAAACGACGGTAAGAGTCCCATGCAAAGCGTGCGCGTCAGGCCTTCCACCACTTCGTCATTCAAGCCAAGATTCAGGATAGTGTCCATCATGCCCGGCATGGAAGCGCGCGCACCCGAACGTACGGAAACCAGCAACGGATTCTCCACATCACCGAATTTGGAACGCATCAGTGTTTCCACATGGGCAATGGCTTGTTCAACTTCATTCTTCAACAGAGCAACGACTTTATCCTGCCCCATTTCATAATATTCCGTACAAACTTCTGTCGTTATTGTAAAGCCCGGAGGAACCGGAACCCCTATAAGGTTCATTTCTGCAAGGTTAGCACCTTTCCCACCCAAAAGGTTTCTCATATCGGCCTTTCCTTCTGCCTGGCCGTTACCAAAGGTATAAACTCTTTTTTTGTCCATAATATAAATTTAAAGTTTTTGATAGTGATTTCTCTTTTCTGCTCGCAAATCTAAGTATATTTCGCAGACTAGAAAACTTTTTCAGAAAAAACTTTATGCTAAAATGCAATTTCGACATTGCAATCTTTAATATTTCATTTCATAGAGAGAAATCCCGAAAAAATGTCTATTTTTGCCGAAGAATTTATTAGATTGGTGTAAAAGTGGCAAGAAAGAGAAAAGAACTTCCCCTACTGGAGAAGGTGACAATTACGGATGTGGCTGCCGAAGGAAAAGCCATCGCAAAAGTCAATGATTTGGTGATTTTCGTACCATATGTCGTCCCCGGCGATGTAGTTGACCTGCAAATTAAGAGAAAAAAGCATCATTATGCTGAAGCCGAGGCTGTGAAATTCCATGAATATTCGGCAGTACGGGCAGTTCCATTCTGCCAACATTATGGTGTATGCGGCGGTTGTAAATGGCAGGTTCTCCCCTATTCCGAGCAAATCAAGTATAAGCAAAAACAAGTAACGGACAACCTCACCCGCATCGGCAAAATCGAATTGCCGGAAATCTCTCCGATATTAGGTTCAGAAAAAACTCAGTTCTACCGGAATAAACTGGAGTACACTTTTTCCAACAAACGTTGGCTGACAACAGAAGAGGTTCAGCAGAATGTAGTGTACGAACAGATGAATGCCGTAGGCTTCCATATTCCCAATGCTTTCGATAAAGTGCTTGCCATAGAAAAGTGCTGGTTGCAGGACGATATATCCAACCGCATCCGCAATGCGGTACGCGACTATGCCTACCAGCACAACTATTCCTTCATCAACCTGCGTACGCATGAAGGAATGCTACGCAATATGATTGTGCGTACCTCTACCACCGGCGAACTGATGGTAATCCTCATCTGCAAGATAGAGAAAGAGGAGGAAATGGCTCTGTTCAAGCAAATGCTGCAATACATAGCAGATACATTCCCCGAAATCACTTCCCTGCTATACATTATTAATAATAAGTGCAACGATACCATCACCGACCTCGAGGTACACACCTTCAAGGGAAAAGACCACATCTTCGAGGAAATGGAGGGACTGCGCTTCAAGGTAGGTCCCAAATCTTTCTATCAGACCAACTCCGAACAAGCCTACAACCTCTACAAAGTAGCACGCAACTTTGCCGGACTGACCGGTAACGAGCTTGTTTATGACCTTTATACCGGCACGGGTACCATTGCCAATTTCGTATCCAAGCACGCACGCCAGGTAATCGGCATAGAATATGTGCCCGAAGCCATTGAAGACGCCAAGGTCAATGCCGAGATTAACGGAATTAAAAACACATTGTTCTTTGCCGGAGATATGAAAGACATGCTGACACAAGACTTCATCAACCAATACGGCCGTCCCGATGTCATCATCACCGACCCTCCCCGTGCCGGAATGCACCAGGATGTAGTGGATGTCATTCTGTTTGCCGAGCCCAAACGCATCGTATACGTCAGCTGTAATCCGGCTACGCAGGCGCGCGACCTGCAACTGCTCGATGCGAAATATAAAGTGAAGGCCGTTCAACCGGTAGACATGTTCCCGCACACCCACCATGTGGAAAACGTAGTATTATTGGAATTAAAAGATTGAAAGTCCAAGTAGTTTTCAATCGTAAATTGTAAATTGTCTAATCGTAAATTAAAACCAGTCGTGGCAAAAGAAAAAATTACAGCAAGAGCCCGCACACAATATACGGACTACATGGTGAAGGAACCGATGGAGCTCATGGAGTTTCTGGCAGCTAAAATGCCGGACGCCAGCCGCACCAAGCTGAAATCATTGCTGAGCAAACGCATTATATATGTGGACAGCGTTATCACTACACAATACAATTTTCCCCTGAAACCGGGTATGAAAGTACAAATCAGCCGTGAGAAGGGACGTAAAGAGTTCAACCATAAACTGATGAAGATTGTATACGAGGATGCCTATATCATCGTGATAGAGAAGATGCAGGGTTTGCTGTCCGTCAACACTGACCGGCAAAAGGAACGTACCGCCTATACCATCTTGAATGAATACGTGCAACGCTCGGGCAAGCAGCACCGTGTACACATCGTGCACCGCCTGGACCGTGACACCTCCGGCTTGATGATGTTTGCCAAAGACGAGAAGACCCAACGTACACTACGCGATAACTGGCATGACATTGTAACAGACCGGCGATACGTAGCCGTGGTGGTCGGCGAGATGGAAAAAGATGCAGGAACCGTGGTTTCTTGGTTGACAGACCGTAAGCTGTATGTATACTCCAGCCCGACAGATGACGGGGGACAAGAATCCATTACGCATTACCGTACCATCAAACGAGCCAATGGATACTCTCTCGTTGAACTGAACCTGGAAACGGGACGAAAAAACCAGATACGTGTACACATGCAGGATTTGGGGCATCCCATTATCGGCGACGGACGCTATGGACTGGAAGACGTAAATCCTATCGGACGCTTGGCCCTGCATGCTTTCAAACTCTGTTTCTATCATCCCGTCACGGGAGAGCTGATGCGGTTTGAAACACCTTATCCGGGAGAGTTCAAGAAATTGGTTTTGAAGAATAAGTAAAAAGCTGACATACAATAAAAAACGGAGCAATTGATTTGCTCCGTTTTTTATTGATAAGCATGTCGTCATTGCCGACGCATACGAAAAGGCTGTCCGTGAATATTATCTTGATATTCCCTCCAGCTATTATACCAAGTACCACTGAAAGAATAAGAATCAGCCATGGCTCCTTCAATGTAAGCCATGCTGCCATCATCATAGAATTCCAATTCCATCAGATTGTAAGCCCCACTAACCCAATTCCATCTGAAAAGCAAATAATTCGGGTCGCCATATGAACCAATAGTACCTTGGTTGCGCGCGTTAAAGGTCATAATCGTCCCCCTACCCCAAGTATATGCCCCGAAATCTATTTCTTCAGATGTATACCATTCACCGGGCAGATTATATTCCGTTTCTTCCTCACTATCACATGATGTCAATCCTAATACAAGGACAAACAACAATAACATTTTTGTGTATTTCAACATATTATTCATAAGCCATACTTTATTTATAATTAGCATCTACCATCATAACAACCACTCCATCCAGTTTACCGGATAAATAATGTTCGCGCACCCATACATTATCAAAGTACTTGATTTCACCGGCACCATAATTCAGAGTCAACCCCTCCATAGACTTATCCATCCATTTCCAAGTAAAAGTACGTGAAGTCGTTTCATAGGGACGGGACTCGCCTCCGCGATAATACTCCCAGATTTCCTGTCCAGAATTATCAGCCTTGGCAAACTTCAGCTGATGACTGCATAACACTTCAACTCCATCTTTGTTTTCCGTCTGATATTCTTCTATCCACGTCTTCCCACACAATTTGTCGTCGCTATTCTGCATGGTATAATATACATCATCCCCACAAGACGCCAGCCCAATCGTAAATACACACAACAGCAATATCTTCACATAATTCAAAGTCTTCATAAGTTATCGAGTTTAGTTAATACTTGCGGACAAACATACACAAAAAAAATGAAACACTTAATACTTATCCTGGAATTTCTTGTAGAAGACAAGGAATAAAATAAATCCCATCAGTGCAAACGGTACGCCTGCCAATGCGGGATAACGGTATCCTCCACTCAAGGCAAGGCCTCCGATATAGGCTCCGATAGCATTCCCCAAATTGAAGGCCATCTGCACACAAGCGCCTCCCAACATTTCTCCTCCAGGGGCCACACGAATCATCAACACCTGCTCCGGACTGGAGACGGCAAACAAACCTGCCGTACAGAGTGTCATCAATATTGCCGAACACCACGGATGGGGCGAGAGTAAAAATATCAATAATAAAATAACACATATCATCCCTTGCACCACCGTACCTACCTTTCCCGGAGTGTACCGGTCGGACATGCGCCCACTGACCAGATTGCCGGCAACCATTCCGAATCCTGCCAGTACCATCAGCGCTGTAATGCTTTCCGCACTAAAACCGGAAACCTCGGTCAGCAACGGGGTGATGTAGCTATACCAGCAGAATACGCCACCGTTGCCCAAAGCCGTAGCTCCCAATATGAGCCACGGCGCCGGCTTCTTCAAAAAACGGAACTGCCCTTTAAATCCCGTATCTTTCAGACCTTCGACCTGCGGTACCCAACGCCAAATGTAGTACAATGTTATCAATCCCCAGGCACCTACCAACAGAAACGTGACACGCCAAGACAGTGTATGGCTCAACGAAGTACCCAACGGCACACCAAACAGATTGGCCACAGTCATTCCCGCTATCATAATTGAAACCGCCTCCGAACTTTTCCCCTTATCAGCCAATTTTCCCGCTACAATGGAAGCTACCCCAAAATAAGCGCCATGAGGAAGCCCGGAAACAAAACGTCCCAACAGCAAGACCCAATAATTGGGTGCCATAGACGCACAAATATTACCCACAATCATTAATGCCATCAAGACCAGCAGAATCTGCTTCAACGGGCGTTTACGGGCCAGGAGCAGCATGGGCGCACCAAAACAAACACCCAACGCATACGCAGAAATGAAATGACCGGCCACGGGAATGCTGATTCCCAAATCAGTAGCCACATAGGGCAAAATACCCATCATCGTAAATTCGGCAATCCCTAGCCCCAATGTGCCGAACGCCAATGCAATAAGACTCTTCTTCATACCTTAAAAAAACAACCTATATTTTTTACCGGGCGCAAAGATAATGACATTGCATTCTCCAAATAAAAAGGATACCGAATTATTTTCAGTATCCTTCTTCATTTTTTATCTTATATCAATTGTATACCCACCTTTAAAGACTCCTCCCGGCGCCAAGTGCTGCATCCAGTCCTTATCCTTATATTCGCCCTTATAATGGGCACGGTCACAACGCCCGTACCACGGCTCGATGCAGACAAACGGAGCATTCTTGGCCGGAGGCGACCACAACCCCACCACCGGAGTGTCGAAATACAGACTGAGATAGGGTTTCTTCTCCTTATTATATAATGTAACTTCTT
>OKSN01001549.1_pt1 | contig 11372 bp, 15 predicted proteins | sample 1606191 | NCBI WGS metagenome assembly OKSN01 (sample SAMEA3879535, study PRJEB24766) | human gut metagenome | biome: human-associated habitat; feature: feces | place: USA | collected 1985/1987
AGCGGCAAGACGGCCAAAAGCATCCTCATTTCCTGCGGCGCACGTCTGGCTCCCTTTGACATTCCCCAGCTCCGGGAGATCATGTCCTATGACGAGCTGGAGCTTGACCGCATGGGAGATCGCCGGACGGCTACTTTTTTCTGCATCAGCGACACGGACAGCACCTACAATTTCCTTGTGGCGCTGGCGTTTTCGCAGATGTTCAATCTCCTGTGCGAACGGGCGGACAATGTTCACGGCGGCAGACTGCCCCATCATGTGCGGGTACTGTGGGACGAGGCGGCCAACACCGGGCAGGTGCCCCAGCTTGAAAAGCTGGTGGCCGTCATCCGCTCCCGTGAGATCAGCCTGTGCCTGCTGTATCAGCAGTTGGCACAGTGCAAGGCCATCTATGACAAGAACGCGGAAACCATCCTCGGCAACATGGATAGTGTGCTGTTCCTCGGCGGACGCGAAAGCTCCACCATCAAGGAAATATCCGAGAACTGGCTGGGCAAGGCCACCATCTCCATGCAGACCGAGGGGCGCTCACGGGGCCAGTCCGAAAGTTACAGCCAGAACACCCAGCGGCTGGGCCGGGAGCTGATGACCCCCAGCGAGCTTGCCACCATGCCCGGAGATCGGTGCATTTTGCAGCTTCGGGGCCTGCCGCCGTTCTACTCCAAGAAGTACGATTTGAAGCAGCATCCCAACTATAAATACACCGCCGAGGCCGACAAGGTGAAAAACGCTTTTGACCTCAACAGCCTTGTGACACGGCGGATGGACAAGCTCAACCCCAACGAAACCTATACCGTTTACAAGGTGGACGTGCCGGATGAGGCGATCACAGGCGAGGACGAGGACATCCTCAACTATGACGACCTCGACGACCCGGACGCCTTTGTATAACCTCTGGTCACGGTGGCCAGAGGATCAGCTGCCGCCAGAAATGGCGGCTTTTTTCATGGCCGGGGACATCCCGGAGAAATGGAGGATTTATGCAGTTTTTTGCTTCTGCCGTTACTACCCTGCAAACTCTCGTCGTGGCGCTGGGCGCTGGCCTTGCCGTGTGGGGCGTGGTCAATCTGCTGGAGGGCTACGGCTCGGATAACGCAGCGGCCAAAAGCCAGGGCATCAAGCAGCTCATGGCGGGCGGCGGCATCATCGTGCTGGGCACGACCCTGATCCCTCTGCTGTCTACCCTGTTTTAAGGGTAGCTGCCGATGGGTATTCTCACCGAATGGATCACGGAATGGCTCAAAGGGCTTTTGATCGAGGGCATCATGGGAAACCTCGAGGGGCTGTTTGACACGGTGAATACCCGCGTCGGGGAAATATCCGTACAGGTGGGGACTACCCCGGCGGCATGGAACGCCGGGGTGTTCTCCCTGATACGGCAGCTTTCCGAAACGGTGATATTGCCGATTGCCGGATTGATCCTGACCTTCGTTGCCACCTATGAGCTGATCCAGATGATACTGGAAAAGAACAATATGCACGAGTTCGACGTGGCGAATATCTACAAATGGGTATTCAAAACCACTTGTGCCATCCTGATCCTGTCCAACACGTTCAATATCGTCATGGCCGTCTTTGACGTGTCCCAAAGCGTGATCGCAAGCGCGGCGGGCATTGTCACAGGCGCAACCAACATCACGCCGGATATGCTGGCCGATCTGGAAATGACCCTTGAAACGATGGAGCTTGGCCCTCTGCTGGGCCTGTTCCTGCAATCGTTCCTCATTAAGTTTACCATGCTGGCGCTGAACATTTTTATTTTCGTGATCGTATATGGCCGCATGATCGAGATATATCTGCTGACCAGTTTAGCTCCCATTCCCGTGGCGACGCTCTCCAACCGGGAGCTTGGCGCGATGGGCCAGAATTATCTGCGCTCCCTGTTTGCCGTGGGCTTTCAGGGGATGCTGATCCTTGTCTGCGTTGCCATCTATGCGGTGCTCATTCAGGGGATCGCCACAGGCGGAGATCCTATCGACGCGATTTGGGGCTGCATCGGCTATACGGTGCTTCTGTGCTTCATGCTGATGAAAACCGGGACGATCTCCAAAAGCATCTTCAGCGCCCATTGAGAAAGGAAAGGTGATCTTATCGCTGATACCGCCGCTTCTGGTCACGGTGGCCAGAGGCCGATCCCGGAGGGGTTGCACCTCTCCGACGGCATTGAGGGCTTGCGCTCCCTGCCAAAGCATAGCGTGGATATGTTGCTGACCGATCCGCCCTACGGCACGACCCGGAACTTTTGGGATGTGCCGCTGCCGCTCCCGGAGCTGTGGGAGGCGGTGAAATGGGCCGTCAAGCCGGAGGGCGCGGTGCTGTTTTTCGCACAATGCCCCTATGACAAGGTGCTGGGCGCGTCCAACCTCGCCATGCTCCGTTATGAGTGGGTATGGTACAAAAGCCGCTGCACGGGTTTTCTCAATGCCCGCCGCGCTCCGCTGAAAAAGACGGAGAACATTCTGGTGTTCTACCAGAAGTCCCCGGCCTACTTTCCGCAGTTTGAACAGGGCAAGCCGTACAAGAAAATCCACCGTTGCAGCGGGAGCAGCCCCAACTACGGGGAGTTTGAACGCACCAGCGGGGAGTCCGATGGGCGGCGCTTTCCGGGGAACGTGCTGGCGTTCCCCACGGTGACAACCACCGTACATCCCACGCAGAAGCCCGTGGCCCTGTGCGAGTACCTGATCCGCACCTACACACGCCCCGGCGAGGTGGTGGCGGACATCTGCGCTGGCTCCGGCACAACTGCCGTGGCCGCGCTGAACACAGGCCGCCGCTTCGTCTGCTTTGAAACCGCCCCGGCCTTTTACGGCCCCGCCACGGAGCGCATCCGGCGGGCGCAGGAGGCTGTGGCATCTGGCGGGAAAGGAGAATGATGACAGGAACCTACGAAATTATTTACGCCGATCCCCCGTGGCGCTACTCTGCCAAGAAAGTGCAGGGGGCGGCAGAAAACCATTACCCCACCATGAGCATTGATGAATTGTGCGCGCTGCCTGTGGCCGAGCTTGCGGCCAAGGACAGCGCCCTTTTCATGTGGGCCACGTTCCCGCAGCTCCCGGAGGCCCTGCGGCTGATCCGTGCGTGGGGCTTCACCTATAAAAGCGTCGCTTTTGTCTGGCTCAAAAAGAACAAAAAGGCGGATAGCTGGTTTTATGGGCTGGGCTTCTGGACGCGGGCCAACGCCGAGGTCTGCCTGCTGGCGACCAAGGGACACCCAAAGCGGCAGGCCGCTGATATTCACCAGTTTATCATTTCGCCCATCGAGGCCCACAGCAAAAAGCCGGACGAAACGCGGGACAAGATCGTTGTCCTCATGGGCGACAGGCCCCGCGTGGAGCTGTTCGCACGGCAGACCCCTCCCGGCTGGGACGTGTGGGGCAACGAGGTGGAGCCGACAGCGGGCCTCTGGTCACGGTGGCCAGAAGATAGCGGAAAGGAGGATGTTTCTTGCCCTATGTGAATGTTCCCAACGATCTTTCCAAGATCAAGACGAAAATTGCCTTTAACCTCACCCGCCGCCAGCTTATCTGCTTCGGCGGCGCGGCTGCCGTGGGCATCCCCGTGTATCTGCTGACCCGCCATGCGCTGGGCGGCACCTGGGCGATGTTCCTGATGATCGCGCTCATGCTCCCGGCCTTTTTCATGGCGATGTATGAGCGTGATGGCCTGCCCTTTGAAAAGGTGGCCCGGAATATCATCCGGGCCAAGTTCCTGCGGCCCGGTGTGAGGCCCTATCAGACGCAGAATATCTACGCCCCGTTTGCGGGAAAGGAGGTCACACTTGAGCAAAAGCCCCAAGAAGTCAAAAAGCCTGACGCGGGCCGGTAATCGTCCGGCGACCATATCGGCCCAGCAGACCATTCCCTATGTGCGGATGCTGCCAGACGGCATTTGTCAGCTCCCCGGCGGTGTCTACACAAAAACGCTGGAATATGAGGACATCAACTATTCCGTTGCGTCCGCCGAGGATCAAACGGCCATTTTCGGCGGCTGGAGTTCGTGGCTGAATTATTTTGACAGTTCGCTGCCGTTCCAGCTTTCCTTTGTCAACCGCCGCAGCCGCTCCGGGAGCCGCTACAAGGTGAATATCTCCGAGGCGGATGACCGCTTCAACAGCGTCCGCACGGAATACACGGGGATGCTGAAAAACCAGATCGCCAAAAGCAACAACGGTATCGAACGGGCCAAGTACGTCACCTTTTGCATCCCCGCTGAAAATGTGGCCGCCGCCCGTCCCCGTCTGGAACGTGTAGAGGCGGACGTGATCGGCAACTTTAAGCGGCTGGGGGTACAGAGCCAGCCCCTTGACGGGCGGGAGCGTCTGGCCCTGCTGCACGGCCAGCTTCACCCCGGCAGCCGGGAGCCGTTCCGCTTCAAGTGGGCGGACATCGCCCATACGGGCATGGGAACGAAAGACTTTATCGTGCCGGACAGCTTTGACTTCCGGCAGAGCCGCTCGTTCCGCGTGGGCCAGACATGGGGCGCGGCGTCCTATTTGCAGATCATGGCGTCGGAGCTGTCGGACAAGCTGCTGTTGGAGATTTTGGAGCTGGACGCCGAGCTGACTGTCACCATGCACATTCAGACGGTGGATCAGGTCAAGGCCATTAAAACGGTCAAGGGTAAAATCTCCGACATCGACAAGATGAAAGTGGAGGAGCAGCGCAAGGCCACCCGCGCCGGATATGACCCTGACATTCTTCCGCCCGATCTTGTCACCTTTTCCAAGGACGCCGCCGAGCTGCTGGCCGACCTGCAAAGCCGCAACGAGCGAATGTTCCTCTTGACGTTCCTGATCGTCAACACCGCCCCCACGCGGGAGCGGCTGGAAAACGACATTTTCACCGTGAACGGCATCGCGCAGAAATATAACTGCGCCGTCAAGCGGCTGGACTGGCAGCAGGAGCAGGGCTATATGTCCTCGCTGGCCCTCGGCTACAACGGCATTGAAATTCAGCGCGGCATGACCACCAGCTCCACGGCCATCTTCGTTCCCTTTATGACGCGGGAGCTTCGCATGGATGGCCCGTCCCTCTACTACGGCATGAACGCCCTGTCCCATAACGTCATCATGGCTGACCGCAAAAAGCTGAAATCCGCCAACGGTCTTTACCTCGGCTCCACGGGCAGCGGCAAGAGCTTTGCCGCCAAGCGTGAATTGCTGAACGTCTTTCTTGCCATCCCGCAGGATCGCATCATCGTGGTTGACCCGATGGGCGAATATGCTCCGCTGGTGGAACGGCTGGGCGGTCAGGTCATCGAGATCGCGCCGGACAGCCCCAACCACATTTCCCCGATGGATGTTCAGATGGACATGGGCAGTGGGGATAGCCCTCTGTCCCTGAAAGCGGATTTCCTGCTGTCGCTGTGTGAGCTGGTGGTGGGAGGCCGGGACGGTTTGCAGCCCATCGAGAAAACCGTCATTGACCGCTGTGTGCGTCAGGTGTACCGGGAGATGGCGCTGGGGCTGGAAACGGCCAAAACGCCGCTGCTCCAAGATTTGTATGAGGAGCTGCTGCGCCAGCCGGAGCCGGAGGCCAAGCGGATCGCCACGGCGCTGGAGCTTTACTGCACAGGCTCCCTCAACCTCTTTAACCATCCTACCAACGTCAACCTCAATTCCCGCGTGGTTTGCTTTGTGCTGAAAGGCATGGGCGAAAATCTCCGCAAGATCGCCATGCACATCACCAACGATTTTGTCACCTCTGCGGTGGGAACCAACTTCAAAAACGGTGTGGCGACATGGTGCTATTTTGACGAGTTCCATATTCTGCTCCGCGATCCGCTGACCGCCAGCTATTTCGTAACCGTCTGGAAGATGCTCCGCAAACAGGGCTGTGTCCCCTCGGCCCTGACGCAGAATGTGAAAGACCTGCTGGCCAGCCGGGAGATCGAGAACATTCTGGACAACACCGATTTTATGGTGTTGCTGTCGCAGGCGCAGAGTGACCGCGCCATTCTTGCCAAGCAGATCGGCATTTCAGAGCACCAGCTATCGTATATCACGCAGTCCAACTCCGGCGAGGGCCTGCTGTTCTATGGCAGCGTCACCATCCCGTTTGTTGACCGCTTCCCCCGTGGCGAGATCTACGACCTGCTGACCACCAAGCCGGAGGACGCTGCCAATGGAAAACAGGCAGAATAAGCCGCCCAAGGGCGGGGCTGCTTCTGGTCACGGTGGCCAGAAGTTCCATACCGACAGCGAACAGGCCAAGCTCCACAAGTCCAAGCTCCGCATGGAGAGCCGGGAGGAACGGCTGAACAAGGCCCGTGAAAGGCTGGCAAAGCAGAAGCCGCCGAAAAAGCCCGGCCCCATCAAGCGGATCGCACGGATCGCCGGACACGAAACCCACGCTTTTCTGCACGGAAAGGTGTATCAGGAGGAGCGCGACAATGTAGGCGTGGAGGGCGGTCATTTTGTGGAGCGTTCCGGCGAGGCCGCGCTGCACTATGGGCGGCACAAGGTACGCAGGGCCATCCGGGAGCACCCGGCCAAGGCCGCCGCCCGTGCGGAGTCCCGGTACATCAAGGCCACGGCGGACTACCATTCCCGCAAGTTTGCACAGGAGCAGCCGGAGGCGCAGAGCGCCGCCGCCCGGTTATGGCACCGCCACAAGCTGAAACGGGAGTACCAGCGCAAGGCGCGGGAAACCGCCAAGCAGACCGCCAAGGCCGCCGAACAAACCGCGTCGGCCATGGAGCGGTTTGTCCGGGAAGCGGCAGCGTTCGTCAAGCGGCATCCCGTGGGGACGCTGCTTGCGCTGGGCTGCCTGCTGGTGGTGCTGACCCTGCAATCGTGTATGTCCTCAATGGTGTCCGTGGGAAACAGCACCCTTGCGGCCATCGCCGCCAGCACCTATAAGGCGGAGGACGCGGATATGCTGGGAGCTGAGGCCGCCTACTGCGCTCTGGAGGACGAGCTGCAACGCTACCTCGACACCTACACCCGCACCCACGATTACGACGAATACCATTTTGACCTCGACACCATTGAACACGATCCCTATGTACTGATCTCCATGATCTCCGCACTCCATGAGGGCGCGTGGACGCTGGACGAGGTGCGCGGGACGCTGCAAGACCTCTTTGACCGCCAGTACATTTTGACCGAGGATGTGGTGGTGGAGGTGCGCTACCGTACCGTTACCCGGACGGACAGCGAGGGCAACGACTATGAGGTGGAGGTGCCGTACAACTATTACATCTGCTATGTCACGCTGGAAAACTTCAACCTTTCCCACGTCCCGGTTTACATGATGTCCGAGGAGCAGCTTTCCATGTATGCCCTGTATATGTCCACGCTGGGAAACCGGCCTGATCTGTTCCCCTCGTCCGGCTATATCGGGAAATACATCACCAACCGCCCGCCGGAGCATGAAGTCCCGGAGTCCTATCTGGACGATGAAACCTTTGCCGCCATTCTGAAAGAAGCGGAAAAGTATCTCGGTTTCCCCTATGTGTGGGGCGGCAGCAGTCCGTCCACATCCTTTGACTGCTCCGGCTTCGTCAGCTATGTCTACAATCAATGCGGCTGGAGCTTCGGGCGGCTGGGGGCGCAGGGCCTTTATAACATCTGCTCCCGGACGAGCAGCCCCCGCCCCGGTGATCTGGTATTCTTTGTCGGCACCTATGACACAGCGGGTATTTCTCATGTGGGCATCTATGTGGGCGACGGCTGGATGCTCCATTGTGGCGACCCTATCAGCTATGCCAACCTGAACAGCAGCTATTGGCAGTCCCATCTTTACGCCTACGGGCGACTACCGTAAAGGAGGTTTTTTGATATGGCAATTACGAAAAGCGCAAAGATCGAGGCCGAGATTGAAAAGGTCAAGGCCAAAATTGCCGAGCAACAGGCACGGCTTAAAGAACTGGAGCAGAAGAAGCTGGAGGCGGAAAACAGCGAGATCGTGGAGATCGTGCGCGGCATGAGTATCTCCCTTGCCGATCTGCCGCTGGTGCTCCAGCAGCTCCGGAGCGGCGCTTCTGGTCACAGTGGCCAGAAGCCGACAGAACAGGCGGAGGTGACGGAATGAAAAAACTGCGGCTTTTGCTGATAACGCTTTGTGTGTCCGTCCTCATGGGCAGTATGGCGGTTACGGCCTACGCCGGAGGCGGCGAGGAATGGGACGGCCTTGCCCCGGTGGAGCCGCTGCCCACCGAAACCGTTGACCCCGGCGAGGGCTTCACCGAGGACGGCAACCTTGTGACCCGTGACCTGCTCTACGATAAGGCCACCAACAAGCAGTTCATCACGGTGCAGACCAGCGGCGGCAACACCTTTTACATCGTCATTGACTACGACAAGCCCACCGATGAGGACGGCGAGCAGTATCAGACCTACTTTTTGAACATGGTGGACGAGGCCGACCTGCTGGCGGCGATGCAGGCGGCGGGCGGTGAGCTGCCGGAGTGTTCGTGCGTGGATAAATGCGCCGTTGGTGCTATCAACACGGATTGTATCGTCTGTGCCGTGAACATGGGCGAGTGCCAGGGCAAGGCTCCCGAGCCAGCGCCCGTGGTGGAGCCGGAGCCTGACCCCGAGCCGGAACAGCCCAAGGCCACGGGCAACGGCGGTATGCTTCTGCTGGCGCTGGCCGTGGTGGTCATTGGCGGCGGTGCTGGCTGGTACTTCAAAATCTACCGTCCAAAGAAGCAGCGGGCCGCTGAGTCCGAGGCAGACTACGGCGGTGAGTATGACGGCGCGGAGGACTATGACGAAACTGATCCCGAGGATGACGGGCCGCCGTGGGACGAGGACGGTGAAGAATGAGATTTACCAACAGCCCCTATGAGGACTTTATGAAAGAAAAAAGCTACTTCAAGGGCGTCCCGCCCAACCTGCCGCCTAAAGGCTCTCGCTGCGATGGCTGCCCCTATTGGCACGGGATCGGCTGCGTGTTTTGCTACCGGGAGCAGCTTCGGTCAAAGACAGGGGGCAAACATGAGCCGTGAATTGACCCGGCAGGAAAAGGCGGCGATCCGCTCCCTTGTGAAGCGGTGGTGCGCCAACTATGACAAGGACGCTGGCTGCCTGCCGCTGGATTGCGAGTGCTATATGCTGGGGAAATGCTGGACGGGCGCTTATTGCCGCTATTTCCGTTCGGCGGTGCTGCCCCTCGATCCCGTGCTGGAAAGGTCGCTGACCGTGGAGGCCGTGGTGGAAACCCGGCCCTGTCCGGTGTGCGGCAGGGCTTTTCCCCCGGACGGGCGGCAGCGGTATTGTTCCCCGGCCTGCGCCCATGCCGCAAGGCGGCAGAAGCAGCGCGGCTATATGCGGAAATACCGGGGGTAGGCTGTGAGCATTTGACCCCGGAAAACACCCTTAATTGCAGGGCTTTCCGGGGCCGCTTCATGGGCGGGGCGTATGATTTCATAGCCCCGCCCGGTTTTGCAGAAATATTGCTAACATTTTGGAAAGGAGGATGTATGGACAAAAACCAAGGCTATGAGATCATTCAGGCCGTCATGCTGGAAAATGGCAGGGGCTTTGCGCTGGGGCATCATCCTACCGCTCCCTCGCCCTATGTCACATGGGCTTGCTATGATGACAAGGACGGCCAGCGGCAGTATGAATGGGGGCATTACGGCAGCGACCGTGCCGCTCTGGAACAGGACTTTGCGGCGCGGGTGCAGGAGTACCAGCGCCTTTACAATGTCGGTGTCAAGCAGAGCGAGGCTCCCGGCCTTTACAAGTATTATTCCACCCAGCGCCCCGTGGACATTGGGACATTCCCCAAGCCGCCCCGCAACGCCCCGGATGAGATCGTCAACTACGATCAGCGCGTCCCGGTTGAAAATGGATCATTTCTGGCGTGGGGGCATTTGACCTACACGCGGCCATTGACGAAACGGCAGGCGTCTGACTATGAGCTGCGGCCTGCGCCTGACAATCCCGACAGGCCCCGTTCAATCCGGGAACAGATGAAAACCGCCGCAAAGCAGGCCGAGGCTGACCGGGGCCAAGCTGCCCCAAAGAAAAATGCCCCTGACCGGGGCGACAGATAGGAGGACATTTATGGATCAGGAACGCAATCCCAACAAGAACGCCGAGCTTTCTATGGAGCAGAACTATAATCAGATCGACGGCATCATCAACAATCTGCCTGCACCGCCCCCGGAGGAGAAGCCGCTGGATAAGGTGCGGGAACACCCGCCCAAGCGCCGCAGCCGGGAGCGTGAGGAGCGTTGACAAAAAAGCGGCGGCGCTCTGTCCATCTTCATGTGATGGTAACGCCGGAGGAACAGGCATTGATCGCTGACCGCATGGCCGAGGCCGGGATCTCCAACATGGGAGCCTATATGCGGAAAATGGCGCTCAACGGCTATGTCCTCCATGTTGACCTCTCGGACATCCGGGAGCTGGTGGCCTTGCAGCGGCGGTGTGCCAACAACCTAAACCAAGTGGCCGTCCATGCCAATACCTACGGCATTTATCCCTCGGAGATCGCGGCGCTCCAAAAGGACTATGCCGACCTTTGGGAGCCGCTGTCCGAGCTGCTGAAAAAGCTGTCGGCTGTGGTGAGCTTATGACCTGTCGGGGAGCGGCCTTGTGCCGTTCCCCGGCTTTCACGACTTCGGGATATTTTGTCCCAAAGCGGTGAAAGCTCGACATCCTTGTGTGCCTATTTTCCCAGCGGTATAATATGGGTAGAAGGACAAACCAACCCGATTTTTTAATGGAGGTAGCTGCTATGATCGTTCTCAAAATCCTTGCCGCCCCCGTGATGGTGGCGCTGTCCCTGCTGGCCGCTATGGTCACATTCCTGTTCTGCGTGGCATCCGCCGTATGTGAGCTGGGCTGCATCGTGCTGACGCTGCTCTCCCTGATTCTGTTTATCGGCGGGCAGACGGTGGGTGGGATCGTGTTCCTCGTCCTTGCGTTCCTCGTTTCTCCCTTTGGCGTTCCCGCCATCGCTGAGTGGCTGGTGGACAAGCTGCACTCGGCCAAGTTCACCCTGCGGGATTTCATCACCGGCTGATACTTCGGGACAAAATGTCCCAAAGCTGAAACGACGGCGGCTGACCACAGCCGCCGTTTGTCATATCGGAAGGAGGGCTGCCTACGGCCACGACCTACTACAAGAAGCACAAAATCAGCAAGGGCGAAACCATCGCGCAGTCCTTAAAAGAGCGGTTTGACTACGGGCAAAACCCGGACAAGACCGAGGGCGGCGAATTGATCTCGTCCTACGGCTGCGACCACATGACCGCCGACGCTGAGTTCCTTTTGAGCAAGGCCAAGTACAAGGCCGTCACAGGCCGGGAGCAGCGGCGGGACGCGGATGTGCTTTGCTATCAGATCCGCCAGTCATTCAAGCCCGGGGAGATCACGCCGGAGGAGGCCAACCGCATCGGCTATGAAACGG